>Ga0105045_10001105_pt1 | contig 21519 bp, 15 predicted proteins | sample MAT02_FD_78089 | JGI IMG/M metagenome (GOLD analysis project Ga0105045, IMG submission 78089) | Freshwater microbial communities from Lake Fryxell liftoff mats and glacier meltwater in Antarctica - MAT-02 (megahit assembly) | ecosystem: Environmental > Aquatic > Freshwater > Ice > Liftoff... | reverse complement strand
TGTTGGTGCCAGAATCTGTTCAAGCAACATAGCGAGTTGAACTTCTCCTACACCACCTCTCAGTTTTACATTGCTCAATACTTTCTTGAGTCCTCCCACATCGGATGCGATGGTTTGCATCTCTCCTAGGCCTTTTTGTACTTCTATCAACTGTTTCCCTACCGTTTCAAAACTTTGGCCTAATCGTTCGCTGAGTGTTTTTTCTAGTTTTTCATCGACCGTGACCCTGATGATATCTAGTTTAGTTTCAGTAGAGCGTATCAATTCGCTCTGTCTGATCTCCATTTGTCCAAACTTCTCTTTCTGCAACTCATTAAAGGAAAGGATATTTTTATCAAAGGTCTCTTGAAATCCTTTAAATGCAGCCACTAGTGCTTCACGGATCAATTTATTGTCTTCTTTAGCCTGGTTATTGACTTTCTCTAATTGTAGAATATTGGCACTAGAAAAATCCGTGATATTTTTAGTGAGTTCATCTCTGTTTATCTTATTGTTTTCTTCTATTTTAGCAATCAGGGCACCGACTTTTATCTCCAGCGTATGATTAATTTCCTTTAATGCTAGTTGGCTTTGCTCATTGATTCGTACTAACGTAGTATTGAGTTCTGTCCTATTATCTTTAGATAAATGGGCACTTTCTTCCCGATTATTTCTAAAATCATCCTTGATGTTGGACTCAATTCTAGTCAATGCACTTTGTAATTCTAGAATTTTGTTTTGTAAGATAGGTATTTGCTTATCCCCTTTACTTCTAAATACTATAATCAGAATAATTGCAATAACCACCAAAATACAAATACCAATTAATAAACTTTGCTCCATAAATAATATACACTTTATTCTATTACTATAAAATCTGCCTACAATTTTGATCAGCAGATTGTATTTAATCTACTGTTGAAAAACCTACTTCTTTAGATATGAGTAAATATTAAACCTATGATGTTTCGTCAACTTAATGCTGCTGAATTCCACTAATCCTCAATTCTTTGATTACAAATAAAATACGCTATTAACCTTAACTATCAACATTGAGTAATAAACTAAACCCACAAAGGTTTGTGCCCCAAAGTTATAAAAAATAACTGTATTGTATGTAATAACTTTAATATTTACAGAATAGTCGAAGGTAAAGAAACAAATTTTTTATTGAGTCAAAGAAAAAAAATCACTCTTATAGCTATCCAGATTTTGGGTAGCTAGTGTTCATTTGTTTTTTCCAACCAATCCTTCACACTTATTTTATAGTTGTTTAAGACAACCTTACTTTCAATTACCCCGAATTCGGGTTAATTAAAAGTAAGGTTATTTATATTCCTAAATGGACAAACACACCAGAGTTTTTTTATTGTTATCTATTTGCTCATTAAGCCACTGCATTCATTAAAGTTATAAGCCTGCCGTCAATCTACTTTCACCACCTTTCGGACGATCATCGTACTACCTGTATAAAGCTTGAGCAAATATACTCCAGCTACAAAGTTGGTCATATCTATTTCAGTCAGCGGTTGCTGATAGTCTATATGTGTAGAACCAACTATGGAGGTGAGACTGATTTTTTGTATTGTTAAACTTCCAGATTCAATGATGATTTTATTGTTCGTAGGGTTAGGGTATATAGCGATTTGATTGGCGAGTTGATCATCTGTTGCGGAGGTCATCGCCGTCGTAAAACAGAGTTTAGTGCACGTGAGGTTTTGGCCTGCAGCACTGTATGGATACACACTTAGGCAAAGTCTCTTGTTATTAGGTAAGTTATCAAAGCGGTAAGCATTGAGATTGCCTAAGTTTAGGTTATTGATGATAATTGGCCCGTTTTCTTCTTCTAACCTGATCAAATACCCTGTGGCCGCTGGTGAAGAGCTCCATCTAGCAAGGAATGAAGTAGAGATATTTATTGCATCGGCACTCGGGAAGTTTATCATCGGACAAGTCGCCAGATTGCCATTGGCTATGGTTGTAAAACAGATAGGGAAACAGTTCAGGTTTTGGCCTATTGCATTATAAGGTATCACGGTAAGGCAATACCTCTTGGAATTAGCTAGGTTGTTGATCGCAAAGCTAGTTACATTTGCTACATCTTGGCTATCTAAAACAACTGCACCATTTTCTTCTTCTAACTTGATCAAATATCCTGTGGCCGTTGGTGACGCACTCCATGTAGCGACAAATGAAGTCGCAATATCTATGGCATTACTAGTCGGAAAAGTGATCGTGGCACATATAGGCACTTCACCGATAGAGACGGTAGTGAAGCAAATAGGGGTGCAGTTAAGGTTTTGACCTGCATCGTTGTACGGAATCACGGTGAGACAAAGTCTTACACCATTTGGTAGGTTGTTAATCGTGTAATTGGTAACATTGCCTACGTTCACGTTATTGATGATGACTGTACCGTCAGCTTGTACTAGTCTGATGACATAACCTGTCGCAGTAGGTGATGCAGCCCAAATGGCATCTATAGAGGTCAGTACATTTAGTTCGTCCGACAGTGGGTAAGTAACAGCAGCACATGTAGGCAACTGAATCGTAGTGGTGGTGGTACCAAAACATACAGCTTCGCATGCGAGATTGATTCCTACAGCATTATATGGTGTGATGGTCAGACAATAAATACTATCACTAGCTAGATTGTCAAAACCATAAGTTAGTCCTAGACCTACATCTATACTATCAGCAATCACTACCCCTCCCTGAGTGATCAAGCTCACTAGATATCCTGTTGCATTAGGACTACCAGTCCAAGTAGCATTAAATGAAGTTGGTATTTGAACCGCAGCTTCAGTTGGGTAGGTTATCGTGGGACAGCTAGGTATCTGTGGTGCGGCTCCTATGGTAAAACAAGTAGCAGTACAGGTCAGGTTTTGTCCTACAGCATTGTATGGAAATACATTTAAGCAATAACTAACCCCGATAGTTAGATTACTGATAATAATGCTATCTACCACTATGTTTTCATTATCTATGATGACTGGCCCATTCTCTTGCGTCAATCGTACTAAATAACCCGTAGCTCCAGCAGCAGGGTTCCATCTTGCTATAAACTCAGTCTCTATATTAGGTCCATCCTCAGTCGGATAAGTGATCATAGGACAAGTAGGTATCAACCCTGACGAAACAGTAGTGAAGCATCTGCTATCACAGTTGAGATTTTGTCCTGTAGCATTGTAAGGTATGATGTTTAAACAGAGTCTAGTGCTGAATGGAAGTCCGTTGATGATATAAGAGGTAACATTTCCTATATCTAAGTCATTAATGATAACCACACCGTTATCATCTACTAATCTAACTATATATCCATCAGCAGCAGATGACGCGTTCCATACAGCATTGATAGAAGTGAGTACATTTAGCTCATCCATGAGAGGGTAAGTGATATTGACACATGATGGTACTGTAGCTGTAGCTGATACTGTAGTAAAACAATGTTCTAGACAATTAAGTCTATCACCTGCTTGATTATAAGGAGTGATACGGACACATATCTGAGATGCGAATGGAAGATCTATCAGAGGAAATAAGAGGTCATTGCCTACGTCCAAATTATTAAATAATATTGTTCCACCACTAGCTGTGACATTAACTTTATATCCTGTAGCTGTAGGAGCTGGAAGCCATGCTATAGTAGTATTGATAGGCACATTCTGAGCATTGGCCGTGGGTGTTGTAATAGTAGTACAATTAGGCACTACTATGGTTTGTATAGTGGTGAAACACACTTGAGTGCAAGTAGGCACTTGTCCTGAATTATTGTAAGGCGTGATCCGCACACACACTTGAGTATTCTGTGGTAGTGGTCCAATTTCATAAGACGTAACATTAAAAATATTGCGATTATTGATGAGTGTGGTAGAACCGTTATTGGTTGTAACAGTGATTCTATATCCTAGTGCAAAAGCGCCTGGATTCCACGTTATGGTAGGAATGAGTGGTACATCGGTCGCCATATTTAGCGGAAAAGTGACCTGAGGACATACTGGAACTTGGATAATTTGTAACGTCGTAAAGCATGTTTCAACACAATCTACGCTTGAACCTGCGGCATTGTAAGCATTTAGAAATATACAAATAAAAGTATTGGATGGAAGGTTAACCAATTGAAAACTAGTGGCAGACTGCACATCTACTTCATTGTACAAAGTGGTAATCCCATTAGCGATGACTGTGATTCTATAGCCTAATGCATTGGTTACTGGAATCCATGTGACTATAGGATTGAGTGAAACATTGAGCTGTCCTTGGGTAGGAGTAACTATAGTTGGGCAGCCTGGTTTTAGACTACATGTGCCAGGAGTCACCTCGCAGCTAGAGTACCCTTTTGCTTCTGCAAATCCTAGATTAGTGAAATTCTCATTATTAACACAAACTGGTATAGGCGTATTGTTGATAGGGGTATTAATATCATAAGCTCTATAACATAGATTATCGATATAAAACTCAGTATTATTTTTGTTTGGCAAAGCTGCAAAATTGATTTGACCTATTTGATTAGATGTATAATTAACTACTTTATATACAAAAACATTATTGATAAATAGCTCTATTTCATCATCTTGTGGCTGGAAGATCACAGCTATTTTCATCCAATTGTTTGGACTATAGTTTATAGTTGCTAGCGTCACATTGTTATTGCCTGCCCTTCTAGTTATGGTCGCTACACCATTTTCAAAACTCATTCCTAGTGGATAAGTATTGGCGGCATTGGTCTCGATTCCCCACGATCCTGACTTACCGGCAGGCACTAGGATATTCCATTCAGTTCGAGCTGCTTGGCTGACACCTAGTGTAGTATTTATATTGTAATCTACATTGGTTCCATTGATACCACTAAGACTTCTGACACCTTGGAAAACTGGAGTATTAACTATAAATCCGTCAATGCTGGAAGGAGAAAAAAGAGTAAAATTTGGTTCAACTTGAGTAATTAAATTACCAACCGATAAATTTTCAAAATTGTAGCAATCTGCTACGGATGAACTATATGCACAACATACATTGCATGTCGGTATCGCTCCTGTTGTAAAGGTTATTCCAATACAAGTAGCATTGGTGTTGGTGCCATTGGTAGGTATGATAGTAGCAAAATAAGTCGTAAAGGTTTGGAGAGTTATACTATAACCTAGTACATTGCCTACGTTCAAATTGAGTATATTAGACCCACCAAGTGTAGTGCCTACCAATAGCCTGTAGCTCGTAGCACCCACAGCCTGTGTCCATTTAAAATTGACCCTGGGATCTATACCTGTAGATAGATTGTCTGGAGCAGTAAAAGTACTACAGCCAATAGGGTTGACACTGCACGGACCCGGTGTAAACTCACAGGCGTAACCAGCAGCACCAGCCAAGCAACTATTGTTATATTGTACGCCGCTGACACATACTGGATCAAATATCGCTGTACAAGCGATACTACTACCTGTACCTATACGGAAGCATAGGTTATCTATATAAAACTCGTTTTGGGTAGCCCCCTGTACACCATAAAAATTGAGTTGAGAAATCTTATTATTCGTAAATCCGCCGATCGTAGTGATTTTGGTTTTGTTAAGCCACAGCTCTATAGAATCAGTACTCGGTTTAAATATGATCGCATGCTTAAACCACGTAGTATCTGAGTAGGTAAAACTTTTCACCAAAGTCAAAACACCATTGCTGTTTGGAGTATAAACGGCTGCCATCCCTGAGTTGTACCTGACTACATATCTATAAGCAGAATTAGGTTCTACCTCGAGCCCCCATTCACCTGATTTATCGGTTGGAATCAACATTTCCCATTCTAATCGTGTGGGTTGTCCTTCGTCTATACCTTGATTGATATTATAATCTATGTTGGAATCGTTAAATAATATAACGCATTGATTAGTTATATCCGTGGGGCTAAGTACCACTTGTGCACCTTGTGTAGTATTAGGAAACAACGTAAACTTTGGGTTTCCTTGCGGAATAAGATCACCCAAAACGAAATTATCAAAATCGTGACAATCCTCATATACTGCTTGGAACTCACAACATACCCCACAACTCTGTGCTATGCCAAGCTGTGTGATAAACATAGCTAAAAGTGCAACAAATAATCCCTTCCTCATAATAGTTTGTATTTATTTGGTTATATAAATGCAAATATAACACGTTATTATTAGATGAAAGGTCAAAATATAAATATTATTTCAAAAAAATATTTATACCTTTATAATTCGCAATATTGAGTAAGGGATTACCCTTAGAGAAGATTTTTAAGCAAGATTAATCGTATGTGCACCAAATGGTAGCTGTGACATATCTACATGATGGCCTAAGACTGAACCTATACTTTGTGTCTGTACCTCACTCTCAAAACTACTTGATAAATCTATAGATATTTTAGTGCGCTTTTTAGAACAAAATGATGGACACCTCTCGAAAAGAGCCAAGCAAAAAAAAGTTTCAAACTTTGACAGATGGTGAGATCACAAATATAGAAATTAAGTATTAGAATAGTTTTGATGAAAAGGATATAAAAAAATAATATATTTTATTACAGTTTTATGATTGTTCTTGAATGTGATTGCCGGCCTTCTACTACCTGCAAGATGTAGATTCCGGAAGGATATAGAGACATATCTATCGCTACATTTGCTTCGTCGGATATTGTCCTATTGTGCACCATACCTGCTGTAGAAATCAAGCTAATGCTTCGCTTCGTTTCTTTAAAAAAGTAAAGACTTAGTCCCGAAACCACAGGGTTGTTGTAGCTAAAACCGATTGGCAAAACTTCATTTTTGACACTGACCAATGGATTAGCTTCATACGCGCCCAAGGACGGATAAGCATTAAAATACCTTCCTTCGATATCCATATACGGCTCTGTAAAAGTCAGCCCCTTCCCTACCGCAGGACTAGTGATCGGTATTCGATACAGCGACCCTGTTACAATCAAGGGATCACTGATAATTTGATTTTCATTTCTACCAGGAAGGTTGGGTCCTGACCAAGTACTAGAGTTAGTACGAAACCATAGATTATTGGTAAATAGAAAAGTCTCTGGTGCAGTATTGGGTCCGATGTTGCACTCAGTGCTGACGCGTTGGTCTATGATGATGAGGTTATTAAAAACTGTATTTTCGCCGCAAGGCAAAAATCTATCGAGATCCACAGTCTCTTGCAATATGCGAAAAATCCACTTGGTAGGAAAAATTATAGTATTATTGATTATAGAAACTTGTCTAGAACCGACAAATGCTATGGCAGCTTCTGATCCTTCTATAACATTAGAGGTTACATTGATACGCTCTGCCTCAGTAGTAGCATTCAGTGGTCTAAAAAATTCCAATCCCGTACTTCCACCGAGATTTAATGCCCGAGCACCACCGTTCTTAAAAACATTGCGAAGAATGTCGATAGACGAAGTACCACCTTTGGCTTGGATAGAATTACTTCCAAGGTTTTCAAATCGATTGGCCGCTATGATACCTCTGTGACAACCCACCATATCTATGCCACTGCCTCCAGCCGCTCCATTTATAAATGTACAGCCTGTGATCTCAAAATCTTCTAATCCTGAGAGTTTAAGTAAATCATTATTGCCTGTAGCATTAATATTTCTGAATGTACAATTGCGTATATGTATATGATGTGTAGGCGTGCTATATGTACCCGCATCGTCGATATTCATACCATTACCCGTTTGCTGCTCGATGATGAATCCTTCGATACGCACATACTCAGCATCCGAAAACTGTATGCTATTGCCACCGCCTCTTATTATCGTCATAACTCCATCAGCAGGCATGAGGGTAATCCACGCCGTTTGATTTCCTTTCAGATTCCTTATAGACATCCCACCATTGATGACTGCATCATGTGTGAGAATCGTGTCACCTGGCTGAGCAACTGTTGCTGCATCTGTAATCCTAGCATATTCCTTGCCAGAACCTACAGGAAGAATCCTTGCTTGTATGGTCCAAAATAACAAACAAAATGCGAAAACTATTCCTATTTTTTTCATGTGAAGATATTTAAAGTTAAACTTATTTGAATCCTATAAGGTTCTTAAAACGTTCTAAGAATAGAATTTCCTATATAGTCTATATATTATGAGATATAAAAGGACTATTAATAGCAAAAAGTCATTTACACTCAAAGATTACATATATATTTGTGCTATTGATGATGTAATTAAAAAAAACAAAACTAATATGAAAAAACACCTATCCTTCATAATTTTACTTCTTAGCTTCAATGCCATTTATGCTCAAAAGACGTGTGATATTGAAAAAATATATTTTGCACAAGACGTATCTTATGATAATGTGAAAGTTATCACCAATTTTGGGAGCTTAGAGGATGCAGAGATTATACTTACGCCTTCAAGTTTAGATGAAGGTCAATACAAAGTAGAATTAACCAGAAAAGCGCAGAATATTTATAAAATTGAAAATCAAAATTACTACCTTATGACAAAGTATTGTTACAAATATTCCAATAGAAAGGATGTCGTTTTAATCATAAACAGTAGATATTTCTACAATAAAGGTTCTATAATTTTCACTGAATAAATAGAATTTGTATTGCTTCAATGTGCTATATAGTTTTCGCTAATTTTATTCGAATACAATACTTTATCAGATAAAATATAGCATATTTACGTGTATTTTCGTTAACAAAATACGAACTATAAACCATTTTTTAAACATTAATTAAACACAGGTATCCACGCTCTATATTCCAATCTACTATTATACAAGCTATTTGTAACTTTGACTTGCAAGCATTGGATGCTCTGCTCTGAGATATTTCGAAACATTGAGATGTAGAGAACTCAATCTTTATGGAAAGAGTAGCAATTTTTTTTGATAGAATGAAAGATAATGCTACTACACCATCAGCGGAAGCGATCGAGTGGAATTGTAATGAAAAACGCAATAAAGTTCATAATTCGGCTGTACTCTTAACGATAGACGAAAATAGTTTTATATGGGATATTCGTCAGCATAGGTCCAGACTTTTTATCATAGAAAAACGTGAATCTGCTATTAATGAGCCAACACCTTATTCCAGACATTGTTTGGATATTTTTGAGGAGGAATGAGCGTCTTTCGTACCATGTGATTAGTTCCTAAGGTTGTCTGAGGCAGTGGATATGGTGATAACACCTTTACTAAGTAAGGAGCCTACTTTTTGGTTTTAATGAAGACCTAAATCAATGATTCTATGAGCACCGCAATGATATTACTTTGGTTTGTTCTGCGTTTTGGCGGACTAAAAAGTGTTGGGAGTTAGGTGGTACGTTTTAATTTTTAAGAAATCTAAGTCTAGGACTCAATAATGAAGCTTATCTTACGTATGCTGTGCAGAAATACAAGGAAATAGTTATAGATTATACTTGGGCTTATTATGACTGGTACGAGCAATACATAGGAGATTTATTCCAAAATGGTATCGGCAGTTTTAACCTTACAGAAAAAGATAAGGGCTATTTTACCTTAGTAGATTACTTGCCTAATCTACGGATAGCTTACCGAGGCCATGAGGCATATCTTGAATATATCCAAGCAAATACTGCAGCATTTATATTGTGTACAGACTTAATATTTTATGAGTTTTGGATGGAACATGAATACGCCTTTTTGGAATTCGACCCAGATGAGGAACACAGAAGAAGTCAAAGAGGATAAGATGATTTTCCTCTATTTTTTTAAATTCTTAAACGTGGGAAATTACAATTTTCCTAGGAACGGCCAGAGGCTGAAGGAATATCGCATCGTAGCCTGGGGGCTACGATGAACGGACGAAAATGACGTCTTAGCCTGAAGGCTGCGACAAACAGAGGGAACTAATATCGTACTTCCCAATATGGATTACGCTTGCCTTCGACACTGAGTTGGATGTGTTTTAGTTTTTTGGTATTGTACTCTTTGTAGGTGATGGATTTACCTTTGATCTTCTTGGGCAGTGGAAGTGTAGGTAGGTTTTCTTTAAGTTCTACTTTGGTGGCAACGATATTGACATCATCACCATTGAAGTCTAGGGCTAGGATCATACCTGGCAATCCTGAAAAACCTTCTGGTCCTAACATCACAGGAATCTTGTCTGTAAACCACGCCTCTACAACTATATTATTGACAGTGTCGCGGGTTTCGGCTTTCATACAGATATAGCCAGCCACTTCTTTGAGTTCATTAAGAATTTTCCACCTATACCTAGGTACATCGTCTTCTACTAGATATTTTTTTCCCAATAGTATGCGGATGTCTCTAGTGGTTTTGGATTCAGCATTTCGGATGAGGATATCGTCCTCGCCATCATCCCATGACTCACCGTAGTTATCCTCTTTTTCTTTTCGCATGTAGATGTACCCCGAAGTATTATAGGTAAGCAAAAAGTCATAACCGGTATTCTCATCTTTTCCCCAGGTGAGTTGCATTCTATCTTTTTCTTCTTGCGATAGATAAGGCAGTTTTGACATGATATTGAGCCAGTTTTGCTTACGATTATAAGTGATGACACCATTTTGGCCCCAGCTACTTTCCGTAACGATCAGCGTACACAAAACCAGTATTATCCACCTCACATTTAAAAAACTCATCTTACGGAAATTTTATATTTTAAAAAACTCTAACACACTCTTAGACTAAAAACACATCTCAAATGTTACCAATAATTGTTGTCTTTTCCAACTTTAGAAGACATTCCTTTGATATTGTATGAGAACGAAAGCATCGCATAGCGCGCCAGTGAAGTCGTCCGTGAGTCAAACACTCTAGCTACAGAAGTACTCTGATTAATGAGTACGTTTTTATTGAGTGCATCATAAAGAGAAAGTCTGATTTCGCCTCTGTTGCCCTTGAGAATCTGCTTATACACGGAGAGGTTGATGATCGGGATATTTTGGACTATACCGAAGCGTTGATTCTCAAAAATACTATACCTAAGCGTAGAATTCCAGAACCAACCTTTAGCAAAATTAGTACTGAAGTCCACGTTATAGTTTTGTCTGATGATGGTTTGATCTTGCGTGGTATTGATGTCATACTTCGTATCACCTACTGACACACTAGAGCTAAGGTATAAAGCCGTCTTATCTGTAGGTGTAAAATCAAGCGTCAGACTAGGAGACCAACGATTGGTATTGGTGGTATTGAGAATGTCGTTGACAAATGCAAAGCTCTTGCTGAGTGAGTAATTAGTAGCAAACCTCGCCTTGATACGATTCCTGACGATGGGAAAACTTAAGTTAAAATTATTCCACATCTCAGTACCTCCCGTATAGTTGAGCGGTCTAGAGCGAGTGACCAGGTTTTCGTCCACCTGCTGATTAGTGATGACTTGATCTGTGAAGTAGGTAAAATTAGAACCGATACTAACTCTGACGGCACTTGACGGCCACGAATGATTATACCAGAGGTTGAGCTCTTGATTTACAGTGGGTAGTAAATTTGGGTTTCCTTCAGTGATGTAAAAAGGATTAGAAAAATCTACTACGGGAAGCAGGTCTTCTATAGAAGGCTCATTAGCTGAAACAGTATAGTCCGCACTTAACCATGAATTACGAGTAACGGATCCGTTCAATCCTACATAGGGTAACCAAAGGTCAAATTTGTTATCTACACGCCCTTTAAATAATGTAGTATCAGGGGACTCATAGTTGCCTACAAGATCGAAGTTCTGATAAGCACCACCGAGTGTCAAGTTGAGTCCCTTATGGGAATAATTCAATGAGGTACCAGTACGTTGATTGCTGATATTATTGTTGTATTTTCGACTAAGTAAGTTATTTAATGTCAAAGTTTCGTCTGAGGTATTCTGGTCATTGACCGTTCTGTTGCCATTCTCGATCCTAGAACTGTAATTATAAAACAGCTTAAAAAATATCTTCTTTGTCAATGGTTCGCTGACCAAAGCATTAAATTTTAGAACAGTTTTGTCGAGAGCGTCATTATTAAACTGGCGTAAAACCAGGGTACTATCATTCACTCCTGCATCATTAAAAAACAAGTTGTCCGAAAATCTTTTTTGGTCTTCGATGATGTCTGTTTTGAGGTATGAGCCATTGACACCAATCGCGCGACCTGCTTTTTTAAATTTTTTGCGGAGCAGCAATGAAGTATTGAGCAAACGACCCTCGAGGTCTGATGAGTTATCATAATTGCTCGTACTAGTAAGTTGCTCACCATCACGACGTAGATTGGTACCTCCATTTTGTGCCGAATTGTTATTTACAAAGGCTACATCTGCAGTTACTATGGCTGTAAGCAAACTATCAAAATCGTGTTGAAACATAGTCTCTGCTCGGTGGTTGATATTGGTTTTGTCATCGTTGTCAATACGATTATTATCTAACGAAAAATTGCTAAGGAAAGTCCTCGTGTCACTTGTAGTAGTTTTGGTATTGCCAGTATTTTGAAAGAAATATCTAGCAGCTGCTTTGTTTTTTTTGTGATCATAGTTGTAATTGACACCTGTGAGAATATTGGTAGGAAAACCTCCATCATTACCACTAAAAAATGAGCTGCTCACTTTACTCTCTAATCCTGAGCCACCACCACTAAAAAATCTAAAGCCACTACTACCAAAACCATAGTCGTAGTCCTCATTTCCACCCCATGAGTTAGCACCCATGAAGTCTTGGTAATCATCCCATGATAGTCCATTGCGACCAGTATTATTAGCTACACCAATGAACGAAAGTTGGTTTTTACTATCAAATTTATTGTAATTGCCTTTCAGTTCTGCTCTATTATCTGGCAAACCACCTCCGGCTGTCACTTTGCCAAAACCTCCTTTTTTAAACTCTTCTTTGAGTTCTATATTCATGGCTTTTTCTTGACTTCCAGCCGACTGACCAGTGAGCAACGCTTCTTCGTTCTTTTTATCAAATACCTGAACTTTTGACACTCCCGCCGCAGGTAGATTTTTGATGGCAAACTTCGGATCATCGCTAAAAAACGTCTTGCCATCAACCGTGAGTTTTGTTATACCTTTGCCGTCAGCCAGCAGAGAACCATCTTGACTGACTTCGAGACCAGGTAATCGCTTTAGCAAATCCTCTAGTGTAGATCCTAACGGTACCTTAAATTGACTAGCATCATACTCCACCGTATCGCCCCGCATCCTCAGTGGTGCTTTTGCTTCTTTGATGACAATCTCCATCAATTCACTAGATATTTCTGTCATTCGTAGTACGCCGAGATCTACATTTCCACCCTTGTATTGGATGCCGACTGTCAATGGAAAATAGCCTAGATAAGTGGTTTTGATTAAGCAGTTTTTGTCTCTCACGGACTTAAACGCAAAGTTTCCTTGGCCATCTGTTTGTACAAATTCTATCAGGATTGAGTCAATATCCATCAACATGATCGTCGCTGCTAATAGAGGTATCCCCGTGGTATCTGTCACTACACCCTTGATATCATACCTCTGAGCACTAAGCGAAAAACCAAAAAAAATCAAAAAAAATAATGCTATAACTCTTTTCATAACTAACGAATTTTAAAGTTCAGATACGTCTCATACTAATCTATACTTACTATAAAACAATATAAAAGTAATATTAATATGTAAGCGCACTATTTTTAGCATATTTTTTAACAAAATATTAGTAAAATTTAAACAACAAATTAGAACACATCTAAATAGTAGTGTAAAACATAGCTCGTAAAGTCAAAATGCAAATTGAATTCTTGATTATAAATTCTGCATAATTTTATTTTATAAAAATTTAGATTAAATTATTACTCGACACTAATTAATTATATTTGCATCCTTAATATCTTTTAAAACTTATTTTATCGTACAACAGTACACAAACAGTACACAAACAAAAATAATTCCCTTATTACACACTTAAGTCAAGGTCAAAAATGTGTAGCACTTTTACTTTTGTAATTCTATTATTTCTATTTTCTTGTTCCGACGATGGGAATCATGAAATCATTGATCAAAATTATAATTTATAAGCCGAAACTCGAAACTCGTGTTTTCAACCTAATGAACTAAATTGTATAACAGGTAAAATAGTCAGAAACTTTTTAGCTGAAGGTTGCCTTATTTATAATATTGTGACTTATTATTTGTGTCCTCACGGTGTAGAAATAGCACCTCCGATATGGGCTTATGGTCAAGGCACTGCATGTGGAAAATTAAAAAAGAAATTGTCTGATGCTTACAAAACACCTTTCGTAGAACCTCAATTAGCTATGGATGTTCACAACAACATTGTAAAATCATTATCTTTTCAAGCTCAAGATGCTCTTTTGAAGTTAATGGTTATTAATGGAACTTGCTTCCAATATAATTGTATGGATACTTTATATAATCCTTTATCTTATATCGTAAAGTCACAAAATTCCGATTGTATTAGATTATATACAACTTTTGAACCAGACGGAATAAAAGGAGGTGGTATTTGGAATATATTGATGGTAGTTTGTGGAAGAGGATTTTGTCAGAGAAGTACGCCTTTTTGTATTAAACCTGATAGGTCCATTTGTTATGGTAACCCTGTCAAAATGCAGATTGGCACATGTAACCCTACAGCAACTGCTTGCCCTAATGGTAGTCTCGCACGTCAAATATGTAGCCCGCCGTGTGAAAGGCTTTAATAATTAAATTCTAACAATCAGTGAAAGTAGATATAAGTCTATCTACATACACTAATTGTTATTAAAAAAATAGAAAGAATTTATCTAAAAATTTTATCCCATTATTTAGGGTTTGCTGATGTATTGATAATATCCTTAAGAACAAAGACTTATTTTATTTTTATTCCTATTTTAGTGCACGGACTTGAGTATTCTGATGCTCTAAACTATTTACTTAATTCTGATATTGCCATAAGCGAGCGGTAGTTACTTTTTTTCATTGCCAAAAAAAGTAACCAAAAAAGTCTAGTTCAAAAAAAGACGATTGCTTCGCACCGTTTTATCTATTTTTAGGAATTTTTCACATCATAGCATCCTAATAGCTCTATTGCGTTCCTTCGCTTCTCGTATTGTCATACTAGATCTTTCAGGGTCGCTCAGTCTTATGCTTTTTCGATCGCAATGAGAATATAGCTCTTAAAGACATGGAAGTTTTGCGATCGACGCACTTCCGATTCTTCATTCACATAATGCTGGTTTTTTGAACGGTTTTTATTTCTCTTGTAAGACATTCTGACTTTTTCAACAAGCCCAGAGTAAAATTGGTGTTATTGATTACTACTCAAAGGATAGTATTCTTATAAAACCACACTAAAAAAGGTCTGCCACTAACACTAATGGCAAACCTTTTTAAACTTTCAAGAAGTAATCCATTATGGGAATACTCCGAGCATCATATAGTCACCGGCTACTTTGTTAAGCGCTGTAACGAATGCTGCCTCTCTGAGACTTTCTATTTTTGGTTTAGAGTGATAGACTTCCATGATTTGTTGGAATGATGAAACCATCGTTTCCTCTAGACCAGATCTCACTAAGTCAATCTCCTCTGCTCCACGCGTCAAGAAGTCTTTCTCCTTCTGACCTATCGTTTTGCCGGTAAGGCTCTCAACCGCACTTACTATATTCATGTAAGTATTGTGATTAAAACGCTTGTCCATTCTACCGAATCTCATGTGCGATAGATTTTTTAACCACTCAAAATAAGAAACGGTCACACCACCTGCATTGAGGTACATATCTGGAATGATAATGATACCATTTTTGATTAGTATGTCAGCTGCCTCTGATGTGATAGGGCCGTTAGCGGCTTCACCTACTACTTTTGCTCTAACTCTGTGCGCATTGTCTTTAGTAATCACAGACTCTAGGGCTGCGGGTACTAAGATGTCACATTCGATAGAAATCCAATCTTCTCTTATCTCTAGGGTACTAGTGCCAGGCATACCTATTATCGTACCGTGCTCTTTTCTGTAGTCAAGTGCGGCTTGCATATTGATGCCTTTCTCAGAATAGATCGTACCTTCCATCTCTGATAGACCGACGATGATCACATCCCCTTCTTCTTGAGAGATTGTACCTGTGTAAGAACCCACATTACCCATACCCTGAATCACCATGGTTTTACCAGCGATACCCTTCGAAGTTTTGAGTTTGTCTCTAAGTAGTACTTCGTCGTTAAAGACTTCTCTAAGTCCGTAAAATACTCCTCTACCTGTGGCTTCCGTCCTACCTCTGATCCCACTCTGTGCTACGGGCTTGCCAGTCACACAACCTGCTGAATCTATCTCACCACCTTTGAAGGTCTGATAAGTATCTAAGATCCATGCCATCTCGCGCTCCCCCGTACCATAGTCAGGTGCGGGTACATCCACACTCGGTCCTATGAAATTTTTGCGGATCAACTCAGCTGTGTATCGACGAGTGATTCTCTCAAGTTCGTCTGCTGAGTATGCTCTAGGGCTGATTTTGACACCTCCTTTAGCACCACCAAAAGGTACATCTACGATAGCGCACTTGTATGTCATCAAGGCTGCTAGCGCCATAACTTCATCTTGATCCACCATCGAACTAAATCTGATACCACCTTTGGTAGGCAGCCTATGGTGTGAATGTTGTACTCTGTAGGCTTCTATCACCTGATAGGTATCCCCGATTTTGACGGGAAAATTCATCTGATAAATAGAGTTACAAACCTTGATTTGGTTCAGAAGTCCTGGATGGATGTCTGTATGTGCTGCTGCTTTATCGAAGTTAGCTTGCACACTTTCAAAAAATTTTAATTGCTTACTGCTCATTTCTTTAATTGATTTTCTAATTTGGTTAGTTTACGATCTAGATATATTAAAAAAAATATTATCCCTAAAAAAATAACTGCTATTCCTACTGTAACGACATAAATTTTGCCCGTACTTCTCAGAAAATCAGTCTTATCTGCTGCAAATGTAATGCTTTGATACAAAAATATGATAATTAATGTGAGTATATGCCTTTTATTCATTGCTTTATGTTTTAATTAATACAATTATTGTTATATTGGGTTTGATTGACCAACAATAGGTGTCTGATTTATCTTGTTTTTAGACAATAATCGTTCCTTGATCGCTTCATATCTGATCAGTAGTTGTCCCATCCACAATCCTAACAAAATCTGTGCAATGATCGATGGATAAAAAAATAATCGCAATGTATGATCGAGATCCTCACCACCTAGCGCAGGATTGCCTCCATTGCCCGGATGCAAACTGTCGTTGATTCTAGGGATGATAAACAGCAATGGTATCAATGCCAAAAAAGCAAAAATACTGTACGAGGCACTGGTTTTGGCACGCTTATCGTAATCAGTGGTCGAACCTCTCAATATCAAGTAAGCTACGTACATCATCATCGCCACCGCTGCCATATTGAGCTTGATATCATTGGGCCAGTATGTTCCCCAGGTAAATTTGCCCCAGATAGCACCAGTCAATAACCCCATCATACCATAGAGTATGGCTACTTTTGTGTAGGAAGCTGATTTTATATCCATGGTATAGTCGCCTGTCCTCAGGTACTGAATCGCATAATAAACACCCGCAAACAACAATGCAAACATCGCAAACCACAGTGCCACATGAAAAAACGTATTGCGAATGGTTTCGTTAAGTATATTCCGATAAGGAAATTTGATGCCTTGTACTTTGTTAAAATCCCCTAGTGCAGAGGCCATCCAAGTAGCAGATGCTGTCGTATCTGTACGAGTATTGGTGATAAAAATGGCGTTGGGCTGCACTATGACTCCATCTATCTCATTATCTATCAACAGTGTAGCTGCCACAGGTGTCTCGTTGGTTGGCATTGCATTAGGTATCGCAAAGCTAAGTACGATATCGTTTTCATCTATTGCTTTGACGTTATAGCTTTGGATATGGTGTGCAGAATCTATCTTGAGCCATGCACGATTGTTTTTTGCTTCCGCAAAATGTGTATTGTATCCCGTGACTGTAATCGCTAGTGTATCACCACTAGAAGCACTCGTGGTAGAAAGCTGAGTCACACCTGACTTCAGAGGTACAATCATACCGCCTATCAACACATATAGAAACAGCAGACATCCTGCTGCCTTCCAATATATACCTTTGACTCTTATATTCTGTTCGTTCATCATGATCGCCATAAATTAGGAAATAAAAATATCATCAATCCTATCAGCATACTATCTAGTCCATAGATCAACATTACGTCATCATATACAGAGGTGTCAGATATGAGTCTTGCGCTCACGGTCGTGGTTTTTAATAACAATAGAAATATAGGCAAAATCAATGGCAATGCAAGTATAGACATCATTGTGCCACTACCTTTGTCTGTTGCTGATATGATAGATACAAATGTAAATATAGCCGAAATACCCAATATACCGCCCAAACTAGCAATGCTAAATAGCGATAAGTCTTTGACAGGAAACCCGACAAAAACAAACATCAACCCTATTATAAATAAAAACAGTAGTGTGAGCAATACAAAATTATAAATTATCTTTGAGACTAGTAGCTCTATAGGTTCTATGAGCGTATAATAGTAAAGATAAGTACCTGAGGACTCTTGCATAAAACTTTTGATTATGGCATTGAGCCCCGTAAATAGTAATATCACCCAGATTAAAATGCTCCATTCTCGAGCATTGATCGTACCATAAGCTTTAAAAACCAAGAAAACCATAACAAATACAAACAAAAATATACCCGCAATAGCATACTTTTGCCGAAACTCTACGGCCAAATCTTTCATTATCAGGGCTTTTATCCTCATGATATACTTTTGGTAAATATCTTAGGTCAAAGGTAAGATGATTTTTTGGATTAAATAAGTAATTATATGGTTGTTTTCATTTTTTAAAACTGTCTTGCCTTTTCTACCTTCAAAATATAAACAAAATATGAGCCATCAACTTCATATTTATTTTATGTTTAAGTTTCACTCAGAAAGTTTAGGATCAGAGATAAAGGTAAAATCTGACAATGTTTTTAGAAAAGCTTCTACGTGCTTTTTATCTTCAATCGTCAGAGCTATACCCACTTTATCTCCATTGACCAATCGTTGATCTAGGTTCTCATGACTCGCCATATCATTGCTATAGTGGTTTAGCACTTGCGCTATACTGCTAAATCTGCCGTCGTGCATATATGGATATGTAAATTGTATATTTCGGAGAGTAGGCACTTTAAATTTATGCTTATCTTGATCTAGCAGCGTGACGGTATATCTCCCTAGATCCATACCTATTATAGACAATCCATTGTTGCTGTAACTGTAATCTGTAAATAGAGGCTCGCGGTGACATGATCCACATTTTTCATTAAATATAGTATAACCCAGCGCCTCATCTGATGTAAATGTAGCTTTGCCTTGTTGCACCATGTCATACTTAGCATCTGCACTCACGAGCATGGACATATATTGCGCTAGAGCGAAAAAAACTTTTTGATCATCGACCTTCTCTACATCGAATGCTTGCTTAAACCGAGATAAATATTTTGGGTTTTGGTTAAGCTTATAGACCAAATTTTTGATAGACTCGTCCATCTCTAGGTGATTAGTAATCGGTGCTACAGGTACTACTTCTATGTGGTTGACTCCGCCATCCCACATAAAATTTGATTGCCATGCCGTATTGATTATCGATGGACTATTGCGGGGACCCACTCTACCATAAACGCCCGTACTAAGCGAAACATTTTGATCTGCAAAAGCATGCCCTTGACTATGACAACTAGCACAACTGATAGTACTATCTACAGACAAAATAGGATCATGAAACAATGCTCTGCCCAGCTCAAAACCTTTTTTGGTGATGGGATTGCGCGCCGTTGGATATATAGGAGCTGGAAAATAATCAGGGTAACGCAGACTATAGTCCACGCTACCTTGATCTTTACTACATGACATCCATACGAAAATTCCCAACAAAAATGTCCATGAAATCTTTGCCTTCTTTATCATTAGAAATCATTTTAGTTATCTATGCGATCAAATAACATACCACCATAAAAATTAGTGGACATACTTTTTGCTACCACACCTGGAGCCTTTTGATTAGACTTAGTTGCTAGTTTTTCAGCACCATGCCACAGTTTAGCAGGATTAGCGATCAAGTATATTTCAGCATTACGGCTACCATTCACTACGAGCGACTTGTCAAACGCAAAGGTTTTGGTAGTTTGTACTTTGTTTTCACCCTTAAATCCACCTAGGTGAAACACAAAATCTCCTGTAATAGAAGTAGGAGCTTTGCCCTCCGCCTTAATCATGATATAACCAGAGTTCCAAGACCAAAACATACCTTCCGCAGGAGACAACGCACCAGTTTGGGCACCTGATACACTCTTTAGACTATCCACACCAAACATGATCTCCACACCTGTGTACTCACCAGCAGGCACATTTTCTAGCGTCAATTCGTTGCCATTATCTATTGACAAATCTACGATATAATACGACTCAGGCAATATGACCAACGAACCATCTTTTGCTCTCATACCTACGTTTGAAACGTAGTATCTAAAGGTGTTAAATGTCATCTTTTCTTGGAGTGCAGGATGAAGCAACTCCGTTTTCATCTTGAATTCCTCATTGGTCGAGCCCCAAACGTGGTCGATATTTATACCTACTTTTCCGGCAGTAGCCACGATGATTTCATCTTTTTTACATGAAGAAAAAGCTACGATAGCAAATAGTGCTACAACTAGTATTTTATTAAATAATTTCATATTATTGCTTTTTAAAAATGTTGTTTTGATAAATTTAATTTTGCGCTAATTATAGATCTCTACAATATATGTAAAAACCTTATTAGATAATGTCATAAAGTTTTATAAAGTTATATTTTATAAATTTGAAACTTAGACACTAAACTATTGGGTAAACCCAGTTATTAAGTTTTGAATAATAAGTTATCTCATCGAATTATATTATCTACAAAGCTACCATCTACACTACAGGAGTTTAAGGTCAATAAATACATTGATACTAAAATAGATAACTTCTAACCAAAAGGATTGGGTGGTGGATAGTTTCTGTCATCACTTAGATACTTTATGCATTCGCTTTGGTAATTGAAATCATTTTGCTGCAATGATTTAGCATCAATATTATGTACTAAGCGCTGAGCTGCATCAAGGACAAAAGGCGACCAATTGAAGTCTTTATTATCTATAGGCGTAGGATAATCTGTATTTGTTTGAGTGCACTTCAGCGATTTCATAAGTATGCATTTTCCGTTACATTTCATATCAGGCTTTGACTTATTCTCACATAGATAAGCCGCTATATAATCTTGGTTTATCTTCCAGTTGATATATACAGAAACCTTACTGAGGGCAGGTAATGTCATTAGAAGTATGAAAAAATATTCCAGGATCTTATTCATAAAGTAAATAATATGACGTTTATTTAATTACGAACGAATTCAGTCCTCAATTAGTTTACGTAAACTAATACTAAAATTCTTAGTAATCAAAATAAAAGGACTCCTACTTTGCAGCAAGAGTCCCTCAATTATGAAAGCGTTAAATCTTATATTGATTTGAAAATGTGTTGATTTGAAAATTTGAAAATGCTAAAATTGTTATCTCATCTTCAAATC
>Ga0105045_10001104_pt1 | contig 21529 bp, 22 predicted proteins | sample MAT02_FD_78089 | JGI IMG/M metagenome (GOLD analysis project Ga0105045, IMG submission 78089) | Freshwater microbial communities from Lake Fryxell liftoff mats and glacier meltwater in Antarctica - MAT-02 (megahit assembly) | ecosystem: Environmental > Aquatic > Freshwater > Ice > Liftoff... | reverse complement strand
GGTACACGAGCCATCGATCCCTTCCAAGATTACAAAGAGCGTGGAGCCTACTTGAACAGATTGGTTTACCATAAGTCAAAAGAATATTCGGCACAGTAAAATGAGTACCAATAAGTCCTATACCATTCATAAAAGCAAAAAGAGCCTATCGGACAAGGCACTCGATGCGGGTGAGAATTTAAAGCGGAGTATCGATGAGCTCGAGCACCGCAATGAATGGATAGCCGACTTTAAGGACATTAGTTTTGTGAACGACGCACGATCGTGCGATATTCTCTCCACCCGCGATACCTTTAAATGTATCCTGAAACCTATTGTTTGGCTTTCGGCCAACACCCCGCACGACCGGGACTTTGCCCTTATTGAGAAATACCTGAAGTTTAAAGTAAAATCAATCGTGGTTTATGCCCATCCGGCGGAAGCAATGAAGAATAAGATCGGCCATTTGGTCGAGGAGTTTAAGTTCGAATACAAAATCGAAGATGCTTTGAAGACTGCTTTTGACTTGGCCGATTCGGGCGACTGCATTCTTTTTTCGCCCGGTTGTCTCCCCGAAGATGGGTATGCGAGTTATGTAGAACGCGGCAATGCCTTCCGGCAAGCTATAACTCTGTGCATGGAATTATGAACAGCGTACTGGCGAAATATCTAAAAGGCGATAGAGTGGTGTGGATGTTGTGCATTTTACTGGGAATGATCAGCATTTTGGCTGTGTACTCCAGCATTTCATCGTTGGCTTACAAGTATGCAGGTGGCAATACGCTCTACTACCTTTTCAAGCATGGAATCATGGTGCTCTCGGGCTTTGCTATTATGTTCGGTATTCACAAGGTTCATTTCCGCTATTTTTCACGGCTTTCGCAAATAGCCATTTGGATAGCAGCGGGCTTACTCTTGCTCACGCTCATGCTGGGTGTCAATCTCAACGACGCCAGTCGATGGTTGCGAATACCGATCATCAATCAAAATTTTCAAACTTCCGATTTTGCCAAGATCGCTTTGGTAACCTACGTAGCGCGATTGCTCGTGGTTAAATCGGCAGAAATCAAGAATCTCAAAAATGGCTTGCTGCCAATCTTGCTCCCTATTCTCATTATCTGCGCACTTATTTTCCCAGCAAATTTCTCTACCGCGGTAATGCTTTTCCTCGTTTGCATGGTGATGCTCTTCATTGGTGGCGTGCCTTTCAAGCATTTGTTCCTGGTGGGTGGAGTTTCGGCAGGTTTGCTCGCGGGCATCATTACCGTAGGCTCTTCCTTTCCCGATGTATTTCCAAGAGCCGCCACCTGGAAAAGCCGGATTATGAGTTTTGAATCAGGCGACAGCCAAGCAAACTATCAGGTTGAACACGCCATGATGGCGATCCAGTCTGGGGGTATTTTCCCTGATGGTCCCGGCACCGGCGACTCGCGCAATTATCTACCGCATCCCTACAGCGATATGATTTACGCCTTTATCATCGAAGAATACGGAATGGTATTGGGCGGCTGCGGGCTGCTCCTGCTCTATCTTATTTTCTTCTATCGGGGCTTAAAGATTGCTCGCTCTTGCGAACGCGATTTCGGAACGCATCTTACCATTGGTTTGAGTTTCCTGATTGTCTGCCAAGCCTTTATTAATATGGCCGTGGCTGTAAACCTGCTCCCCGTTACGGGTCAGCCCCTGCCATTGGTCAGCATGGGCGGTACGAGCATTTGGTTTACTTGCTTGGCAATCGGTATGATTTTGAGCGTATCGCGCCAAGATTGGGCTACGCGGCCATCAACCAATAAGGTGAAAACAACATCTTACCCAAAATCCACAACCCATGCCACAGCTTAAGGTAGTGATAAGTGGTGGAGGCACCGGTGGCCATATTTTCCCGGCTTTGGCTATAGCCGATGCGCTCAAAAAAGTGCATCCCGATGCCGATATCCTGTTCGTGGGAGCCAAGGGTAGAATGGAAATGGAACGCGTTCCAGCTGCCGGTTACCCTATAAAAGGCCTTTGGATCAGTGGTTTCCAGCGGAAACTGACCATCGATAATCTTTCGTTTCCTTTTAAAGTATTGAGCAGCGTTGTTAAAGCTCGAAGTATCTTAAAAGAATTTAAACCCCATGCCGCAATCGGGGTAGGTGGTTACGCATCGGGACCCCTGCTGCGGATGGCCACCGCCTTGCGTATTCCATCGGTTATTCAGGAGCAAAATTCATTTCCGGGGGTTACCAATCGCATATTGGCTCCAAAGGTCGATCGCATTTGCGTGGCCTATGAAGGCATGGATCGCTGGTTTCCCAAGGGGAAAATAGTCTTCACCGGCAATCCGCTCCGCCCCGTCATCAGCGGAAAGTTGCCCGAAAAACAAACAGCTTGCGCATTTTTTGGATTGGAACCAACCAAGCCCGTTTTACTCGTCATTGGCGGAAGCCTTGGAGCCCGAACTATCAACCAGGCTATCGCTGCTCAATTAGAAGCTTTCGTCAAGAAAGGCTACCAATTGCTTTGGCAAACGGGAAAAACCTATGCCGAAGAAGCCACCCACCTTTGTGAATCTGTTGGCAATCCGGCCTTGAAAACTCTGGCATTTATCGACCGGATGGATATGGCCTACGCCGCCGCCGACGTGGTGGTATCGCGGGCTGGCGCCATGTCGGTTGCTGAGCTTTGCGCCGTCGGCAAACCTGCTATTCTCGTGCCTTCGCCAAATGTAGCCGAAGACCACCAAACGAAAAATGCAATGGCGCTGGTAAAGAAGAACGCCGCCATCCTGGTATCTGATAAATCCGCGCCAATTGAATTGGCAAAAGCCATCGATCTTTTGATGAATGACCAAGTCAGGCAAAGCGAACTTCGGACCGCCATTTCGGCTATGGCCAAGCGAGATGCCGCCGAAGATATTGCCGCCGAAATTTTAAAATTGATCAGCTTATGAAAGACCTGCGAAATATCGAAGCGGCCTTCTTCGTTGGCATTGGCGGCATAGGTATGAGTGCGCTGGCGCGTTACTTTAACAGCCTCGGTTGCCGCGTGTACGGGTACGACCGCACTTCTACCGCGCTTACCATGGCATTGGAGTCGGAAGGTATGGAAGTGATTTATCAGGACGATCCTGCCCTTGTTCCAAAAGCGTTCTCAGATACTCCATCAGATAAAACCTTATTAGTTTATACCCCTGCTATTCCCGCTCATAGCGCCCTTTTGGCCTATTTTCAGTCGACCCATTACCATGCCTTCAAGCGATCGGAAGTGTTGGGAATGATTACCGCTCAGAGCAAGGTGCTCGCCGTGGCCGGCACCCATGGCAAAACCACCACTTCGTGCATGCTCGCCCATTTGCTCACTTGGGCAGGGATACCTTGCAACGCTTTCCTGGGAGGAATCTCGGTGAATTACGATACCAATTGCATCCTACATCCCGATGCCAAATTTACTGTAGTGGAAGCCGATGAATACGACCGTTCTTTCTTGGCGCTCGATCCGTATGCGGCGATTGTAACTTCCGTCGATGCCGACCACCTCGATATTTATAAAACTGATACGGCCATGAAAGAAGCTTTTCAGCTTTTTGCCGATCGGGTAGATGCTTCGGGTGTATTGGCTGTAGCAGAAGGCGTGGTGCTTAGATCGCAAGCGAAGCAAATCAGGTATGGCATCGAATACGGCGATTTACAAGCGCGCAATGTTCATGTGGAGAACGGTGCTTTTGTATTTGACGTTTACGATCAGGATGTTCATAAAATTACCGTTTACTCGCCCTATCCGGGTAGGCATAATGTGAATAATACGCTGGCGGCTATCGTCTTGGCTCGAAAAGCGGGTATCTATTGGGATGATATTACCGATGCCATGGCCGAGTTTAAAGGAGTGAAGCGGCGATTCGAAACCCATATTAACCGACCCGACCTGGTGATGATCGACGACTACGCCCACCACCCCACGGAGATTTCCGCCTGCATCAATGCGGTTCGCGAGTTGTATCCCACTCGCCGGTTGACGGGCGTTTTTCAGCCGCATCTCTACTCGCGCACCCGCGATTTTTCCGACGATTTTGCCCGCAGTTTAGAAGACCTGAACGAGCTGATCCTGATGGAGATTTATCCGGCTCGCGAAGAGCCGATTGCGGGGGTAAATAGCCAAATGTTGCTGGATAAGGTGCGCATGGTGAATAAATATTTGGCCGAGCCTTCGCAGGTAGTCGATGAAGTGCTAAGATTGAAGCCTGAACTGGTGCTCACTATGGGCGCTGGCGATATCGATAAATTGATAGCCCCACTGAGGGACGCATTGAATGAATAGAACGAAAAACATAGCGCGAATACTGGCTTTCCTGTTATTGATAGGTGGCGTGGCTGTGCTATTAGGTTTTGTCGGTCACACCCGCACAGATGCGGCGATTCAACGCATCGAGATTAAAGGATTCGACGATTTGGAATTGCAATTCATCTCCGCCGAGCGGGTTGAAAACTTAATTATGGATGCCTCACCCGATATTTTGGGCACACCCGTAATCGCTCTCGATACCCGAGAATTGGAAGCTGAGATTACGGCTATACCCCATGTAAAATCGGCCAAGGTTTTTAAAACCATGAACCGGGCCCTCGTGGTTGAGATCGAAGAGTATGATCCTTTTATACGGGTCATCGACCGTGTGGGTCGCTCTGCCTGGATCGATCGAAATGGAGTGATATTGCCAGTTTCAAAGCATAAAGCCTTGCGCTTGCCTGTGGTCTCCGGCGATTTTCTACTCGACTCCAAGTGGTTGACTAGCCGCGTTTCCGTTCACGCCGATACGCTGCGCGACCATGTATTGCAATCGGTGTACGCATATGGAAAAGTTGTTGATGCAGATCCCTTTTGGAAAGCGCAATTACAATACAGCGAAGTAAACGCACACGGCGATTTTACCGCCACGCCCCAAGTGGGTCAGCATACCATCGTATTCGGCTCCGTAGCCGATCTACCTGCAAAGCTGCGCAAGTTGGCCATATTCTACGACAAAGCCCTCGGCTCCGATAACTGGAATGCCTACGCTCAAATAAACCTCAAATTCAAAGATCAAATTGTCTGCACCAAAAAATAGCTCCATGCACAACCCAGAAATAATTGTCGGACTCGACATCGGTACCACCAAAATAGCCTGCATAGTGGGCCGCCTCAACGAATACGGAAAGGTAGAGATCATCGGTATGGGGCGGTCGGAATCGCTCGGCGTTAAAAGCGGGGTGGTGAGCAATATTCACCGCACCGTAGAGTCTATCGAGAAGGCCGTGAATATGGCTATGGAGAAATCGGGTGCAGAAATACGCGAAGTGGTGGTAGGTATAGCCGGCCAGCATATCCGCAGCCTTCAGCATCGAGGTATTCTTACCCGAAAGGTGAAGGACCTGGATGAAACTATTGAGCAAGTTGATATCGACAACCTCGTTCACGACATGCAGCAATTGGTGATGAACCCTGGCGAAGAGATCATTCACGTGCTTCCGCAGGAATACATTGTCGACAATGAGCAGGGCATAAAGGATCCACGCGGGCATACCGGTATTCGGCTTGAAGCCAATTTTCACATTATTACCGGAAAGGTAAATGCTGCGAAAAATATTTACAAAAGCGTGAGTAAAGCCGGTCTCGATATCAGCGAATTGGTGCTCGAGCCGCTGGCATCATCCGAGGCGGTGCTAAACCTCGAAGAGAAAGAAGCCGGGGTGGTATTGGTCGATATTGGCGGTGGAACCACCGATATTGCCATTTTCCAAGATGGAATTATTCGCCACACAGCCGTCATTCCTTTCGGCGGGAACATTATAACCGACGATATTGCCACCGGTTGCAGCATTTTGCGCAAGCATGCCGAGCAGCTCAAAGTAAAATTTGGTTCGGCTTTGAGTTCCGAAAGCCTCGAAAATCAGATTGTTTGCATCCCCGGCTTCAGCGGCCGAGAACCGAAGGAGATCTCCGTTCGAAACCTTTCGAATATTATTCAAGCCCGCATCGAAGAAATCATCGAGCAGGTAATTTACGAGATTAAAAGCTCGGGTTATGAGAAACGGCTCATAGCCGGTCTCGTGCTTACGGGCGGCGGATCGCAGCTCAAGAATTTGCCGCAATTGGTAGAATATTTAACCGGTTACGAAACCCGTATCGGCTATCCAAGCGAGCACCTCGGTAAGGATAATAGCGATGACCTTTCGAGCCCTATGTACGCTACAGGTATCGGCTTGGTGCTCAAGGGTTACGAAGCTTCGCAGCGACAAGCACACCGCACCAAGCACAAAAACCCGCCTGTGCGCGGCACATCGAAAGAAGGAACCAATTTCTTCGATCGACTCTTGCAGAAAAGTCAAGCCTTTTTTGACGACGACGAACTATAGCCAACTTATCAATCATCCTTAAAAACCTTTTTCCTATGAATTTCGACCTTCCAAAAGATCAATCATCCATCATCAAAGTAATTGGTGTGGGCGGCGGCGGTAGCAATGCCGTAAATCACATGTTCAAGCAGGGCATCAAAGGTGTAGACTTCATCGTCTGCAACACCGACTCGCAAGCCCTCGATATAAGTCCGGTACCGATCAAGGTGCAACTTGGCCAAAGCCTCACCGAAGGCCGTGGCGCTGGTTCCATACCCGAAGTGGGTAAAAATGCGGCTATCGAAAACCTCGACGAGCTGCGTGCAATCCTGGAAAAGAATACTACAATGGTATTCATCACCGCTGGAATGGGCGGCGGTACAGGCACAGGTGCTGCTCCGGTTATCGCTCGCCTGGCCAAGGAGATGGGAATCCTAACCGTAGGCATTGTTACGGTGCCCTTCACTTTCGAAGGCCGCAAGCGTATGGCTCAGGCCACCGATGGCCTTCGCGAAATGCGCGAAGCGGTTGATACACTCCTTGTAATCCGTAATGACAAGCTTCGCGAAATCCACGGCAACCTTTCCCTCCAACAAGCTTTCGCCGAAGCAGATGATATTTTAACCACCGCAGCCAAAGGTATCGCCGAAGTAATATCGGTAACCGGTGCTGTAAACGTCGATATGAACGACGTGAAAACAGTAATGAGCAACAGTGGCGTATCTATTATGGCTCAGGCTTCTGCCGGTGGCGACGATCGCGCTCTTTCTGCGGTCAAAAAAGCACTGGAATCTCCCCTGCTTAACGATAATGATATAGAAGGAGCAAAGTATATTTTGCTTAACATCACATACGGGGAATTGGAAGTAATGATGGACGAAGTTGCCGACATTACCGACTACATCCAAGAAGCTGCTGGCTCTACCGCCGAAGTAATCTGGGGTTACGGCAAGGACGAGAGCTTGGGCGATAAGCTCAGCGTTACCATTATTGCCACCGGTTTCCGCAGCACGCCCGATATCGGCTTCGATTTGGAGCCGGTAAAACGTTTTGATTTGGTGCAGGACAATGCCCTGCAAACCAAGCCGCTTACCAAACCGCTCGATAGTCCGGTGGGTCTCGACTCCCCTTTAGATGAGCCTTACTTAAAGGCAGTCGAGCCTGTTGAAATTGTAAAGAAGCCAGCAATCGACCTTCCAAAGGAAGAAGCTAAGGTGGAGAAGTTTAATCTTTTTGATGATGAGCCCGTGTTGGCAAGCCAGCCAACGGTGGACGACAAGGTAGAAGGAGAGTCGGAGCTCGAAGTAATGGAAACTGAAAAATCGCCGGAGATAGAATTATCCATAGACAATCCTACCAAACCTACTTTCGAGCCTGCGCCCATAGTGGCTGCGGCCAAAGTGGAACTAGCGGAAGAGCCTTTGGCTGCGCGGATATCTGGAGAAATGGCTGCTCAGCTCAACCGCGATCGTTTGCGGAGCTTGCGCGAAATCGCCGAGCGCATTAAAAGCCCGGAAGGCCTAAGCGAGCTCGAGCGCGAGCCAGCCTACAAGCGTCGTTCGGTAAAATTGGAGAATACCATTTACAATGCCGAAAGCGAAGTATCGCGCTACCACCTTACCGATGAGCGCGATGAAGACGGTCGCCCGAAATCGGGGCTTCGACCAAACAATCCTTATTTGCACGACAAAGTAGATTAGCAATGGTCGATTCAGAAATCTGAATTGCGAATTGATAATATTCAACTTCAAACAGTAGAACTATGGCCTTAATAGATCAAATAAGCGAAAGCATCAAAGATGCCATGCGCAGCAAAGAAAAAGAGAAGTTAGAAGCACTACGCTCTATAAAAGCGGCGCTTATGCTCGAAGCTACCAAGGGCGGCGACGGCACCATTACCGAGCAGGCCGAGATGCAGATTTTGAACAAACTCTACAAGCAGCGTAAAGAGTCTTCAACAATTTTCCGCCAACAAGGCCGGGCTGATCTCGCCGAACCGGAAGATTTTCAGGCGGGTATTATTGAAGCTTATCTGCCCAAGCAGCTCAGCGAAGCCGAAATCGAAACGGTGGTGAAAGCCATAATTGCCAAAGTGGGCGCTACCGGCCCGTCAGATATGGGCAAGGTAATGGGAGCCGCATCGGGTCAATTGGCCGGAAAAGCCGATGGAAAGCTAATTTCCGAGATCGTGAAGCGGAATTTGGCGACATAGGTTTGCCTTCCTGGCAATTAGTTTGGTCTGAGTTATACCACGCCAGCGCGGCTTTCAGGCTTGAGTTGCAACGCGGAGAATATCGTTTGGGTAAAAATATGTTCTGCTCCTTGGTTGTCTTTGGGCATCGCGGTCAGCGGCGGATTTTTCGGCAACAATTCTCATCATTCCAAAATTAGCTTTTGCGTGTAAACTCCCTTCTCGCTCCAGGCGCATACGATGTAAATGCCCGCATTGAGTCCTGCTAATTCAAGCGCATTCGAGATTTGATTTCCTGGATAAACCCGTACTACTCTGCCTTGCAAATCTGCGATTTCTATTCGCTCTATGCGCTCGTTGGATTCTGGAAGGGCCACTCGTATGGAACCATTTGCTGGATTAGGCCAAATCTTTAATTTACCCCTGCCCTCCTTATCATCCACACCCACAAATCCACTGGGCTGCAAGCGCACCAAGCAGAGTTATACGGCTCCCCGCCAAAGGAGGAGAACCGACCTCCGGGCAAAAGCTTGCCGTCAGGGAGTTTTTCAACAACACTCTTGCCGATACCCATTACCGGGCCAGATGGGCTGGTCTAACCACCCCATACAGCCAAATCTGGTGTAGCTCCTTCCATAGCGCCGGATATTACGTTACCGTCGTCCTGTATTTTGGCCAGCCGTTTATAAGGCGCTCCATTAATTTCTATAAAAAAACCGTGAAGTATAAACGTACCGTCATCATCTTCAATTACACCCGCTGCAATATTAAGTGGGGTAGTGGGTTTCTGATAAGTTCCTCCGAAGTAGGCGATGAAAACTGGAGCCGTAAAATTTTGATCAAGGCTACCATCTGAGAGCAGCCGTACATTTCTAGAAAGGTAATTGGTTTCATTAACCAAGATAATATCATTACCAAATATAAGCCATATCCGATCCTGACTGTCTGTAAGCGTGGTAGAAACTAATGATCCATTTGCAGTAAAAGGCGAAACGAATTCAGTGTTTACAGTAAAGTCGGCATTCAGCTTGGCAACTTTCGGACAGAAATAGCCATCAACTTCGTCAAAATCGCCTGCAATAATGTATTCTCCTGTGCTTAATAGATGCAAAGTACGTATCTCCGCATCTACCGGCTCAGCGCAGCGTAGCATGGGGAAACCCGCCACCGGCGCACCCATAGCGTCAATCATGCAAAGCTGCCGCAAACCCAAATGACTTCCTGCAGTGACCATCAAGGTGGAGTCTGTAAAGAAACGTCCGGCAACCAAGATATGGTCTTCGGGGGTGATAGGGGCGTCAAAACCTTCGTTGGATAAAGGGCCCGAGTAGGCCTGTTTTGCAAATTAGAATTTAAATTGCTCTACCGCATCCAATGATAATCGAAATCTTTGGACTCCAGTACTTCCATAATGTATACATTCATTCAAGAAAAAGTCAAGCTTGTTTAAGTTTGCTCCACTAACAGGGGTAATAAGGCCACCTGAATTAGAAAATAAATTTGTTTGTTGGGCTATAGAATTCGAGTTATTTAAAAAGCCAGTAACCAGAAATGAACCGTCATCGTGTATTAGTATACCGCTTACGCTTCCTCTATTTAATAACAACTCAGAATTAAAACTTGGGTCTATCTCATATTGAATCACCTGTGCCAAAGAATTTCCGACACAGGTGAACAAAATGATTAAGTTGAAAAATAGCGCTCGCATGGCTTAATGCGTTACCACAAATTTACCTTCGCTTACTTTCCTTCCACTTTGCGTAAGTTAAAATATGTATACTCCAGTTGATAGCTTGCGCGTATCGATCAATTCTTGCCCTTCATACACTTCGCCCAGGTTTCGGTTTTCTACTTGCCGACCTAAACCGTCGGACACAAGAAGGTTCGTTTGATGTTCGGCGCTCAAAAGGCTATACGAAATGGTAATGTATTGATCCGATGGATTTGGATAGGCGTTGGCCGTATTCTAATGAGCAGCGAGCCCTGCACAGCTCGGTTTGGGATCGCGCGGAGCAGTTTTGCTTTTCTGTTGTCCCTGAGCATCGTAACAAATATTGTAGTGAAAGCAAAGGGCATTTTGCGAATTTTGAGCAGCTTTTCCAGTCTCAGGGTTTTCAGCAATAGCCTTTAGCGTATTAACTTCTTTCGCGTCTAAACGTGCAATATTTCTTCCAGAAGCATTTACACCACCCAAAAATTGGTAGAAGGCTTATAAATGACCCATTTCTGCGTAACGTTCGGTGCAGAGCTTGTATTCATAAGTGTATAGTTTAGAAGAACTATAAGGGAAGGACAATTTGGTCATCGTACTCATCATTAATAGTTTAAGTAACAATTTAATAATATGCGCTATCTCTGGGTGTTAAGAATTCGCCGCACTGGCATTTGGCGCAAAGGAGCGCGTGGGTGTGAATTTTCAGGGTCAATAATCAGCCCGAATGCCAGTACTACATTGAACTAAGCATTTTTGCAGTGGTAAGTTTTGAAGGCCAGCTATGTGCATTTTATCCTTCTCATTCCTCCGGCACATCCAGCCGAAAGCCCACCCCGTGAATGTTCACAATCCCGATGCGCGGATCGGTGGCAAAGTATTTCCGCAATTTGGAGATGAATACGTCGAGGCTTCGGCCTATGAAGTAGCTATCGTCGCCCCATACCATATTGCCGATTAATTCGCGCTCGATTACGCGGTTTTTATGGCCGAGCAACAGTCGCAGGATATCGGCTTCTTTCTTTGTCAGCACGCGGTCGGCGTCGGGGCCAATAAGGCGGTAATCGTTTGGGTAAAAGGTGAAATGGCCGAAGGAAATTTTCTCGGCTTCGTTGGTATCCGTAATTGCTTTGAGCCCGGCCCGCTTCATAATGGCTTCCAAACGAAGGAGAAACTCTTCGTTGCTGAATGGCTTGGTAATGTAATCGTCGGCACCGGCTTTTAGTCCTTCAATTTTATCTTCTACCATCGACTTAGCCGAAAGGAAAATGATCGGCACCTGGGCATTAATCTTCCGGATATCCCGAGCCAACTCAAATCCGTCCTTTTTTGGCATCATTACGTCGAGCAGGCAGAGATCGTATTGCTGCTGATTGAACTGGAGTAGCCCCGCCTTGCCATCCCTGCAAAGGTGAGCGGTGTAGCCCGCTTCTTTGAGCATGTCCTGTATTACAAATCCCAAAGCGGGATCGTCTTCAACCAAGAGAATTTTTATTTCTTCCATCTTCAATGTGCCCCGAAGTTATCGAATTCCAAGGTGAAAGTACTCCCTTTACCAAGTTGGCTTTCCAGCGAAATTTTGCCCCCAAAGGCTTTCATCATCTGGGCTACGTAAAAAAGTCCAAGTCCGAAGCCTTTTACGTCGTGCCGATTGCCCGTATGCACGCGGTAGAACTTATCGAAAATATAGGGAATCGACTTAGCTGGAATTCCGATACCTTGATCCGTAAATCGCAGGAGCAGCTTGTTTTTGCGGTTCTCGGAGCTTACGCGAATCACTTTGGCTTCGGGACTGTACTTGATGGCGTTGTCGAAAAGATTGTTGACCACATTGGCCAAATGCATCGGATCGGCTTTTACCAATGAGTTTGCGGCAGCTAATTGAAGCGTTATTTCCAGCTCATCATTTTCGTGCACCAAGCGAAGCGATGCACAGGTGCTTTCCACCACTTTGTGAATATCTACCGCGGCCAATTTCACGTGGGTTTGCCCGCGCTCCAATACGGCAAGTTGAAGCACCTTATCTACCTGGAGCTTCAGGCGTTCGTTTTCGCTGTGTATGAGTTCTACATAATTGCGGAAGCGTTCGGGTTGCTCTAAAATAGCTGGATTTCGCAGCATTTCGCTCGAAAGGCCTATGGTCGATATGGGCGTTTTCAACTCATGGGTCATATTATTTACAAAGTCGGTTTTCATCTCCGACAGCCGCTTCTGACGAAGCACCACATACACGGCGTAAGCAAAAAACAGGAATACAATTAAACTGATAAGTGCAGAGAAAGCCCATGTAGAAACAGCGGCTTTCGGCTGATTGATGCTAAATATGGAACGGTTGGGAAAGAATACGCCGAAATAGTGGCCATCTTTTTCCCATTTAAACTGCGGGGCTTGAGCCTGAATTTCTTCCGCAGAGCTATCGGAGCTAAAGGAAATGTAGTTGCCATAAACGATGCTATCGGTAAAGCAATCGTACACGCCGTATTCAAAGTTCTCGCGAATGTTGCGCTCCGTAAATTCGCTGCGCAAAAGGTTTTCCAAAAGGTATGGATGCACCGTATCGTTGATGGCCACGGTGAAATAATTAGGTCGGACCTGCTTTACGGCCTGAAAAAGCTCCGCGGGATCGTTGTTGATCGTAAGGATTTCATTGGCCACATTGGTAAGCGCAATAACTACGCGGTCGTTGAACTGTTTGGCCTCGGCGACTTCTTGCTCCTTGCGCAGATCAATTTGCGATTGCTGCACTTTAAATGCCTTATCAAGCCAATAGATTTGCGTGGCAATAATGCCTGCAACGGACAGCGTAGCCAAAAGAATTAAGGTGCTGATAAGTCCGCGGCTCATGCAGCGAATTTAGGTATTCAATACTGGTGCGCAGGGCGATTTAACAACGAAGTAACATGGTAGATGCCGCTGTACTATTTCCTCCTAAGCTGGTGCGACCGAATATTGGTGCAAATTCTTATCACGTCGAGGGTATTCCCATAGCGGGTTTGATTCAACCGGATGATTTCTCCGAGCAAATCGCTTTCCGGCGTCTGAAGCAGACGCTTAATATCCTGCCTTAGTAGGCCGGTGGAGCTTGAAGGTTCCATAGGGGGAATGTTAAGATTGCCAATTAGTTGAACTCTTAAGTTGCCCGATTGGTTACAAAAAAAGAACCCAAAAAAAATACGCCACAGTTTCCCGTGGCGCATTGAAGTATTAAATTATTGGTTTGGCTTACATCATACCGCCCATACCTCCGCCCATTCCGGCTGACATACCTCCACCTTTCTCATCTTCTGGAAGGTCGGAGATTACACATTCGGTGGTGAGAAGCATTCCGGCTATACTACCAGCGTTTTCTAAGGCAACGCGCGTTACTTTGGTCGGATCGATTACACCTGCTGCGTAAAGATCTTCAAACACTTCGGTGCGCGCATTGAAACCAAAATCATTTTTGCCATCGCGCACTTTCTGCACAATCACGGAGCCTTCGCCGCCAGCATTGGCAACGATTTGACGAAGTGGCTCTTCAATTGCACGTCGTACAATCTGAATACCTGTTGTCTCGTCGCTGTTTTCGCCTTGCATTCCTTCGAGCGCGGGGATTGCGCGGATATAAGCTACTCCACCACCGGGAACAATTCCTTCTTCCACAGCAGCGCGGGTGGCATGAAGCGCATCGTCCACACGATCTTTCTTTTCTTTCATTTCCACTTCGGACGCGGCACCGACGTAAAGTACAGCAACGCCACCGGCCAATTTAGCCAAACGCTCTTGCAACTTTTCTTTGTCGTAGTCGGACGTTGTGCTTTCAATCTGAGCTTTGATTTGGTTTACACGGCCTTCGATGGCTTGTTTTTCACCTGCACCATTTACTACAGTTGTGTTGTCTTTGTCGATGGTGATTTTCTCACAAGTACCCAAGTCGGCAATAGTTGCGTCTTCCAGTTTTCGACCTTGCTCTTCACTTATCAAGGTACCGCCGGTTAGAACCGCGATATCTTCGAGCATGGCTTTGCGACGATCGCCAAAGCCTGGGGCTTTAACAGCAGCAATTTTCAAGGAACCACGAATTTTATTTACTACCAGGGTAGCAAGGGCTTCACCTTCTACATCTTCGGAAATAATAAGAAGCGGACGGCCTGTTTGAGCCGCTTTTTCCAAAATTGGAAGCAAATCCTTCATGCTTGAAATCTTCTTATCGTAGATCAAGACGAATGGATTCTCCAACTCCGCAATCATTTTCTCTGGATTGGTTACAAAGTAAGGAGAAAGATAACCACGGTCGAATTGCATACCTTCCACCACGTCAACGTAAGTCTCCGTACCTTTAGCTTCTTCAACGGTTATTACACCTTCTTTCTTCACTTTGCCCATCGCTTCGGCAATCAATTTACCGATAGTGTGGTCATTGTTTGCAGAAATGGTAGCAATTTGCTCGATTTTCGAGTTGTCGTCGCCTACCTCGCGCGATAGTTTTTTAAGAGCTTGAACCACAGCGTGTACAGCTTTGTCCATGCCACGCTTTAAGTCCATCGGATTTGCTCCGGCAGCTACGTTTTTAAGACCGGCAGTTACCATAGCTTGCGCCAATACAGTGGCAGTAGTAGTACCATCGCCAGCTTGATCGGCTGTTTTAGAAGCTACTTCTTTAAGCATTTGGGCACCCATGTTTTCAATTGGGTCGCGGAGCTCGATTTCTTTGGCTACAGTTACACCGTCTTTAGTGATGGTGGGTGCGCCAAACTTTTTATCGATAATTACATTTCGGCCTTTTGGGCCAAGAGTTACTTTCACGGCGTCGGCCAATGCATCGACACCTCGTTTTAATTTATCGCGTGCGGGCACGTCGAATGTTATTTCTTTTGCCATGATTCTTAATTCTTAATTGTTAAAGTTTTGGTGAGTTAATTAGTTGGATCCTACAATTCCGAAGATGTCGGATTCGCGCATGATGAGGTAGCTGCTGCCTTCAATTTTAATTTCTGTACCAGAGTACTGTCCGTAGATGACGCTATCACCAACTTTTACGGTAAGTGGCTCATCTTTTTTACCATTGCCTACGGCTATAACTGTACCCCGTTGTGGCTTTTCCTTGGCCGTATCGGGAATGAAGATGCCGCTGGCAGTTTTTTCTTCAGCAGGAGCTGCTTCTACGAGCACGCGGTCTGCAAGGGGGGTCACGTTTACTGACATGTTTTTTGCGTTTTATATTTGATTTTACCGTGGTCAGAAAATGTGCCAATGACGGAAAGGGTTCAATGCCTGCACATTTTGACAGGGAAGCAAAAAAAATGTCAGCCCGTGCGTGACAGGCTGACATTCTAAAGTGCGTTTCCCGGTGGTTTATTCGGCGGGTATTTCTTCTGCTGCGCCTTCTTCTGCTGCGCCTTCTTCCGGGCTTGCTGCTGGTGGCGGAGCAAGTTCTGTTTCCTCGTAAATGCTACCGGCTTCGAAAGTGCCTGCACCGCCTTGAATTCCGGCAGAAACCAAACACAATACAAATAGCGAAATGGCCAAAGTCCAAGTGCTTTTTTCTAGAAAATCGGCCGTTCTTTTTACACCGCCTATCTGGTTTACAGATGCATAGCTAGAATCGAGGCCGCCACCTTTTGGATTCTGAATAAGTACAATGAGCGCTAAGAGCACACAAACGATGATGATGAGAACGAAAATGAAAATGGCCATAATTATGTATTTTGAGCTTGTTCTTCTGCTTCTTTTTTAAGAGCGGCAAAGTAAAGGGTTTTTTCGGGATATTTCAACGAGAGAATTTCGAAGGCTCGAGCTGCCTTCTTGCCGTGGCCTTGCCGCAAATAGATCCTGGCCAAGGTCTCTGTTACGAACGATTCATCGTCCATGATGCTGAGCTTACCCATTTGCGACGGCGAAAAGAATGCCGCCTTAACTGGAGAGATCTGTGGAGCGCTGGAGATAAATTTATCGATGAGCTCTAAACTTTCATTGGGCTTAGCGGCTTCTTTCCTATCCGAAAGGCGGATGAGCCAATCGCCAAAACTTACCACACCCGATTCAGCATCACTATCGGCAGCTTCCGATGGGTTGCTTGAGGCCGATCTATCGAGCTGCGCCAGATAATCGGATGTCTCCAGCTCGCCGATATGGATAATGGCTTCCCGTAGAATCTCTTCTTCCATCGGTTTAGAAGAAAGAACTAAAGAGATAGGCTGTGAATCATCCGCTTGGTTAATTTCATCGGGCAGGGAAAGAGATGATTGAATTTCTTCATTCGAATCTTTTGCCAGTTCTTGCTCTACATCGCTTTCGAAGGCATCGATTTGTTCACCGACGCGTGCTTGCAGTATATAGGTGTAAAGCTTCGATCGATCTTGAATTGCAATGGCTGCGCGCTGCAGAGACTTTTTTTGATCTAAGCTGTCAGCCGCCTTATCGGCCATGGCAGCCATAACCTGATAGGTGGCGCAATACGGGAAATCGGCGGCCAGTTTTCGAATTTCGGAGCTGTCTACCGAAGTCGATATAGCTCTGGTATCCATAATGCTCAAAAGCTGTTTGCGCTGTATCACCATGCCCCGATCGATGCGTCGAAAATATCCTGAACCAACTGCTCGTTAATTTGGGTGATAAGCTGGGATTCTACATCGTTGAAATTGGAGTTGGAATTATAATCGGCAAATCGGCTAAAGCTGCGCTCAAAGTTCTTATCGCGATCATAAAGATTGGTGTACTTCACCTTTATCCCAATTGTCAACCGGTTCACTGTGGTAATTTCATCGCCCGATACGGCAGCATTTCCAATTTCGAACTGGTTAATAAAGCCTTCGTATTGCAGGTCGCCGCTTTTCTCGATCAAATCTAGCCGGGTTTGCGACAAAAGCAAATCTTTCAGCGATTCGGTGAGTTGCAAATCATAATTCGTAGTTGCCTGCGGCGTTAAAATTTGAAAGGTCTTGACCGAAAAATTCTTGGCTTCTGCGGGGATATCGGCTCCGCTCAGGGAATAAGAGACCTTGCATGCAGTAGCAGCGCCTATCAGGGCTAATAAAAGGACTACTTTCAATTGGAAAATTCGGCTAGCGCAATTCATACTCTTTGATCTTTCGATACAAGGTTCGTTCCGAAATTCCAAGTTCATTGGCCGCCTGCTTCCGGCGATTGTTGTATTTTTTTAGTGCTTTTTGGATCATTTCGCGCTCGGTATCTTCAAGGGAGAGCGATTCTTCCACTTCTTCGTGCTCATCAATCTCATTGGCGGAAGCCGATGAGCGAATATCGTAGGGAGTCGGCCTATCGCCGTTGGTCATGTATGCGCTGCCTACGGTAGCTTCCGACGTTTCAAATTCGTCGTACAGCCGCTTGATTGCTGCCGGATTTCTGGGGTTTATTTCAGATCCATTCGCTCTGTTTTGCATTAGCTCCAATACGATAGCCTTCAGATCGCTGACGTCTTGCCGCATTTCAAACAGTATTTTATAGAGTATTTCGCGCTCACTAAAATCGTTGCCGGCCTTTTCCTGTCCTCCTATCACTGCCGGCAAGTTCGACTTGGTTACGTCGGGCAAATACTGGGCGAGCGTATATCCTGTAATTATTCGCGACTCTTCGATCACCGATAGCTGCTCCGTTATATTTTTGAGCTGGCGGATGTTTCCCGGCCATCCATAATTTTCGAGTAGCTGTTGGGCTTCATCTTCCAAACGAATCGCGGGCATTTTATATTTCTCAGCGAAGTCGATGGCGAATTTTCTAAAAAGCAGATTCACATCGGCTTTTCGATCGCGAAGTGGGGGTAGATAGATTGGCACTGAGCTTAGACGATAGAAAAGATCTTCCCGAAATTTGCCGTTTTGTATGGCCTTTTGCATGGCCACGTTGGTAGCTGCGATAATGCGGACGTTCGTTTTGATAACCTTCGAAGAACCAACTTTGATAAACTCTCCTGTTTCCAACACGCGGAGCAGACGCACCTGTGTTTGAAGGGGAAGTTCGGCTACTTCGTCCAGGAATATGGTGCCACCATCAGCTACTTCGAAGTACCCTTTCCGGGCATCAGTAGCTCCTGTAAAGGCTCCTTTTTCGTGGCCAAAAAGCTCGGAGTCAATTGTTCCTTCGGGTATCGCTCCACAGTTTACTGCAATATAAGCACCGTGCTTCCGGGCGGATAGTTGGTGAATAATCTGCGGCATGGTTTCCTTCCCGGTACCGCTCTCGCCGGTTACCAATACCGATATATCCGTCGGCGATACTTGCATAGCAATATCTATGGCCCGGTTTAGCAATGGAGCATTGCCAATAATTCCAAACCGGCTTTTTACCTGCTGTATATCCATTATGCTGCTATTTCGCCGCGAAGGGTGGCGGAGGTGCAATCTTTAACCAAGATGTTTACATAGCTGCCAACCTTGTGGTCGCCTTTATTGAACACCACCACTGCGTTTTGACTCGTTCTGCCGAAAAGTTCATCTTGCGACTTTTTTGAAACGCCTTCAATCAGCACTTCATACACCTTTCCGATAGTTTGCTTATTTCGTTCGAGCGAGCTTGCGGTTTGAATGTCAATTATCTCTTCGAGTCTTCGTTGTTTGATTTCTTCGGGCACGTCGTCCGTGTATTTTCGCTCTGCTAGTGTTTTAGGGCGTTCGGAATATTTGAACATGTAGGCATATTCGTACGTCACTTCTTGCATCAAGGAAAGCGTGTCGGCATGCTCTCCTTCGGTTTCCCCGCAAAAGCCAGAAATAATGTCGGTGCTGATGGCACAGTCGGGCATAATATTTCGGATGCTTGCAATGCGTTCTCTGTACCAATCGCGGCTGTATCCCCGGTTCATGCGCTCGAGCATGGTTGTGCTACCACTCTGCACAGGTAGGTGGATATACTTGCAAATATTGGGATACTGAGCCATAATGTGCAGCACGTCATCAGTCATATCTTTTGGGTGTGACGTAGAGAAGCGCACGCGCAGCAGCGGATCGACGAGTGCAACTTTCTCGAGAAGTTGAGCGAAGTTTACGGTGTCTTCCGTTCCATTCAGAATTTCGCCCTTTTTGCTCATGTTCCAGCGATAGGAATCCACGTTTTGCCCCAATAAAGTTACTTCGCGATAGCCTTCCTGAAAAAGGTAAGTGGCTTCGTGCACAATGCTTTTGGCATCGCGGCTGCGTTCGCGGCCGCGAGTAAAGGGTACTACGCAGAAAGCGCACATATTATCGCAGCCCCGCATGATCGAAATAAATGCCGTGACACCATTTGAATTTAGCCTTATAGGGCTTATTTCGGCATAGGTTTCCTCCCGCGAGAGCAACACGTTCACTGCTTTACGTCCATCAGTAACTTCTTCTATAAGCGATGGCAGTTCGCGGTAAGCATCTGGGCCCACTACTAAATCTACCAGCTTTTCTTCTTCGAGTAGCTGCGATTTCAGCCGCTCGGCCATGCAGCCCAATACGCCGATCATCAAGTCGGAATTGTTCTTCTTTAGCTTATTAAAATGAGCAAGTCGATTGCGCACTTTTTGCTCGGCATTCTCGCGGATGCTGCAGGTATTTAAAAGTATAATCGAAGCTTCTTCCAAATTTCGAGTGGTGGCGTAACCCTTCTCCGCAAGTATAGCCGCTACTATTTCGCTGTCCGCAAAATTCATTTGGCAGCCGTAGCTTTCAAGGTAAAGCTTTCTGCCCGAAGGGACCATCACTTCTGTGATTACAGCTTCGCCTTGCCTGTTTTCGTCAATAATTTTGGGGCTTCCCACCAACATTCGAATTCGTTTTAAAATGGACGGCAAAAGTACACTTTTTTTGCGTGGCTGTCAGAATGTCATGTTAATTTACATGAAACCTTATCTTCCTTTGGCGGCAATTGTAAGGCACCTATCGGCCAATTCAAATATCATTGCTTTACTTTGCCACCGGAGCACAGCTCTTTTTCCAGAAAAACTTTCACTATGTCTAAAAATCTTGTAATCGTTGAGTCGCCTGCCAAAGCCAAAACCATTGAAGGGTTTTTAGGAAAAGATTTCACCGTAAAATCATCCTATGGCCACGTCCGCGATTTGGTTAAAAAAGGCCTTGGAATAGACGTGGAGCATGACTTTAAGCCGGAATACGAGGTGAGTAAGGACAAGGTAAAAGTGATCAAGGAATTAAAAGACCTGGTTAAGAAAGCCGAAGTAGTCTGGCTCGCTACGGATGAGGACCGCGAAGGGGAAGCTATTTCCTGGCATTTGGAGCAATCGCTCGATTTGCAGAAAAAAGAAACCCGCCGCATCGTGTTTCATGAGATTACAAAGAGTGCCATTACCAAAGCCATCGAAAACCCGCGAAAGATAGATTACCACTTGGTCGATGCACAACAAGCGCGCCGCATACTCGATCGGTTGGTTGGTTTTGAACTTTCGCCTATACTCTGGAAGCGTGTGAAGCCCAGTCTTAGCGCCGGAAGGGTTCAATCGGTTACTGTTCGGCTTATTGTGGAGCGGGAGCGCGAAGTCCAGGACTTCAAATCGGAATACTATTTCCGAGTTGTAGCCAAATTCCAGGTGGGGAAAAAGGCCTTCCAGGCGGAGCTGAACAAGCGTTTTGCAGAAGCTAAGGAAGCTCGCGAGTTTTTGGAATCATGCTTGAAGGCCGATTTTAAAGTGGGTTCGCTCGAAGTAAATCCGGCTAAGAAATCGCCGGCTGCTCCTTTCACCACTTCTACGCTTCAGCAAGAAGCCGGTCGAAAGCTCAGTTTTTCGGTAGCGCGCACCATGACGGTGGCTCAAAAGCTTTACGAAGAAGGGCATATTACTTATATGCGAACCGATAGTTTGAACCTTTCCGATACGGCGCTCAATGCCGCCAAAAAGGAAATTCAATCTACCTATGGCGATGCCTACGTTCAAACGCGAAAATTTACCACGAAGACCAAAGGTGCGCAAGAAGCCCACGAAGCCATTCGTCCGGTAGATATGGCCGCTAAATCGGTGCCTGGTGATGCATCTGCCCAACGGCTCTACGATTTAATCTATAAGCGCACCCTGGCTTCTCAAATGGCCGATGCGCAATTGGAAAAGACGAAGCTCACCATTCAAATACTTCGAAATAGCACGGTAGATCAGACCTACCAATTCAACGCGCAAGGTGAAGTGATTAAATTTGATGGTTTTCTTAAAGTTTACTTGGAAGATCAGGATGATGACGAAGAAAAGGAAGAGCAAACCACTTTGCCACCCATGAAAGTGGGAGAGGAGCTCCAGCGCAACGAAATTTCGGCAACTCAGCGGTTTAAGAACCACCCGCCCCGATACAGCGAAGCGAGCCTAGTTAAAAAATTGGAGGAACTTGGCATCGG
>Ga0105045_10001102_pt1 | contig 21549 bp, 22 predicted proteins | sample MAT02_FD_78089 | JGI IMG/M metagenome (GOLD analysis project Ga0105045, IMG submission 78089) | Freshwater microbial communities from Lake Fryxell liftoff mats and glacier meltwater in Antarctica - MAT-02 (megahit assembly) | ecosystem: Environmental > Aquatic > Freshwater > Ice > Liftoff... | reverse complement strand
TTTGCATACTCATCCAATACCTGATCGCCATTCATTATTTTTACCACCGCTTTATACAAATAGGGATCGTCTATATTCCATAACCTTGGATTTTTAATTAGGAGCGAATTTGTAAACACTTCCGCCTTATCTATTTCCTGTATGCTTTTGTTAACAGTGGTTTCGTCCGCTGCTGTGGTGTTCCTATCTCTGTGCAAAATCAGGCTTTCATCCGTTGAAACTGATAGTCCCTGTGCATTGTACAGATTTACCTTAATGGTATATCCCATCAATTTGCCACCTCCTTAATGGTAGTTTTTATTTTAATCGCCGCAAAAGATTCACTTAAAGTTGTGGTGGTGATGTAAGTACCCCAATCTGCAACTGACATTTTCCCTGTTTTTTGCAACCACACTTTTCTGTAAATACCGCTGCCACTGTACCAGCGACTGTTGGGCTGCTCGTTGTTATTCACCTTTACAACAAGCATATTTTTTGCACCATAGTTCAGGTAAGGTGTAAGGTTGTAACTGAATGAAATATATCCATTAGGCCGATAGCCCGGCAAATGGCCATTTAGCCAAACAGTACTTCTGCAATAAATGCCCTCAAAATATATGGCGATTTCTTTATCATTATCTGTTACCGGCAGGGTAAATTCTTTCGTGTACCATCCCATTCCACCCCGCAAAGCACCACCACCGATACCGATTGGACTGGTTGAGTCAAACGGTAATTCTATACTCCAATCATCCGGCACATTTAAGGTTCGCCAGCTTTTTACATTGGCAGATAATTTACTATAATCCTGCTTGCTGTCCAGCGTAAATTTCCATTTTTTATTGAAACTGGTTTTTGACCGAACCTGGGCATCGGCCTGGCTGCTTGCTTTTGATGAGATCTGATACGAATATCAGGAGTGCAAATTTTACTTTCATTGATTCGTTTTTAGCTCGTGATTTCTATTGATGAATGAGTAGAAATTCACCTGGACTTTTCCAACGCATCGTCACTACTTTGATAATATCCCGGTAAACTCCTATTCCTTTTCAACCTGTTGAAACTGCCGTTTATTTTATCTCCGGTGAAACTACTCTCCCATTCATTTTGCAGCAGGCTGCAATAATTTTTATTTGAAACAAGGAAGGGAACGACTATCACAGAATTTCCAGTGGTAAAAATAAAGATTCCTTCTCTACTATTTTTTTTAATACTGATATTAAAACAAAGCCGCATTGAAAAGGAATGTCTACTATTTAAATGCGGCATTTTATCAGAGTGGTTTTCAAAATGTAGTAACAGGCATTGTAGAATTAAAGGCTTACTTTGAGAATAAAATTTCCGATATGAGCCAGCACAAAAAACAAGAACACCACAACCGCCCATACAAAGTGGCGGCACAAAGCGCCGGACTGATTGTATGCATCTTTATTCTTTTATTTTTTGCCGGAAGAGGGATACCGGAAATATTGAAAAATGATGCGAATGAGCTGATCCCTTTTCTTCCCTTCCTTGCAATTCCATTTGCAGGTTATTTAGTATCATGGTTTAAAGAATTTGCAGGTGCATTAATGATGATAGCAGGAGGAATTATTTTACTTGTCTTCTTAATTGTAAAAGGAGATTCTGGTTCAGGTTTGATTTATGGCATCCCCTTTATTGCAGCGGGGATTCTCTTCGTTGTGCATATCAATAAAAGATCACAGCTACAAAGTAAACATTTATAAAAATGTGCCTGGATATTCACTTAAAAAAAATGATTTAAGGCTTGCTGGTACAAACAAATGAAAGGAATCCATTTTTACCAAATGCCCTCCTGCTCCCTGGTATCAACGCAATTAAATGAAACATTGAAAGTCGTTCCTTCCTCCAGGTTACTGACACATTCAATTTGCCCGCCCAATAATTCTACATATTTACCTACAATGTGCAACCCAAGGCCGGTTCCCTGGATATTAGTTACATTTTTACCTCTAAAAAAACGTTCAAATAAATGATGTTGATCTTCTTCAGAAATGCCAATTCCATTATCTGATACTGAAATTACAATACAGTTGGTATCAACTTTAGTTCTAACATATATTTGGCCACTTTCCTGCGTAAATTTGATGGCGTTGGACAAGAGGTTGATGATGATATTTTTTAGCATGGAAGCATCCAGTTCCACTTCCGAAACACCCTCATGAACGAAAGTGATGTGCTGTCCAACTTTTGCAATCCCTTTTATTTCGCTTAACAATGTGGTGATAAGTTCTTTTATGTTAAAGCGGCTGTAATGAGTAGTTATTTTACCGTCTTCAATTTTTCCAATCGACAAGAATTCATTTAAAATATCCGTGAGATTATTGACGGCTGATTTAATCCGGTGGATATGTTTATCTCTCTTTTCCTGTTCATCCCCCTTTACATATTTTGCCACCAGCGATGCAGAAGAAAGAATGGTACTCAATGGGGTACGGAACTCATGGGACGCCATCGATACAAAGCGGCTTTTTAAATCGCCTAATTCCTTTTCTTTCCCCAATGCTTTGGTCAGTTCATTTTTTGATTCCTGCAACTGGTTTAACGTGTCCTGTAATTGCAACGTTCTTTTCTCCACCATTTGTTCCAGGTTTTCATTTAATCCCTCAATAATTATATTAGTGGCGGCAAGCTCTGCCTGCTGATCTAAAAATGCCTGCTCAATTTCTTTACGTTTTGATATGTCACTTACAAAAGCAATGGCGAAATTACCCTGCTCCGTTTTGTAATTGCTCAAACTGACTTCTAAGGGAAATTCAATGCCATCTTTCTTTATGCCAAAAAGATCCATTCCCAGGCCCATGGGTCTTTTTTCAGAATGCGCTACGTATTTCTGGCGGTGCCCAACATGATTGTGATGATAACGGGATGGAATTAACACTTCAATTTTTTTTCCAATCAGTTCTTCAGCACGGTCGTAATTGAACTGTGTTAATAAAAAACTGTTTGCCACAATAATTTCACCCTTCTGGTTTACCACCAAAATGCCCAACGAAGCATATTGAAAAAGCGCTTCAAACTTTTCCTTTTCCGTTAAAAGTTCGTTTTGCTTTTTAGACATATTTTAATGACTTGAATCATAAAATTAAGCCTTCTAAATTTTACCGAAGAAACCATTTTTTAGCCAGGGACAGACTTTTGCCAACTACAGAGGGCAGGCGCTAAGAGATAACATAAAAAAAGATAAATTACAACAAAACCCCATTTGCATTGTAATTGTAATACTAAATTATTTTATTATGGGAGTATGGAACCAGGTAGCTCAATATTTATACTTAAAGAAAAAAGATCCCAATGCACCAAATTCACAGTTTGTGAAGTATATGCATGGCATTAACCGCATCTCCATATTGCTCTTTCTGGCAGGCATGGTAATTCTGGTAGTCAAGTTATTAAGGAGGTAAAAACGTACGATCATTCTGGTTTATTTTATTACAGAAATTATCTTTTTGTTCAACCAGCCTTATGATGATTTAAGTATTGGTATATAATTTTTGCAGCATTGGAAGATGCATCGCCACCAAGACTTAATAAATTTCGCAGTGCAAGGTAATCCTGGTTAAGCTGTGCTTGCTTTTCCGCATCCGACAAAATCTTATTCAATTCAAGGGTAATGTTTTCCGCTGTCAAGTCCTGCTGTATCAATTCTTTTACAACTTCCTTATTCATGATCAGGTTCACCAGGCTTATGTATTTGATTGTAATTAGCATTTTGGCTATTTGATATGATACGGCATTGCCCTTATAACACACTACTTCGGGCACAGCAAACAAAGCGGTTTCCAACGTGGCCGTACCACTGGTGACGAGGGCTGCCTTGCACTCCCAAAGCAATTGATAGGTTTTATTTATTACAGCCGAAACATTTTTATACGGCGCCAGCAATTCTTTATAAAAGCTATTTTCAATGCCGGGTGCCTTTGCAACTACAAAATGGTAACCCGGAAATTTTTCAGCTACCTGAAGCATGATGGGCAGTTTTTTCAATATCTCCTGTTGCCTGCTGCCGGGTAATAAAGCAATGATGGGGGAATTATTATCTTCAATAAAAGGCACAATATTACCTATCTGCTCCCGCTCCCTTTGCAACTTGATAAAATCGTCAATTACCTGCACGAGTGGGTGGCCCACATATTCTACGTCAAAATCCCACTTTTTATAAAATTCTTTTTCAAAAGGTAAAATCACCAGCATTTTATCTACATTTTTCCGTATTCCTTTCACCCTGCTTTCCTTCCACGCCCATACCTGCGGAGAAATGTAATAAATCACTTTAATCCCCTGCTTTTTAGCCCATGCCGCTATCCGCAAATTAAATCCAGGGTAGTCAATCAGGATTAGCGCATCCGGTTTGTTATTGAGAATATCTGCCTTACAAAAAGCAAGGTTGCGAAAAATAGTACGCAGGTTTTTAAATACTTCCACAAAACCCATAAAGGCAAGCTCCCGGTAGTGCTTTACCAAAGTGGCACCTGCATCCTGCATTTTATCGCCACCCCAGCAACGGATATCCGCAATTGGATCCAAATACTTCAATTCCTTTATCAGGTTAGCACCATGTAAATCACCGCTTGCCTCTCCGGCTATGATATAATATTTCATTTTCTGCAGATAAGCATGCAATTTAATTGAATCTAACGCAGCTAAATACAGCTACATTAAAAAAGCCATCCCAAGACTGAGACGGCTTATATTCTAATTGACCAAACCTGCTAAAAAATATGAATGATTTTTCTTTTATTATTTGTGCAATTTTACTCTTCAATCATCATTTCACCATCATTGACATGCTTCCGCTCCTTTCGCATATATTTCATTTTCTTCTTTTGCTCTTCGTTCAAAATCCCCTGCAAGTCTAACGCCCCGGAACGTTTAATCGCTTTAAGTTGCGCCTGTTTTTGATCCTCCGTTAAAGAACCGTCATTCAAGATAAGAGCCCTTTTGGCTTCGTTAGCCTGCCGCGTTTCCTTCAGTTTTCCTTTTTGCTCCTTCGTTAAATTCAATTCTTTCAACATTTTTAGCTGGTCCTTTTTTTTGGAAAACGATGCCAGATCATTTACCACAGCATTTTGTTTTTGTCCGGTTCCCGCTATTTTATTGGTATCCGCTACTTTTCGCTGTATTTGGGCAAATGTGCTAAATCCGGCAAAACAGAAAACGATAAACATCATTGCTTTTTTCATCGTTTATACTTTTTTATATTTATACCCCGGTAGATTATTTAGATAAGGAAAAGTTTAATGATTGAATAAAAATAATTCAAGGCAAAAATTTTCAACGAGTTAAAGACGATTATAAAAAAATAAAAATCAGCTCACCTTCTGGCAAATAGATTACATTTATAGCTACTATTGAAATGGGATATCCTCGTCCATTCAACTAGTATTTCCCCCGGAATGATTGTTTGACTATTACAACCTGCATCAATATATTAACTTTTGTTAAGCAGCAATTGCAAAAATTTGTTGAGATTTGATTTCAGGAACGATCAAAATCTATCAACTACAAAAAGCAATTTAACCATTCAGTTTATGTATCCATACAAGTAGATTTATAACCCATCACCAATGCACATAAGCAGAAATATATGACAATAAAAAGACATAATTTTAATAAAAAAATTTTTCAGTAATCTTTAATACTGTTAGTTTTGCGATAGTTTACTACGCAACTATTAACACATGGACTGTAAAGAAATGCCGGATACATTGGGGTTTATGATTGTTCATACAGGTAAATTACTGTTGAAAACGATTAACGGAAACTTTTTATCTCTCACCGATGATATCACTTTTGAACAAATGGGTGTTTTATACTTTATTTCACGCAGCAACAACAAAGAAATGATTCAGCAGGATATTGCCGCAGTGATGGATAAAACCAAATCGGCCATATTAAGATCTATTGATATATTGGAAGAAAAAGGATTTGCAAGACGTTTGCCGGTTGCCGGAGACAGACGTAAAAACCTTATTGAACTTACAGACAGTGGCAAAGCGATTATTGAGAAAATGCACAATGTTTTCATGGAAGAGGACAAGATTTTAAAGCAGGGAATTGCGCAGGAAGACCTTGATACTTGTATGTGCGTATTGTCGAAAATTCAACAAAAATGTAAGTAATTTTATCAACTGCTTTTTTTCCAATAAAAAAGTAGTTTACCAAATAAAAAACGTCTATTTTTCAATAGAAACAAGCTTAAGGAAACACTATAAAAAAATGCGATGAGTAATAAAACACTGATTGAAAAGGTAGGCACCTTTAAAGCCGCCGATAAACTAAAAGAAGCCGACATCTATCCTTTTTTTCGCCCCCTGCAGTCGGACCAGGACACAGAAGTAATTATTGGAGGTAAACGGGTGTTAATGTTTGGATCCAACAGTTACCTTGGTCTCACCAATCACCCAATTGTAAAAGAAGCCGCAAAAAAAGCTATTGACAAATATGGCAGTGGATGTGCAGGTTCTAGATTTTTAAACGGAACGCTGGATTTACACCTTGAGCTGGAAGAAGCGTTGGCCCAGTTTGTTGGTAAGGAGTCTGCGCTCGTTTTTAGCACAGGCTACCAGGTAAATTTGGGTGTAATATCTGCCTTGGGCGGGAGAAATGATTTTCTTTTTTCGGATGAATTGAACCATGCCTGTATTATTGATGGTGCCCGCTTATCCTTTTCTAAATTATATAAGTACGGTCATGGTGATATGGCTCACCTTGAAAAATTATTGGCGGGTGTTCCATTGGAAGCCTTTAAAATAATTGCAACAGATGGTATTTTCAGTATGGAAGGAGATATCACCAAGCTGAATGAGATTACGGCCCTTGCAAAAAAATACAATGCCGCTGTTTTTGTGGACGATGCACACTCTCTGGGTGTGTTAGGACCACAAGGTCAGGGTACTGCAGCTCACTTTAACATTGCACATAAAGTAGATTTAATCATGGGCACGTTTAGCAAATCACTGGCTTCTATTGGTGGATTTATTGCAGCCGATAAAATAGTGATTGAGTATTTAAAGCACCATGCACGATCCCTTATTTTTAGCGCCAGTATCTCTCCGGCTGCAGCCGCCGCTGCATTGGCTTCATTGAGTGTGCTAAAGGAAGAACCCCAGCGGATAGAAAAACTATGGAACAATACCCATTATGCATTGGATGCATTCGCCAGGGCTGGTTTTGATATCGGACTGTCCGAATCACCCATTATCCCAATTTTTGTAAGAGACAACGAAAAGACATTTCTGATGGCCAAAATGCTGATGGATGAAGGCATCTTTGTAAATCCGGTTGTGTCTCCGGCAGTAAGCAGCGATTCTTCAATGATTCGTTTTTCGCTCATGGCAACGCACACTTTCAAACAGATTGACTATGCTGTAGAAAAAATTAAAAAGATTGCTTTCAAATTGAAAGTACCTCAAACAAATGTTGAAAGAGCATGATTACCATAAAAGCGGTAGAAACAAAGGCAGAGTTGGCATCTTTTATTGATTTTCCGCATAAACTGTTTGAAGGAGATAAAAATTACGTTCCCGAATTACACATCGCCCAACGGGATGTGTTAACTCCAGGCAAACATCCATTTCACAATCATTCGGTGATGCAGTTATTTTTAGCGTATGATGGCAATGTGATCAAAGGGCGTATTGCAGCTATTTTTAATAATAACCACAATGCCTTTAAAAATGTAACAGAAGGTTTTTTTGGTTTTTATGATTTATATAATGATGCAGCCGTTTCTACAAAATTATTGAACGAAGCTGAAAAATGGCTATTGGCAAAAGGGGCAACCAAAATGATTGGCCCCGTTAACCCATCTACCAACGAAACAGCAGGCTTACTGATTGAAGGTTTTAATTCGCCCCCGGTGGCAATGATGACTTATAACAATCCCTATTACCTTGATTTGTTAACAGCAGCCGGATTTGAAAAAAGTGTAGATCTGTTGGCCTATAATTTACCCACAAACGTTGTAAATAAAAGATCACTGGCTTTAAAAGATACCTTACGCAAAAGACTATCTGAAAGAAACATTACGATCAGGAATATTAATTTGAAGGATTATAAAAACGAAGTAGAAAAAATACTTTCAGTGTACAATGATGCATGGATAGAGAATACCGGATTTATACCCATGACGGACAAGGAGTTTAAATACCTGGCTAAAGATCTTAAATTGATTTTAGATAAAGATTTTGCAATGGTAGCTGAACATGAAGGAAAAACCATTGGTTTTGCGCTGGCCATTCCTGATATTAATCAAACGTTGATAAAAATAAAAAGGGGGCGCTTATTACCAACTGGTATTTTCAAATTATTATTGGGTAAAAAGAAAATTAATTACGTACGGGTAATTGCACTGGGTGTAAATAAGGAACATAGAAAAGCAGGCATTGAGGCATTTTTCTATGCTGAAATCATCCAACAAGCCATCAATAAAAAATTGACGGGTGGTGAAGCTTCCTGGATTTTGGAAAACAACGAAATGATGAATAATGGATTGATAAAGATGAATGCAACTGTTTATAAACGTTATCGGATTCTTGAAAAATCAATATGAGGCAAAAGGTATTAATAACAGGAGCCAGTGGTTTTTTAGGATACCACCTTATCCAGTCAGCAATTGAAAATGGATTGGAGGTTTATGCAGCTATAAGGAAGAACAGTGATAAAAAGCATTTGGAAGGATTACCGGTTCAATATCTTTTTCTTAATTATGAAGATGAAGCAGCTATTACACAACAACTAACTGCCCATCAAATTGAATTCATTGTGCATGCGGCAGGTGTTACCAAAGCTATACATCAGGATATTTATAACCAGGTAAATGCAGGTTACACTATTAACCTGGCAAGGGCTGCAGAAAAAATGGGTAGCAAGTTCAAAAAAATGGTTTTCATCAGCAGCCTTGCTGCGATAGGGCCATTACCAGATCCCCATCAAAAAATCCTGGAAGACACTTTTCCAAATCCTGTAACAGCCTACGGACATAGTAAGTTGCTGGCAGAAAAAGGTCTGGCTGGTATTAATTTACCAATTATCATATTGAGGCCAACGGCCGTTTATGGGCCAAGGGATAAGGACATATTTATCCTGTTAAAAACTTTGAACAGTGGCTTTGATCCATATATCGGAAATTTTATTCAGCAGCTAAGTTTTGTGCATGCAAGAGATGTGGCGGATGTAGCCGTAAAATCGCTCCTTATAAATGAGACTACCGGTATCTATAATATTACCGACGGTAATAGTTACGACAGATACCAGTTTTCAGATATTGCCAGAGAAATTTTAAAAAAGAAAGCTATTAGATTTCACCTGCCAATGCCCATGGTACGTTCATTGGCATTTGTATTGGAAACTACCAACGGCTGGCTTAAAAAACCATCGGTTCTCAGCAGGGAAAAGCTTCTTGAAATCGCAGCAAAAAATTGGATCTGCGATGTCAGTAAGGCAAAAAGGGAACTGGGTTTTGCACCAAAATTTGATTTACGAAAGGGTTTGGAAGATTCAATTAGTTGGTACACGAAAAATAACTGGTTGAAATAAATATTTAGAATTTAATCATTAAAAATACAAGGTATGAAACAAAACATCACTCCGGCCGATGGAAGACTTGGAATTCTCATTCCTGGTTTAGGCGCAGTAGCTACCACGTTTATTGCAGGCGTGGAAGCAGTAAAAAAAGGCATTGCAAAACCAATTGGATCACTTACACAAATGGGCAATATCCGATTGGGTAAACGAACGGAAGACAGGTTTCCAAGGATCAATGAATTTGTGCCGTTGGCACATCTGAATGATATCGCATTTGGCGGATGGGATATCTATGAAGACAATGTGTATGAAGCCGCCTTAAATGCGAAAGTTTTAGAGTTGTCGTTACTACAGTCTATACAAAAAGAATTGGAAGCAATCAAACCAATGAAAGCTGTTTTTGACCGTTCTTATGTTGCGAACCTGGATGGAACAAATGTAAAAACAGGCGCTACCAAATATGATCTTGCCATGCAGGTGATTGAGGATATTGAGCATTTTAAAATTGCCAATAATTGCAACCGGGTGGTAATTATATGGTGCGGCAGTACCGAAAAATACATTGAATCAACAGACATTCACAGCACTATTGAAAAATTTGAAGCGGCACTTAAAAATAATGAAAGCCTGATTGCGCCGAGCATGATTTATGCTTACGCCGCAATTAAAACCGGCGTTCCTTTTGCTAACGGAGCGCCCAATTTAACCTGCGATATACCTGCCTTGATTGAACTGGCCAAACAAACACAAACGCCTATCGGAGGTAAAGATTTTAAAACCGGGCAAACCTTAATGAAAACCATTTTGGCTCCCGGATTGCATGCAAGGGCATTGGGTGTAAGTGGATGGTTCTCTACCAATATCCTTGGTAACAGAGATGGTTATGTGCTGGATCATCCGGATAATTTTAAAACTAAAGAGGTCTCCAAACTAAGTGTGTTAGATGAAATCTTCAGACCAGAATTGAACCCGGAATTATATGGTGAAATGTACCATAAAGTAAGAATCAATTACTATCCGCCAAGAGGCGATAACAAAGAAAGCTGGGATAACATTGACATCTTTGGCTGGCTGGGTTATTCAATGCAGATTAAAATAAATTTTCTTTGCAGGGATTCTATTTTAGCAGCACCCATTGTATTGGATCTTGCCTTGCTAATGGACCTTGCAAAACGTGCTGAGATGAGCGGTATCCAGGAGTGGTTGTCATTCTACTTTAAATCACCACAAACAATGGAAGGGTTAAGTCCGGAGCATGACATTTTTAAACAATTGATGAAAATGCAAAATACGTTGCGCCATATAATGGGTGAAGATTTAATTACACATCTTGGATTGGATTACTACCAGGAGCTTGTAGAAACGTTATGATCAAAATTCATGCACTTATTGCATCCGCACTGGGCATTGGTTACTTAGGTAAAGGCGGTGGTACGATCGCTTCAGTGGTGTTTTGTATAATTTGGTTTTTATTGCCTGCCGGTTACAATCAAAGTAACTGGCAGGTTTTAATCACGCTGGTGATTGTGATCATTGGTACCTGGAGTTCATGTGCGGTAGATTCTGTTTGGGGCAACGATAGCAGTAAAGTGGTAATTGATGAAATTGCCGGAATGGCAATCGCACTTTTATTTGTGCCGCATCACGTTATATTCGTAATTATCAGTTTGATTGCCTTTAGATTTTTCGACATTGTAAAACCGCTGGGGATTAAAAAACTGGAAGCATTACCATCCGGTTGGGGTGTAATGGCCGATGATTTACTGGTAGGATTATATGCACTCGCTGTCACTCGATTATTGATTTGGTCAGCAAATAAATTTGGCCTGAATGAAAACGTTTTTTAAAGCAAATATAGCCTCTCTTTCCGCAAGTTTATGCGACTACGTGCTTACGATAATTTTTAAGAAATTTTTATTAATCAATGCGGTAGTTTCCAGCATAATAGGAAGCATCTTTGGAGGAACTATCAATTTTTTTGATTGGAAGACAGTGGGTATTCCAATCAAGAGGAGCGGCTTCATTTCTTGAGGCTAAAAAATATTTTATTGCATGGAGTGGGAACCTTATTTTAAATGGGACCGGAGTTTATTTATTAACAGATTTTATGGGAATTCATTATATCATCGCCAAATTAGCTACCTCATTAACTGTAGCAGTTGCCTATAATTACCCTATTCAAAAGAACTATGTGTTTAAAAATATTGATATTGATGAAAAGGATAAGAATAACAAATAAGGCAACTCTTTTATTTACAGTGTTATGTTTTGGACTTTTTTCCAATGCCCAAACAGTTGTAAAAGGTTTTGTAAAGGATGCGGCAACGATGAAACCCATTCAATTTGTAAGCATTTATTTTGAGGGAGGAAAAGGAGTTACTACCGGCGAAGATGGAAGTTATTCAATTGTAACCAATCGGGACAATCTTAAAATAATCAACTTCTCTTTTACAGGTTATAAAAATGTAGTAAAAAAAATAATTGCAGGAAAAGAACAAATAGTCAATGTAGAACTTGAACTCAACCAATCATTACAGGAAGTAATTGTAAGAACAAAAAAAAAGGGCAAATATAAAAACAAGGACAATCCTGCGGTAGAATTGATTGATCTTGTAATAGCCAATAAAAATAAGAATAAAATAAAGGCGTATGAATTTATTCAATACCAGCAATACGAAAAGCTATCGCTTTCATTGACCAATAAACCGGAGAAGCTGATAAAAAACAGGCTTTTTAAAAACTATAAGTTTATTCTTGAAAACATAGACAGTACAACGATTGAAGGAAAATCACTGTTGCCCATTTTTTTGGAGGAGAAACTTTCGGATATCTATTACAAAAAGAATCCCGAAAAAAACAAGACACGATTGCTGGGAGAGAAAAGAGTAAATCTGGCTGATTTTTTAGATGACAAAGGTATTAGTCAATATGTAAACAGGCTGTATGCAGACCTGGACATTTACAAAAGTAATTTGCTGGTACTTAACTCGCAGTTTTTAAGTCCGATTGCTGATATGGGGCCTTCCTTTTACCGGTATTACATCAGAGATACAGTAGAGTTGGAAGGAATAAAGCTGGTGAAACTATATTTCACGCCACGCAACACGACTGATTTGCTATTTCGGGGTACTATGTTTATAACGTTGGATGGCAATTACGCTGTTCAAAAAATCAGTATGACAATTAGTAAAAATGCCAATTTAAACTGGGCAAGAGAACTGAGGATTAACCAGGACTTTGAAAAAGCTGCAGACGGGCGTTTTCATGTAATAAAAAGTAGTATGCTGGCTGAGTTTGCACTTACCAAGAATGCATCTGGTGGCGTATTGGGAGAAAGAACAGTATCTTTTAAAAAATACCTGACAGACGTACCAGCGCCAGACAGCGTCTATGATGCCAGGGATATTGTTGACCGTATTAATCCTGCAGCGGCGCCGGACAGTTTTTGGGTAGCCAACAGGCACAGTCCTTTGTCATCGGTAGAAACCAAATCGTATTACAACATTGACAGCATGAAAAACATGCGATCGTTTAAAAGATTTGGTGAAATTGTATCATTGCTTTTTTCTGGATATTATTCATTCGGGCCATGGGAACTAGGCAACACAAACACTTTTTATTACTTCAATCCGATAGAAGGGTTTACGCTAAAACTAGGTGGAAGAACAACGCCTAAATTCAGCAATTTTATTTATTTTGATAACTATGTTGCCTATGGCTTTAACGACAAACAATTGAAATACCTGTCGGCAGTAAGCTATTCGTTCAATCATAAAACCATTTATGCTTTCCCGCTCAATTATGTAAAAGTGAGCTATCAGTACGATGCCAATATTCCGGGGCAGGAATTGCTGTTTGTAAGAGAAGATAATTTCCTGCTTTCTTTTAAAAGAGGCAACAATAATAAATGGTTGTATAATAATTATTTGAAAGCACAATACGTAAGGGAGTTTGGGAAAAACCTGCGTTATACTTTTGGTTTCAAAAACTGGAAGCAAACACCGGCGGGTGACATTACCTACCAAAAGGTATCTGACAATACTTTACTAAAAGACCTAACAACTTCTGAAATATCCGGTGAATTCAGGTGGGCACCCCATGAGCAGTTTTACCAGGGAAGAAATTACAGGATCCCCATCATCAACAAATACCCTATTTTTAATTTACGGGTTATTGCAGGTGTAAAAGGTTTATTGAATGGGGAATACAATTACAAAAATGTAAGCCTCCGCATGGACAAACGCATTTTTCTTTCTCAACTAGGTTACACCGACTTTTCGATTGAAGGGGGTTATATATTTGGACAACTACCTTTCCCCTTACAAACCATTCACCGGGCCAATCAAACCTATGCCTATCAAGTTGGCTCTTATAACATGATGAATTTTATGGAGTTTGTTAGTGACAGCTATGCTTCGGCTAATTTTGACTTTTATTTCAATGGGTTTTTCTTTAATAAAATTCCCCTGATAAAAAAACTAAAGTTGAGAGAGGTGGGCAGTTTTAAAATATTATATGGTGGATTAAGAGATGAAAACAATCCTGACAAAACGGATGGCATGCTGAAATTTCCGACAGACGTAATAACGGGTCAACAAACTACCTTTGCCCTTGACAGGACACCCTATATTGAAATGAGTGTAGGCATTGCAAATATTTTTAAATTAATAAGAGTGGACGTAGTGAAAAGACTAACCTACGTTGACAATCCAGGCATCACCACCTGGGGCCTGCGGACAAGAGTAAAGTTTGATTTTTAATCAACGAATAATTACACGATGGCAAATGAAACAAAAGACAACAACTTTAATATGCATACCAAAAAAATCAGTTTATTCATTATCTGCTTAATTAGTTTAATGTTACAGGTATTTGCACAGGTAGAAAATTTTCCTGTACCCACAGCAGACAGCAAGCAGTTATTTTATCTGCAACGCACTTCAAATACGAATACCATTGTGTATGAATTAAATCTGCAAAATGGAAGTATCAATAAAGAAATTCCTATAAAGGAATATTGGATTCGCTACCAGGAAAAAGGTCAACGGGAAGATTTGAATTACATACAACGTAAATTTGCGTATGGTATAAAATCAAAAAAGATTGCAGAAAATCTCTATGAAATAAGTTTTGTGTCTTATAAAAAGTACAAGATGATTTTAAAGCTGGCTAAGGATAATAAATTTTACGTTTATACCAATATCAACCAGAAAACCTTTATCCTAAACCGCATTTTTATAAAAATTAATGGCGGTTCGTTTTGGTCTCCCAATGTGGAATATGTAGAAATTTCCGGGATTGATCCAAATACTCGTTCGGTAGTAAAAGAAAGATTAAAGATTTAATGAATACCCATTAAAATTGAGCAAAATGAAAAAAAATTATGTATCCAATTCTGAAGAGTCGATCAGATTGTTTAGAAATGGGATTTTTGATAGCCTTTCAAAAGTACATTTTTCGGTACCCCTTTATATTTTCATACCCATCATTGGCTTGTTTTGTTACCTGGCCTTTAGCAGTGGCTTGGGTATCGGCAACTTTGCTCTTTACTTTTTAGGTGGTTTGTTAATCTGGACCATCACCGAGTATTTTTTACACCGCTTCATTTTTCATTACCATCCTACTTCTGAGTTTGGCAAACAACTTCATTTTATTTTTCATGGTGTACACCACGATTATCCTAAAGATAAAAAAAGACTGGTAATGCCACCATCAGCCAGTATCCCTTTGGCTACCGTATTTTATTACTTATTCTCTTTAGTACTGCAGTCCTCATTTTTGTTTGCATTTTTTGCAGGGTTCTTATTGGGCTATCTCATATATGATATGTTGCATTATGCCATGCACCACCACAATTTTAAAAACCCTATATTAAAGAAAATTAAGCAGCATCACATGATGCACCATTATCGGGATGGCAGTAAGGGTTTTGGCGTAAGTAGTTCATTATGGGACGAGTTATTTCGTTCCGGTTTCCAGAAAAAAAATTAATCAAATAATCCTCCTGAAACGTGACTTAGTTTTCACTTTGAAAGGATAACACACTATATAAATGAACTTATGGAATTTGCAATAATTGCTGCTGGCGAAGGCTCCCGGTTAAAAGAAGAAGGATTTAAGCATTCGAAACCAATGGTCGTTTTGCAGAACCGTACCTTGATCGAGCGCTTAATAAAGATATTTATTAATAATAAAGCTGATAAAATACATATAATAATCAATGAGTACTCTCCTGAATTAAGCAATCATCTTAATAGCCTGATTTCGGACGTGCCCTTAAATATTATTACCAGATCTACTCCCAGTTCATTGCATAGTTTTTTTGAGGTATTACCATTTGTACAATCTTCCAAAATTTGCCTGACAACAGTAGATACTGTTTTTCATGAAGCAGAATTTAGAAATTTTATAGAACACTTTAAAATGAACGATCGCACAGATGGCTTAATGGCTGCCACTTCTTTTATTGATGATGAGAAACCTTTGTATATAGGCACTGATCAGGAGCTCAACATTACCGGATTTTATGATAGTAAGCAGTATAAAACAAAGTTGGTTTCAGGAGGTATTTACTGTTTAACAAAGCAGGTTTATCCAATTGTAAAAAAGGCAGTAGAAAGTGGGGCAAGCCAGATGCGTAATTTCCAACGACTGATGATAACAGAAGGAATGCATTTAAAAGCTTACCCCTTTTCTAAAATAATTGATATAGATCATGTAACCGATATCGCAAAGGCAGAAGCCTTTTTGAATGAAGCGGGAAAAAATAATTGAAAAACAGGAAAAATTTAATAGTAACGATGATCGAATTTGCAGGCATTAAACGAAGAACAGAATACTCGCCCAATCATACAGGCAATGATGGTGCTATTTTTACACTAACAGGAAATGAATTAAGAAAATTGGGATGCCATATTACAGAATATTCAGAAGATGATTTGCTTAATGGCAAAGTAAGTGAGGCATACATTTTTACAATGGCACGTAGCAAAAAAGCCGTGCATATATTGCAACAACAGGAAGCAGATGGAAGGTTTGTAATTAACTCGGGATTTGGGATTGAACAATGTTATCGAACAAATATGACCCTCGGTATCATCAACAACAATATTCCATATCCTGAGAGCATGATTATACCAACGAATGTGCCTGCAGATGAGGCGTTTGAAGTAGTGGGCGGTAAAAATATCTGGATAAAGCGGGGCGATTTCCATGCTATCCATAAAGAGGATGTAACCTTTGTAAGAAATGCGGCCCATGGCAATGAAGTATTAGAGGAGTACGCCGGACGGGGTATAGAAACAGCCGTTATTTCCAGGCATTTGTACGGCGATCTTGTGAAATTTTATGGCGTTCGGGGTGCTGATTTTTTCTATTGGTTTTATCCACTTGATTTAAACCATAGTAAGTTCCACAATGAGGTTAACAATAATGCTGCTGCTTATTATAATTTTGATTTAAACCAATTAAAAAAATATGCTGAAAGTGCTGCCGATGCGTTGGATGTGTATATCTATGGCGGCGATGCAATCATTAGTCCGTCTGGTGATATACACATCATCGATTTAAACGATTGGCCTAGTTTTGCACCTTGCCGCAACGAAGCCGCAGTTACAATTGCACAATGCATTTATGACGCCGCCGTTAAAAAAAATCTTTCCTTAAAGAAAACTAACATACCATTTTGATGCAACAGAAGAATGAACCGATAACACTTGAATCAACACTTAAATCGGCCGATACAGAAGAGCGATTAGACATTTATTTCTACCGGCCTATAGGTTACCAACTGGCTTTGCTGTTTCGTAAATTAAACATTACGCCAAACACGGTAACGATTGCAAGTATCTTTATTGGGATGGCTGGTGGTGTTTTGTTTTATCCCGAAAGCTTATGGATCAATATCATCGGTATGTTGTTATTGATGCTGGCAAATTCTTTTGACAGTGCCGATGGACAGTTGGCACGTATGACTAATACGAAAAGTCGATTGGGAAGAATTCTTGACGGATTGGCTGGAAGCTTCTGGTTTATTGTAATTCACGTTGTTCTCACTTTACGTTTGCAAAACCAGGGGTGGCCTGCCTGGATCTGGATCTTTGCGATTGCATCAGGACTGTCGCATCTTGTGCAGGCACAGCAGGCAGATTATTACCCGAATATATATTTGTATTTTATTAAAGGAGAAGCAGGTAGTGAGCAAGATAATAGCGCCGACCTGAAGGCTGAGTTGGAAAAACTATCGTGGAGCCGAGATTTTTGGAAAAAAAATCTATTGACTTTCTACAAAAATTACACCAGGCGACAAGAACAAATGTCGCCAAAGTTGCAAAAATTAATGGGTATGATACGCAGCCGTTTCAGGGGAGATTTACCGAATTGGCTGGTAACTGAATTCCGGGCGATGAATAAGCCATTGATGAAATATACAAATATTGTCCAGTTCAATACAAGGGTTATTTTTCTGTTCGTTTGTTTATTTATTAACGAGATCTGGTTATACTTCCTGTTTGACATGGTCGTATTAAATTCTATTCTCATATACATGATTATACAACAGGAAAAAGTAAGCATGTATTTTTATAACAAACTTCTTGCTAAACCATTAGCATAGTTCAACAATCATTTCGAAAACACATTTTTAATTCTAATAAAATTGTCATGTTGAAAACATTGCATCCATTAGCTGGCTTTTCTAACTTTTATGATGAAGGGTAAAACTTATAATACACTGTTTTTTGTAGCCGGGTTGCTCACAATGTGCTACATGGTATATAAAATTGGATTGGGTGTTGTGTGGGATAACATAGTAATAACCGGATTTTGGTTTATTCCCGTAATAGCAAGCTGGCTGATCATTTACATACTCAATGCTTTTGCATGGCGTGCAATTATTTACGAGAAAAAAGTACCAGGTACATCTGTAAGATTTCTAACAATACTTAAGCTTACCGTTAGCGGGTATGCTATTAATTACATTACACCCTTTGTTGCATTAGGAGGCGAGCCTTACCGTATCATGGAATTAAAAAATAAGGTTGGTATTCTTAAGGCTACATCCTCGGTGCTTTTGTATGGTATCATGCATATTTTTTCGCACATTATTTTTTGGATGGCATCCATTATTTTGATAGTGGTTTACCTTAGCCCTGGTAAAGAAGCACTTATAACTTGTGGTATTACGTTTGCTGTTTTTTATGGATTGGTATACTGGGTATATAAAAAATATAAAGAGGGACTGCTGGCTATCACATTCCGATCGATTGGTAAATTGCCTTTTTTAAAAAACCGCATTGCTTTTTTTATAGAAAAACGACAGCAAGACATTAGTGAAATAGACAAACATATTAAAGAATTATTTACCAGTCGTAAACCAACTTTTTATATATCATTAGCCCTTGAGTTTGTTGCACGAGTAGTAGGCTGTCTAGAGATCTATTTTGTTGGTTTAGAGATCCATGCGGATATTAGTTTATTCAATTCAATCATCATAAGCGCCGGATCTTCTTTGTTTGCCAACCTGCTTTTTTTTTCGCCTATGCAATTAGGTGCAAGGGAAGGTGGCTTTTTATTGGCATTAAAAAGCATTGGTATGAATGGAAGCCTAGGAATATTTATTGGTTTAGTAACACGCATTCGTGAATTGTTTTGGATATTACTTGGACTTTTGCTAATGAGGGTGCCGACCAAATTTTAGTGTGCAGCTCAAATCATGATTTTCAAACCAATTCTTACTTTTCTTACTTTACAAATTATCAAATGATAAAGGGTATTTTATTAGACTACGGGGGTACCATAGATACAAACGGCCTGCACTGGGGTGCGGTATTATTGAACGCCTACAGGCGAAATAATGTACAGTTGGCAGAACAAGCTTTTAGAGATGCATATATATTTGGTGAATATTCACTGGCTACCTTGCCGCTTATAAATCCTGCTCATAATTTTTTGGGTGTGCTTGAAATTAAAATAGGAAAGCAATTTGAATATTTAATGCTGCATCATTTTTTACCTAAAGCTGATTACAATTTTTTAATTAAAAAAATTGCAGCCGATTGTAACAAGGTTGCTGTTACTACGATAGCGGAAACATCAAAAGTTCTAACATACCTGTATAATAAGTATCCAATTGTGCTGGTTAGTAATTTTTATGGAAATATTCAAACTGTGCTGGAAAGTTTTGGGATAATATATTTTTTTAAAACTATTGTCGAATCTGCTGTTGTAGGTGTACGTAAACCAAATGCAGCTATTTTTTCGTTGGGTGTGGAATGTTTGCAATTGCAGCCTGAAGAGTGTGTTGTAATTGGGGATTCCTACAGCAAGGATATTGCTCCTGGTAACCAGGCTGGTTGCAATACAATTTGGCTAAAGGGAACGGGATGGGGGGATGACCCGGAAGATACTTCAAAAGCAAATATTATCATATCAAATTTTAATGAATTGGAAAGGATTTTATAAATACTACTGCAAAAAAGTCTATTCACCTTTCCGATGATAAATTCCCTTAGTTACAACTATCCGTTCCCATATCTGATTATTTTCAAAAACATTTTTTCATTATTGCAACTGTTTTTTAAAAGCTTTTACTCAAGATAGTTCTCGTTTCCTTGTGCATAACCATACTTAAAATCTTGAACAATGAAAAACCCGGTCACAAAAGTGAACCGGGTAATTTTACGGTTGCTTGCCAGCTATTTAATACTGTTATCGCCACTTTAAAAGGTAGGCATAAACGCAGTAATGAATTAATTATCTCAGGAACAACATTTCCCTGTATTTTGGCAGCGTCCAATAAGCATCATCTACCAACAATTCCAATTTATCCACGTGATAACGAATATCATCAAAGTGCTTTCCTTTGATATCATCACAATAGGCAATTGCCTTTTCCCTGGTATCTGCAATTTTGTTAGCCTTCTTTCTTGCTTCAATCATTTCTCTAACACCCGTACTCATCGAGTTGATGTGATTGCTGATTTCTTCTAAAATACTCATCTGGTTAGTATAAGCTTCAGGCTTTACACCAGCAGCTTTTAAACCATTGATGTTTTCGATCAATATATTTTGGTACTTTACTGCAGATGGCAAAATGACAGATGTTGCCAACTCTCCCATTATTCTTGCTTCAATCTGAACCTTTTTAATATAAGCTTCCAACATAATTTCATGGCGGGCTTCCAGCTCCGCATGCGTATAGATGTCGTTGTTTTGAAACAAGGTTTTAGCAAGATCAGTTATATATGCATCCAATGCCAACGGGGTTGTCTTTACGTTTGGAAGACCTCTTTTTTCCGCTTCATTTGCCCACTCTTCGCTATAACCATCTCCTTCAAATAAAACAGTTTTGCTTTCTACAATGTATTTCTGTATCACATGCATGATAGCGATTTCTTTCTTGTCACCTTTCTCAATGTGTGCATCCACATCTTTTTTAAACTGCTTTAAAGTTTGAGCAACAATAGTATTCAACACCGTCATATTGATGGCACAGTTGGCCGCAGAACCTACCGCACGGAACTCAAATTTATTACCGGTAAATGCAAAGGGAGAAGTTCGGTTTCTATCGGTATTATCCAACATCAGTTCTGGAATGGTTTTATGAATATCCAGTTTTAACATCGCTTCGTCCTGCTCATCAAACTTACCACCCACACGGGTCTCCACCTGGTTCAATACCTCGGTAAGGTATTTACCGATAAAAATGGAAATGATTGCCGGAGGTGCTTCATTTGCACCTAAACGGTGGTCGTTGCCAGCACTTGCGATCGATGCCCTTAATAAACCTGCATAATCATGAACTGCTTTAATGGTGTTCACAAAGAAGGTTAAAAACATCAGGTTGGTTTTTGGCGTTTTCCCAGGCGCTAATAAGTTTACGCCGGTATCCGTTGCTATACTCCAGTTGTTGTGCTTACCACTTCCGTTGATGCCGGCAAATGGTTTTTCGTGCAACAAAACAACAAGTCCGTGACGCTTGGCCACCCTTGTCATCACATCCATTAATAAAGTATTGTGATC
>Ga0105045_10001101_pt1 | contig 21558 bp, 19 predicted proteins | sample MAT02_FD_78089 | JGI IMG/M metagenome (GOLD analysis project Ga0105045, IMG submission 78089) | Freshwater microbial communities from Lake Fryxell liftoff mats and glacier meltwater in Antarctica - MAT-02 (megahit assembly) | ecosystem: Environmental > Aquatic > Freshwater > Ice > Liftoff... | reverse complement strand
GGTCAGTTGCGGGCCACGCTCAGCGTACGGGGCCTGCCCCCGGGCGTGTACCTGCTGCACGCCACCTTTGCCGGGCACGTGGAAGTGCGCCAGGTGGTGGTGGGCCAGCCCCCGGGCGGTCTGAGCAATTAGGTGAATAAACCAAGCCCCCCCCTTTACCAACCAATCCCCCGAAAATATTGAATATTTTCGGGGGATTGGTCTTATTAATCATCAATTCAGCAATGTGCTATTGGTAAAACTGGCTTAAAGTGCCCCAGCGGCCAACAATTCGGCTAAGTCATACACTTTGACATCGGCTTCGCGGTTCTGGTTCTTCACGCCATCGCTCATCATGGTCATGCAGAAGGGGCAGGCCGCCGCAATGATCGTGGCCCCGGTCTCCAGTGCCTCCTCGATCCGGGCAATGTTGATTTCTTTCTTGCCGGGTTCAGCCTCTTTGAACATTTGGCCGCCGCCCGCTCCACAGCACAAGCCTTTGCTCCGGCAGCGTTTCATTTCCACCAGTTCGGCATCGAGGGCTTGCAGCACTTCGCGGGGGGCATCGTACACGTCGTTGGCCCGGCCCAGATAGCACGAATCGTGGAAGGTGATTTTTTTGCCCTTGAACTCGCCGCCGCCCTTGACCCGGATCTTGCCTTGGGCGATGAGCTGTTGGAGCAGTTCGGAGTGGTGCAACACTTCGTAGTGCCCCCCCAGCGATGGGTACTCGTTTTTAATGGTGTTGAAGCAGTGGGGGCAGGCCGTGACCACTTTTTTGATGCCGTAGCCGTTCAACACTTGAATGTTGTTAATGGCCTGGACTTGGAACAGGAATTCGTTGCCCGCCCGCTTGGCGGGGTCACCGGAGCAGGCTTCTTCGGGGCCGAGGACGGCGAAGCTCAGGCCCACGTGGTTGAGGATTTTGATCATGGCCCAAGTGACGCGCTTGTAGCGATCGTCAAAAGAACCGGCGCAACCGACCCAGAACAGGATTTCGGGCATTTTGCCCTCGGCGGCCAAATCGGCCATCACGGGGATTTGCAAGGTATTGGGTTCACTCATAGCAGGATCGGGTATTTGGGTCGAGATGGTAGCTCAGTGACAAAAATACGCAAAGTCACCGACATCCAACCAGGGCAGGCCAACATTCTTGGTCCGCATCCACGGCAAAGGCGGTTTCGTTGCTCGCTGCACAGGTCGCCATTCCTTGGCTGTTCGGCACATCTTCCTAAAAACCGTTTGGGCCGTATTGGGCAACTTGATCAGCTTTGCTCAAATCGCCACTCCTTGGCTGTTCTGCACATCGTCGTAAAAAACCTTTTCGGTCGTATTGTGCCATTTGATCATCTTTTGCCGGAAAATTTCATAGGCCGTATATACTTTCTTGCTCAGGGGATCTTTGTCGATCAGTTCTTGATAGACCTCGAGGGCAAAAACGTTCAATTGTTGCAACACCGCTTTGGGGAATTGCTTGAGGATCACCTTTTCTTCGTTGATCAATTTCTCGAGGTATTCGGCATTCTTGACTTCATTTTCGGCAAAAATCCAGTTGTGGAGCCGGGCGGTGGCCGTTTCGATCACGGCTTGCAGATCGGGCGTGAGGCTGGCCAATGCTTTTTGGTTCACCAACACTTCGAGTGGCGTGCCCGGTTCGTGCCAGCCGGGGAAATAGTAGTATTTGGCCACCCGGTGCAGGCCCAGGATGTAGTCGTGGTAAGGCCCGATCCATTCGGTGGCATCAATCACCCCGCGTTCCAAGCTGGTGTAGATCTCGCTGCCCGGCGTGCTGACCACGCTCACCCCCGCTTTTTTGAGGATCTTGCCGCCAAGGCCCGGCATCCGCATGATCAGGCCGTCCAGATCGGCCATCTGGTTGATTTCGCGGCGGAACCAACCGCCAAATTGCATTCCGGTGCAGCCCCCCAAAAACGGGACGACCCCAAATGGGGCATATACTTCGCGCCAAAGTTCCATGCCGCCGCCGCGCAGTACCCACGTGAGCATTTGCTGGGAGTTCATGCCAAAAGGGATCGAGCCAAAAAATTGGCAGGCGGGGGCTTTGCCCGACCAATAATAGGGGGCCGAATGGCCAAGCTCGACCGCCCCCAAGGTCACTGCCTCAAATACTTCCAGGGGGGGCACCAGTTCGTTGGCCCCGTACACGTGGATGTGGATCCGCCCGCCCGAGAGCTCAAACACCCATTTGGCAAACAGATCCACGCCCTCGCCCAACGAGGGGAAATGGGGCGGCCAAGTGGTCACCATTTTCCATTTGTGGAGCGCTTTGGCCGGGTCATACAGCGCAGTGGGCGCGGCAGCGGCGTGCCGCTCATCGCCCGAGCAGGCCGCCAAACCAGCGCTGCCCGCTGCCAGTGCGCCGAGGGCCGATTTTTGCAAAAAACTCCTTCGTTTCAAGGTCATGGTGCAAGGTTGTTGATTGGAATATTGTTTGGCCAATAAAAGCGGTTGGCATCCGCTTGGCTGCTAGCAACACTATTGTAATGTATGTATCCATTTGTCGGGCCAGATCAGGCACTGGTGACTGCGCCGTCCACCAAAAAGTACGTGGATCTGATCCGGCCTTTGGGTTTCCCACTGATAATAGGTCAACCCTATTGCTGGTTACTTGACGGGTTATCCCATTTTGATCACCCAAAATCGCTGATTCAGCTGACTAAAGCCTATTGGGACGGCTTTCTTTCCTCGATCGAATAGGCCGCCCGGAGGGGAAAATGATCCGAGTAGCCCACTTCGCGCAAGGTATATAGGTAATGGGGGCGCAAGCCTGCCCCATAGAACTGGTTATCGATCCGCAAAAAGGCCAAGCGGCCATTGTAGCTGAACCCAAAACCATTGGCCACGTCCTCAAAAGTATTGTAAAGTTCGCTCCGAAGCATGTAATAAGTGTAGCTGTAGGGCAGGTCGTTCAGGTCGCCGCACAGGATGACCCGGTGGGGGCACTGCCGAATGTGGTCACGTAGGATCTTGCTCTGGCGGGCGCGGCTCACAAATCCCGTTTTCAGTTTGCGGAACACCTCGAGCGATCCTTTTTTTAGCTTTTCCGAGTTGCCCGCGTCCAGCAAGGCCCGTTCGTCGATGCTCATGGACTCCAAGTGAATGTTGTACACCCGCAAAGTGTCGCGGCCAATTTTGAGATCGGCATACATGGCCCCGTACGGCCTGAATTCTTTGGCCTGCAAAACGCCCCGGCCCACAATGGGAAACTTGGAAAAAATGGCCAGCCCGATGTATCCGTGCAGGTCGTCGGTATCGGCTTTCTCAAAATAAAGTTCATATTGACCCTTGGCCATTAATTGGGCCACCGAATTGAAGGTAACGGAACTGTCCAAGTTGTAGAATTCTTGGAAACATTTGATCGCTGCCCCATCATTGGCTACCCAATTGACAAATTGGCGGTTCTTTTCATTGTGTGGCTTGCGGGTGTACGCATTGAAAATGTGGGTGTTATAGCTCAATACTTCAAAGTGGGGCGGAGTTGGGTCGGGAAAATGAATGCCCACCGTGACCAGCACAAAATGATAGCCCACCAGCAAGGTGAGCAGTGAGTAGAGCGAGTAGCGCCAGCGGCGGCGGATCAACCACCCAAGAATGAACAGTACATTGCCCACCATGAGCACGGGCATGGCCAAAGTGGCAAAACCAGCCAGCCATAGGGTCTCGGGCGAAATGAAAACACTCCCGTAGGCCCCCAAAGTAGCCAACGCCAGCAGTTTGTTGGAATACCGCAAAAAACCAGTGGTGAGAGACTTCATTTTGGGTACACAATCATGTTGAAAAAATTAGCCTGAAGCACCTCATTTACCAGACACTGCCACTGATCGCTGTTTGGGGCGAAACTGGCTATTCCCCATGGCCCATGCCCACAATGAGGTCGAACTCTTCCCGGGTGACGGGCATGACCGACAGCCTTGACTGTTTGATCAGGCCGATGTTGACCAGCCTGGGCTCGGCTTTGATGGCTTTCAAGGTAACTGGCCGGGGAAATGCCCCTTCAACTGCCAGATCGACCACGACCCATTGGGGGTCTTCGGTAGTTGGATCTTGGTAAGCTTCACGCGCGATGCGGGCCAGGCCCACCACCCCAGGATCTTGGTTGGAATGATAGAACAGGACCAGTTCGTCCTCTTTCATTGCCCGTAGGTTGTTGCGCGCCTGAAAATTGCGCACGCCATCCCAGAAGGTGCGCTGATCCTGCACAAAATGCGACCAATCATAGGTCTCCGGATCTGATTTGACCAACCAATAATTCATTGTTGACAGAATTACCTCTTTCTTTTGGCGAATTTCCTAATTTTAAGGCAACAAACCACAAATCATGCTGGCTGTTTTTCAAAAAGAACTCAATAGTTTTTTTAACTCGCTCGTTGGGTACTTGGTAATCAGCGTGTTCCTCACTGGAGTAGGGTTATTTGTGTGGGTATTCCCCGATAATTTGCTCGATGCCGGGTTTGCCACGCTCAATACCTTGTTTGGTTCGGTGCCATTGATCTACCTGTTCCTCATCCCAGCCATTACCATGCGCACCTTGGCCGAGGAAAAGCGGGCCGGCACCATGGAACTGCTGCTCACCCGCCCCCTTACCGACCTGCAAATCATCTTGGGCAAGTACTTGGCCTGCGTGGTGCTGGTGGCGGCGGCCTTGGTCCCCACCTTGATCTATTACGCTTCGGCTTGGCTGCTCGGCTCACCCCCGGGCAACATTGACTCAGCGGCGGTGGCGGGCTCCTATGTGGGCCTGCTCTTGCTCGGATCCAGTTTCGCGGCGGTGGGGGTCTGTGCCTCGGCCCTGACCGACAATCAAATCACGGCTTTCATCTTGGCGGTGTTTCTCTGCTTTCTGCTCTATATGGGCTTTAGTTCTTTGGCGGGACTGCCATGGTTGGCCGATTATGCCTATCTCATCGCTCAATGGAGCATGGATACCCATTTTGCTTCTATGGGCCGGGGTTTGGTCGACTCCCGTGATGTAGTCTATTTTTTGAGCATAATTGCCGTTTTTATCTACCTCGCTTGGTTGGCCCTCCAATCGCGCAAGTGGTAGGGGCGGCCCTTTGATAAACATACCAACACTGGGGCAGCCCTGCGATTTCAGGATGAACACAGCCCAGTCTTGAAAAATACGAAGTAGCGTGTCCTGGACGATACGTTTTGGGATTAGCGAAGGGCATTTTTATCAACTTCGCAGAGCTGCACCCTGCGTTGGTGTTTCATAAATAATTGAATATAAAGTACTTAAAATCAAAACAAACTCTAAGTTGGAACCTTTTATCAACGGTAACAAGCAAGGCTGGATCGAGGTGATTTGTGGCTCTATGTTCTCGGGCAAGACCGAGGAGTTGATCCGGCGGGTGAACCGCTCGCTCATTGCCAAACAGAACGTGGGGATTTTCAAACCAGCGCTGGATGTACGCTATGATGAAGTGAAAGTGGTGTCGCACAACCGGAACGAGATCCACTCCAACCCAATCCAAGATCCAAAAGAGATCCTGCTGGTGGCCCGATCCTGCGATGTGATCGCCATTGATGAGGCGCAGTTTTTCCCCGAAGACCTGATCGAGGTGTGCGAAGCCTTGGCCAAAAAAGGCAAAAGGGTCATTATCTCGGGTTTGGACATGGATTTTCAGGGCAAACCATTCGGGATCATGCCCCAACTGATGTGCATAGCCGAGTTTGTGACCAAGGTGCACGCCATTTGTGTACAATGCGGGGGATTGGCCTCTTTTTCTTACCGGCTCAACAGTTCGCGGGAGCGGGTGCTGCTGGGGGAAAAGGAAAGTTATGAACCGCGCTGCCGGCCCTGCTTTAACTTGGGACCAGCCTTGCCCCAATCACGAACCGAAAAAAATGCCTAGTCTGATCCCGTGGCAAGCACTAGGCCAGAAGGCTGCCCGCGTTCCTGAAATACTGGGTAAACCGATCCCTCTCGTGCTGGGGCAACTCCTGGATGTCGTGGATGAAGCCCGAAGAATTTTCATAAGCTACCTCAATAAACCGACTATTGAGTAGGTAGAGGGAAGTAGCAGCCCCGCCAGAATGGCTTCTGCATAGAAATATACCATTTGTCCAAAGCGACAACGCACGATTGGCCAAAGACATTTGGGAAAAATCACTGCGCATTAACATAGCAATTGGTTTAAATTGCCTAAAAGTAAGTCTCTTTTTGATAAAATTCAATTTGCCGAAATAAATTATTTGCTTGCTGCCAAACTATTGAACCAGTGAAATTAAACCTTACTGCCGCCTTTATGGAAACCACCCCCCACCCTGATCAGCTCTTTATGCACCGGGCATTGGATTTGGCCATCTTGGGCCGGGGCAAAGTGAGCCCCAATCCGATGGTGGGCTGTGTGGTGGTACACGAAGGCCGGATTATTGGGGAGGGCTACCACCAATCGTTCGGCCAGCCCCACGCCGAAGTAAATGCGATCAACGGTGTTCCTCCAGCCCTGCGCCATTTATTGCCCGAGGCTACCCTTTATGTCAACCTTGAGCCGTGCTCGCACTACGGCAAAACGCCACCATGCGCTGATTTTATTATCAAGCATCGCATCAAAAGGGTGGTAGTCGCCAACTTGGACATTAACCCTTTGGTGGCGGGCAAGGGCATCCAGAAACTCAAAAACGCCGGGGTAGAGGTGGAAACCGAGGTGCTGGCCGCCGAGGGCCGGAACCTCAACAAGCGGTTTTTTACTTTCATGCAAAAGCTCCGGCCTTACATTATCCTCAAATGGGCCGAAACTGCCGATGGCTTTATTGCCCGGGAAAATTACGATTCCAAGTGGATCAGCAATGCCCTCTCGCGGCAAATGGTCCATAAATGGCGGGCCGAGGAAGATGCCGTGCTCGTGGGCACCAACACCGCGCGTTGCGACAACCCGCGCCTGAACGTGCGCGATTGGAGCGGGCGCGACCCATTGCGCATCGTCATTGATCGCAAGCTGGAACTACCCGCCCAGCTCAACCTCTTTGATGGTTCACAGGCCACTTTGTGCTATAATTCGGTCAAAGATGAAGTATTGCCCAACCTCGAGTTTGTCCGGGTGCGCGAGGGTGACTTTTTAACCAATATGATCGGCAACTTGTACTATCGCCGCGTACAATCGGTGATGGTGGAAGGAGGTAGCCAACTCATGAATGCCCTCTTGGCGGCCGGCCTTTGGGACGAGTTGCGGGTGTTCAGGACTGGGAAGTGTTTTGGCAAAGGCATCGGAGCCCCTCGGGTGCAAGGGCGGATTTTTTACAAAGAGCAGATCGCCGATGATGACTTGTTCGTCTTCCGGCGGGACGAATCGTTTTGACTCCCGGTCAACAAAGTTAAAATCAAGCCAATTTAAGAAAGCTTAACAGTTGGTTCGTTATCATCCTCTCCCTTGTTCCGTTAGACACCTTATCATACTTGAGGGCAGCCCGCCCATCAAGAATCTATTGAGTAAATTAATAATTTTATTTACTTAAACTCTTGAAAACAACATGAGAAATGCTGGCATGTTAGCGTTTTGTAAGGAGATTGTCGTGAAAGTAAGTTTTCATGACGTACTGTTTGAAAAGGAAGTCAAGAAAGCTTTCCGAAAATTAAGTGCGGAGGAGTTGCGTGAATTCCGGGCATGGTTACGCGAAAAATTCCGGGACAAGAGCAAGTTTGAGTACCTTTTCTGGGATGACCCAGTCGTAACGACCCATTACCTCTAATCGTTCAACCGCGTGCTGGTCTTTTGCCCAGCACGCTTTTTTTTGATCCGTACTGCATTGCAAGATGCCCTTTTTACTTGCATGGCTAAGAACGGGCCCATGATTGAACCATAACTGGGCGGTGTCGTCCACTTAGCGACCCCAATCAACCCATACCCCAGTTTTCCGTACCCCGACCGGCGGTTCATTGTTAGGAATGTACTTGTGCCAAAGCCTCCATTAAACCAGTTTTGGTATTTATTGGTCTTTTTCTTACACCTAGCAAAGTGTAGGCGTTATCTTTTTCTTCAAATAACCCCCGTATTTTGAAGCAATAAAAGGAAACTAACCAGCAAGTGCTATTTATGAAGAAATTACTGTTCGGCCTGTTGCTCGCTTTCATTGGCGGATTGCCGCTGGTAGGTCAGCACCCCATCAATCCGATTATAGATTTAGTGAAGCAAGGGGAACTGAACACTGCTCAACGGCTACTCAATGAAAATTTGGAGTTAGAGGCGGGGGATCAAGATTCACGTTTGTTGCTGGGGATGCTGTTGGCCATGACCGGCCACCACGAAGAAGCGGTGGGCACTTGGGAAGGTGGCTTGCGCCATGCCCCAACCGATTTCGCGCTCCTGTTGCACATTGGCGAAGTGCGGGTACAACAATCGGCGATGTTGGGCCAGGGCCAAATCACGTCCATGTTGCCGGCCGCCGCCGAGGGAGGCTCACAAACCCAGAAAAAAGCCCTGTTGGAATTGGCCGAACAAGCCTACGAACAAGCCCAGCAGCTCTACCCCTACCAGAGTGAGCCGACCAACCAACTGGCCACCGTGAATGAACTGCTCAACGATCACGGCAAGGCACTGGGCCTATGGGAACGATTGGTTTATACTTACCCTAGTAACGAAAACTTTTTGGTATTACTCAGCCAATGTGCCCTGCGACTAGGGCAGGAGGAAAAGGCTATGGAAGCTTTGACCCAAGCCTTGGCCCTGAACCCACACTATGCTCCGGCCTACGCCAAGCTAGCGACTTATTGGCAGGCCAAAGGTGACACGATCGAGGCCCAGATGGCCCACCAGCAACATGAATTTTATACTTGGTTGCCCCGCTTTGCCACCCTCGAATACAGCGACCACCGCTATCAAACCTATCAACTACTAAAAAATCCGCTATTGGCCAATCAGGGCGCACGCTCGGCAATGTTGGCAGATTTGATCAACGATAAATCGGAAATGGCCTCGCGCTGGCTGGCCGCTCTTTGCTGGCACCACGGCGAAGATGAAAGCACTGAGGGTCTGCTGGTCGACGAATTGGCCAGCCGTGGCATGGAAGCCGCGCCCTTGTTGGTAGAAATGATCAAAAATTCTCAGCACGATGCCCTGATCGGCAAAGTGACCATTAAATTGACGGCCTTGCGGATCCCCGGGATGTTTGATCTGCTGGTCGGTCTGTTGCCCCGCGATCGGCAAAATTATTTCTCAATGAACATCGCCTACCAATTGGCAGTGTTGGGCAACGATTTGGCCATTCCCTACCTACTGCGCGAGTTGCACCCTTCCCATGCCCAAGAAGTACTGGCTGATCACGAGTTTGACCTCAGCGATGGGGCACTAAACGATTCACGCAACCGGGCCGCGCTCGCCTTGGCTTTCTTTGATGTTCCCATTGTTGTCCAAGGACTGGAAACTGGGCTGACCGACCCCTTGATCCAGCAATCTTGTGCAGCGGCTTTGTACCGGCTCACGATGGACGAACGTTATTTGGCCCAAGTAAAGCGAAACAAGAGCCGCCCGGAAGACAGAAACGCTGATTTGGCAGCTTTTCTGCGAATTATCGGCACGAAGCAAGCAGTAGCCATTGCCAATAAACTGGAATAGACTGGTTCACGATGTTGGATTCATACTTAACCAGCACAAATTCACCAAGATAATTATCGAGCAAGGCCGCCCATTGGGCGGCCTTTTTGGCCAATCAGGCTAACCCAAATGTTTGGCAAAAAAATCCAACGTACGCTGCCAAGCCAACTTGGCGGCAGTTTCATTGTAGCGTGCCCCGGAAGTATCGTTGTGAAAAGCGTGGTTCACGCCCTCGTACAGATAGCTTTCATAGTGGATTTGGTTGGTCTTCAAGGCTTCTTCGTAGGCGGGTATGCCCGCGTTGATCCGCTCGTCCAAAGCAGCATAGTGAAGCTGCACTGCCGCCTTGATCCTGGGCACGTCGGCTGCGTTGGGCTGGCGGCCATAGAAGGCAACTGCCACTTTGAGGGAGGGCACTTGCACGGCCAGGCTGTTGGCCATGGCCCCGCCCCAACAAAAACCGACGCACCCCATTTTGCCATTGCAGTCGGGCCGGGTGGCCAGATAGGCCAAGGAATTAGCAAAATTTTGCAAACTGTCTTCGGGCTTGAGCTGGGCGAAAAGCGCGCGGGCCGCGTCTTCATCGGCGGGGGTTCCCCCCAGTGGGGCCAGCGCATTAGGGGCAATGGCCAAATAGCCCGCTTGGGCTGCCCGCCGCGCCACATCTTCAATGTGTGCGTTGAGTCCCCGGTTTTCGTGGATAACCACCACGGCCGAGTACAGTTTTTGGGCTTTGGGCCGCGCCACGTAGGCCCGCATCTCGCTGTTGGCACCTGGGTAAGTGACGTATTCGATGGCTAGACTGTCATCCGAAGTTGCCGCGGCATTGGTATAATGTGGGGCGATCAAGGGCAACACCGCCAGGGCCGCCGCCATGCTGCCGGTCAGGCGGACGAGCTTGGCCATAAATTCTTTGCGGGTCAGGGGCTTGTGGGTGTACTCATCGTAGAGCTGAATAATTCGTTGATCCATAGTGGAGCGGCTTTTGGCTAAATAAGGGGAGCTAATTTAAACTTTCTTTGGCTGCATAAGGTTAATTTGGAGAAATATATTTTGATCCCATGCCCAATATTGCCCAGTCGCGCACCCAAGGCCAGCAGGGTGTCTGGATTGCCCTCCTGATCATTTTTGGTTGGGCCAGTCTGCTGCTTTATGCCCTGTTGGCGGCCCCGATCGGTTGGACCTCCCCGGCCACTTATCTGCTCGTCCTTTTACAGACTCATCTTTACACGGGCATGTTCATCACCGCCCATGATGCCATGCACGGACTGGTTTCGCCCAAGCGGTCACTCAACCTGTGGATTGGGCGAGTGTGTGCCACTTTATTTGCCTTCAACTTCTATGACCAGCTCAACCGCAAGCACCACCTTCACCACCGTTTTGTGGGGACAGCACAAGATCCAGACTACCACGGGGGCAATTTTTTGGTTTGGTACATCAATTTTGCCCTGCAATATGTCAATGTTTGGCAGATTCTGTTGATGGCTGTTACCTACAATGTGCTGAAAATTTGGTTGCCCGCCGAAAAACTCATTGTTTACTGGATGCTGCCCTCCATCTTCTCCACCCTCCAATTGTTCTATTTTGGTACTTACCTACCTCACCGGGGGGAGCATGCCCCGGACAACACCCACCGGTCGCGCAGCCAAGCGCTCAATCATTACTGGGCCTTTCTGGCGTGCTACTTTTTTGGCTACCACTATGAACACCACAACTCGCCCGGCACGCCGTGGTGGAGATTGCCCCAAGAAAAGGAAAAGACGGTGGCCGATTGGTCGGATCGTTCATAGAAGTTTAGGCAAAAAATTTGGTGGTCTCCAGTATAGGACTTATGTTTGACCCAAAGTCAAAATGTAGGTCAGCAAACCGTTCTATCTTTAATCAGCCAATGGGTTTTTATGAACGACAGGAAAAAGAAGTAGTTATCTTGGCGGCGGCCGAACACGTTTTTGCCGCCGAAGGTTTTGTGAACGCCAAAATGGAAGCTGTGGCCCAAAAGGCGGGGATAAGCAAAGGATCGGTCTATTTCTATTTCCAGAGCAAGGAGGATCTTTACTTGGCCATTACCCACAAAGCGTTTGAAATAGTGATCCAAGCTTATCGGCGTGTGCTGGCCGATAGTGGGGGCCTGCCGGGCCGGAGCAAGGTGCTCGCCATTATGCAAGCTTATATTGGTTTTGCCAAGCAGTATTCTCTCTACCACGAGGCCATTTTCAACTATATGTCGCTAGTGCGCAACGTGGTGGAAAACTCGGCCATTGGCACCAAACAACAGGAAAGCTTAAAACAAAGTATCTATTTCAACCGGATCAAACAAATCCACAATCTACCCGTGGCCATTGTAGTGGCGGAGATCAAGGAAGGAGTACGCGATGGCAGCATCGGCAACCAACAAAACCCCCAAACCATCTATGTTACCTTGTGGGCCATGCTGATCGGGTTTGCCAAGCTCAACATCACCATGGGCGACCAAAACCAAACCATTTACCACGTCAATTCCAACGAATGGCAGGCATACCTTCTCGAGTTGGCTGAACGGATCCTGCGTGAAGGATAATTGAAACAATTGATCCGATTTAGAGTTTGGCTAAATGTCAAATGGAGCAACCCAATGCTGAATCTTAACCAATAAATACAATATATGAAAATGAACATTACTTTCGGACAAAAGGCCCTAGGCTGGTTTTTTGCCTTTTTTTTCCATCTCACTGTGGCATATGCCCAAGGAACCATCTCGGGTGAGGTAAAAGACAGTGACGGTGGCCCCATAATAGGGGCCAATGTGTCGATCCAAGGCACGACGAAAGGATCCTTGACCGATGCCAATGGCAAGTATTCGATCGCCAATGTGGCCGCTGGTAAATACACAATAGTCATGTCGTTCATCGGCTACAAAACGGTCAAGCAAGAGGTAAACGTTGACAATGGTACGGCCAGTCTGAACTTTACGACCGATGAGGATTTGATGGCCCTCGACGAAGTGATTGTGACGGGTACTTTTGACGAGCGCACCAAGCTTGAGTCAAGTGTGGCCATTTCTACCTTGTACACCAAAGCCATTGCGCTCCGAGCCCCCCAAGGCACAGGAGACTTGCTCCAGTCGGTGCCCGGCATTTGGGTGGACAACTCGGCGGGCGAAGTGGGCAACCGGGTGGTGGCCCGGGGGGTGGCCCCAGTAGGTAACCAAAACATTGGTTTTCAATATGTTTCACTCCAAGAAGAAGGCTTGCCCATCATGGGTTCGCAGATCGGGTTTGCCGTAGTGGACATGTTTCACCGGGCCGATCTCACCGTGGACCGCTTGGAGGCCATCCGGGGGGGCAGTGCCTCGATTGCGTCGGCCAACTCGCCCGGCGGCATCTTCAACTTCATCTCCAAAACGGGCGGCCTCAAATTTGGGGGGGCAGCCCGCTTGCAAGGTGGGGTGTACAACAACGGAAAAGCCATTTACCGGGCCGATCTGGAACTGGGCGGCCCGATTGGCAATGGCTGGAACTACAGTGTGGGCGGTTTTTACCGCGTGGATCAAGGGGCCCGCAACATGGACTTCAACGCCTCGCAAGGTGGCCAACTCAAGGCCAATATCACCAAAATGTTCAAACGGGGCCAGTTCAAACTCTATGGGAAATACCTTAACGACCGCAATACTTTTTTCAAGGAGATCCCGCTTGACCCCAACGACCTCAAAAAAGGCTATGGCGGGTTTGACATTGTGAACTCTTCCACCTTCCTCAACATCAACGCTGCTGTCCCAGATGCGGGCGAGTTCCGGCAGGAAACACCGTTTGCCCAATTGCCCACGCGCCAATTTGATGCCAGCAGGGGCATCCAGAACAAAACCTTTTCGGTGGGCGCGCAATTTGATTATGACTTGGGCAAAAATTGGGGCCTGAGCGTGAATACCAAGTACAGCGATTTTGACCAAAATTATTTGCAATATCAGGGCAATATCACCATGGCCGTGGTTCCTGGAGCGACCGATCCCGGATATGCCCAGTTTGGGGCGGGAGCTTATCCCAACATCCCCGGCCCGGTCCCGGGTTTCTTGTCGCCAACCTACACCGATGCCCGCACCGGCCAGGTGTTGGCCCGGGTGATCAACGGCCAAATCGACCCCAACACCCCCAATCTGTTGGGCCGCTATATTTTTGCTACTGCCCCGCTCAACATGAACAACCAGGTCCAAGACTGGCAGGCCTTGGCCAAGGTGAACAAACAAGCGGGCAAACACAACCTGACCTTGGGCTACTATATGGCCAATACCAAGATCAAGACCAAATGGTACGTGGATGGGATAGCAAGTTCATTTGACCAGCCCCAGCGGCCTATCCGGATCACGTTTCCCTTTGCGGGCCAAACCGTGCAAGCCACCGACCCCAATGGCTTTTTGCTCTGGAGTGGTCTGGCCTACACCGTCACCGATATGACTTCCAACATCAATGCGTTCTTTTTGAACGATTTGTGGACAGTGACCGACAAGCTGAACATTGATCTGGGCCTGCGCTACGAAATAGTCAACCACAAAGGGGTGAAGGAAGGCTGGCGCGGCGGATCGAGCGTAACGGCTGGCCAGCCTGGCTTGGCAGCATTGGGCGGACTGGATCGCAACCCACTTACAGCCTATGATCTGGGCACTCGCCTGTATAACGGGGTGACCTATCCTTGGGATGAAACCTATAATTATTGGTCGGCCTCCCTAGGTTTCAACTATAAGCTCAACGAGCGCTCGGCCCTTTACCTGCGCGGCTCACGGGGCAACAAAGCTCCTGAACTGGATTATTATGCGAACAACTTTGTGAACGTGCCCATCACCCGTGGGGTGGTCGAGACGGTGACCCAAGCGGAGCTGGGGTACAAGGTCAGCTCCAAAAAATTGTCGGCCACTTTCACCGGCTTTTACAGCTACCAAGACAATGTGTTGCTGCAATTGTTCATTACGGCGGGGGCCAACAGCTTCTTCACCGACCCCACTTTCAATGCCACCCGCACAGTTGGGTTGGAGATTGAGACCGTCTGGCAGCCGATCAAAGAATTCAATGTCCGTTTCTCGTCCACTTTGCAAGACCCGCGCTTTGCCAAGTTGACTTACCTCAACACCAACCGGGGCACCGATCGCACCCGTTTCTTCAACGAGGACTTTTCGGGCAACCGGGTGGACTATTTGCCCGCTATCATGCTTGATATCACCCCAACAGTAAAGTTTGGCAAATTTAGCCCCTACATTAACTACCGCTATTTTGGCAAGCGCTACGGCAACCGCCGCAACACGATCGAGCTTGATCCCTATAGCGTAGTGGGTGCGGGAGTGATGGTGGAGTTCAGCAAGTTCAACATTGGCGTCCAAGCCACCAACTTGTTCAACAGCACCGGCTTGCTCAACTTTGGTGGCTACGGTGCGTTCAGTTCCACCGCCGAGGATCTGGCCGTGGGCGGAATCCAAAACCCACAAGGCGGCACATTGTCCAACTCGAACATCACGGCCCTCAACGCGGCCAATAACCCGATTTGGATGCGCCCAATGCTGGGCCGCCAGATCTTGCTCTCACTTACCTATAATTTTTAGGTAGGTTTGCCAGTGTGAGATTGGCTAATAGCCAAAAAACCAGTAAGCCAAAGCCCCACAAACTGCTGGGCTTTGGCCTACTGGTTTTTTCATCAAACGGCTAAGAACGTGTTAGAGAACTAAAAATGTAAAAATTAAATTTAGGACAGCAATTTAATTTTTTAAAAGTAGTCAAAATTTTTAATGTGGTCATATTTTGTATTCAACACTCATAAAACAGGCTCTTCAGTAGATTTCAATCGGTGTCTATTTTTACTTAATGAATATAAATTAGACTATTTTGTGCAGCTAGCTAGAGCGTTCTAAAATTAAGTAACTGATAATCAAATAAAGAAGTTTCCCAACAAGTGCTAGCTGATCCAACGCTTCTATTAAAGTCAAAAGTACAAAAAATCCCGACCTTAAGATTAAAAGGCCGGGACAAAATAATATACGGAAAGACACGGATGCTAGAGCAAAATCAGCAACAACGCACCCAAAGTAAGTGAGGCAGAAACCAAGGCGAGTGCGGCACCCAACCAACGCAAATTTTTGTTGAAAGCAGTGTCTTCAATGATTACAATAGTGTCGGAAGTTTGGCCGGGAATTGAAAAAAATTCACTACGGTGGCTCGATCCGCCTACGCTCATTGCCGACGATTTTTCCAAGCTACCTAAATAGCGAACCTCGTTTCCTGAGCTTTCATTGATATTGGTAGAAGAAAGAATCAAAGAGTTCTTCATTTTCTCAAGTGGTTGATAATAAAAAATTATGAGCTAACTGATGAGGCAAGCGTAGTTCTTGATTGAAATAAATCTGATTCAGTTTACCCAACCATTATTCAAGTGCAGTAGACTAGAACTAGGATACAATATTAACTAATATTGAAGTAAGTTGGTTCTATGTTTAGGAAAAAATATGTGATTTTAGGGATTAATAGTATGTTTAAAGCAAGAAAGGGCAAACTGTTAACAGAAAAAACCTAACTCAACCTTGATTGGCCATTAATGTACCTTGATAACGGAAATATAACTATCCTTATTATTTGTAGTAAGAAATTTATTTTAATAAACGATGTCGAACGAAAGAAAGGTGTTGATGGGCATCCCTCCCAATGCGTGGGAACACCCCGCCGATCGTGCTGCGCTGCGGGCTTTGAAGAATGTGCCCGGGCTGGATGCCATTCTAAAGTTTGTGTTGGGCAATACCACCGAGCGTTCCCTGCGGCTCATCACCCTGGCCTCCTCCGTGCGCGTGACGGATCGCCAGTTCCCCCGCGTCTATGCGCTCCACTTGGAGGCATGCCGCCTGCTCGATATGCCTTACGCGCCCGAGGTGTTTGTGTCCCCAAGCCCGTTTCTCAATGCTGGGGCGGTGGGCATGGATAAACCGTTCATCACGCTCAACTCGGCCACGGTCGATTTGTTGACCGACGACGAACTGTTGGCCATCATCGGCCATGAACTGGGCCACATCAAGAGTGGCCACGTGCTTTACAAGACCCTATTGTATATTCTGCTGCAACTGTCGCAGTTTGCGCTCAACATTCCCCTGACTGGCTTGGCGTTGGTGGGCGTGGTGGCGGCCCTGCAAGAGTGGAACCGCAAGAGCGAGTTGAGCGCCGACCGGGCTGCCCTGCTCACGGTTCAGGAGGTGGATACGTATGTGAGGCTGTTGATGAAAACCGCTGGGGGAAACAATGTGTCGCAAATGGATCTGGGCGAATTTATTAAGCAGGCCGAGGAATACAATGCGGGCGGTTCAGTGCTGGATACTGTTTATAAACTGCTCAACATTCTCAGCGTGTCCCATCCCTTCCCCGTTACACGGGTGCTGGAACTGATCGGCTGGGTGCGCTCTGGCGACTACGATAGCTTGCTCAACGGCAATTACCGCAAGGCGGAGAACACTTTTTTTGACGATGTGAAAGAAGCGGCCTCTTCATACCGCGAGGGTGCGACCAACGCAACCACCAACTTGGATGAGGTGAAAGACAATGTGAAGAAAGGATTTCAACAGGCCAAGGATATGTTTGACGATCTGATAAAGAAAAAATAAACGGCAATGCCGTGCCCACGCTTTGTAAACGGCGGCCACTCCACCTATTCGGCAAAAATCCCTTCCAGTTCGATTTGCAGGTCGGGGAAGAGGTACGCCTGCACTGGCCCGTCGCCCGGGTAGGTCTGGTGCAGGTGGTATTGGTGGTCATCGGCCAGCACGTATTGTTGCAGCACTTCCTCATGGGGGAAAATGATCCAATATTCTTTCACCCCGTTTTCTTGGTAAAGCTCGTATTTGGTCTTGAGGTCTTGCTTGGAGTTGCCTTTGGACAAGATCTCGATGATCAGATCGGGTGCGCCGAGGCAGCCCCGCTCGTCCAGCTTTGCCTTGTCGCAGATGATGGACAGGTCGGGCTGGACCACGGTGTAAACTTCATTGTCCAACTTTCCCAAGGGGTTTTTGACCAAGCGCACATCAAAAGGCGCGGTATAAATTTTGCAATGGGCCCCAATTGCCATTTTGTTCAAAAAAAGACCGAACAGATTGGTAATGATTTCTTGGTGCCGCCGATTGGGGGCGGGCGACATTTTGGCCAACTTGCCCCGGATCAGTTCCACGCGCTCATCCAGCCGCCAGAGCAAATAATCGGCGTAGGAATAAACCGTGTCCAAATCCAATTGGGATAGGCTGGTGATGGTTTGGGTGGGCATGGTCTGGTTTGGATTTGACGGCAAATTACACATTTTCCATTCATTTATTTGCTGGGCAGTGCAGCCAATATCCGTTGGACCACCCCATCAATTGCGCCATTGTCCAGCCACCGGACAACGGCCACCAGCTCATTTTCCGGGTCGACATAGACGATGTTGGTCCCGTTGCCCACGTGATAAAATGCCGACGCGGGCGCACTGGGCATCAGTTTTCGGCCAGTGTTCAAAAACCAGTTCATGTAGCCGCAAGTAACCTGCGCGGGTGTGGGGGTGAGCGATTGCTTCACCCACTGCTCAGAGAGCAATTGCCGGCCGGCCCATTGGCCCCGGTGGAGGCTGAGTAGGCCGAAGCGGGCCAGATCATGGGCATTGATGAACATTCCCCCGCCCCAGTGCCCGCCCCCGCTCACCACTTGCACCGCTTGTCCGTCCACCACGATCCACGAGTTGCGGTAGCCGGCCCAACGCCAAGTGCTGGAGGCCCCGATCGGATCCATGATCCGCGTTTTGAGCACTTGGGGCAGCGGCTTGCGCCATACACTGGTGGCAGCGAGGGCCAACACATTCACCCGCACGTCGTTGTATTCATACACACTCCCGGGCAGTTGGCGAGTGCGCGTTCGCCACTCCGCCGGTTGGTCGCTGGGGCGGTCGGCCCAGTCGGGCTTGCCCCAGAGCGTCCCCTCCCAGTCGCTGGTTTGGCGCAGGAGGTGGTCCCAAGTGAGGGTTCGGTTGTGGGCTGAGGCAAACGGTTGGAGCAAAAATGGCTGCCCCTGTTCCTCGGCAGGCCGGGTCAGTGGTTGGCCATATGGCTCGATGGGTGGCACATACGGCGCAACGGTATCGTTGGCACTGCGGATCAATCCATCGTCAACGGCCAGCCCCACGATCACCGAGAGGAAACTTTTGGTCACGCTGTGGGTCATGTCGGGCCGATCTGGTTCGCCCCAAGCGGCCACTACATAGCCTTTATAGATGATCAGTCCGGTCGGCTCGCCCCGGTCGGCAAATGGGCCGATGGCAAACCCGAAAGGTTCGCGGCCAAAAGTGCGGTCGTGGTTGGCCTCCATGCTGCGCGGGTTTTTGCTCTCGCTGGCTTGCGCAAAAGCGATGGCAGTTTGCAGTTTGGCTGGATCCAAGCCCAGTTCGGCGGGCAGTTTGCGCGCCCAAGTGTGGGCCGGGGGAAAGTAAGCGGGCACCGCAACAGTCTTGGCCTTCTTTTGGGCCAAAGTTGCGAGGGCCAAATTGGCCAGTAGCAAAGTGATTAGGAACCGGTATTTCATTTTTTGGCGGGAAAGTAATTTGATATACACTTGCCTCTAGGCTTGGGCGATGGCTGGTTTGTACCGCTCATTCCCCCAAAAGCTCCCGGACGAACTGGTTGTTCTGGACATAACTCTCGTGCATGGGTGCGCCTTCGGGTACCGCACCCTCGAGCTGGATCCAGCCTTCGTAACCAATTTCGTCCAATACCTGCCGCACTTTTTGGTAATCGACTATGCCCTTGCCCAGCAGTGCCCCGTTTTCTTTGAAGTGAAACTCGCAGATCTGGTGGCGGCCCAGCCAGCGGATCTCCTCATAGATTGGATAGCCGCGCACGCTGGAGTTGCACACGTCATAATAGACTTTTACGGCACTGGATCCCACCGTGTTGATGATTTCCATGTGTTCGCGGGCACTCAGCCACGACTCAATGCCCAAGATTACCCCAGCTTTTTCGGCAAGGGGGGCCACTTTTCGCAGCCGTTCAATCACCACTTGTTTGCCCGGCTCATCACCTCGGAGGTCACCTTTTTCAAAAAACGCCAATAACACCACATTGGTTTTCAGTTTAGCGGCCACCTCAATACTGTTGGCCACCCAAGTTTCGGCGCGGGGATCCGATTTGTAGGGAGTGTAGTTCAGCTCCCCGATGGCCAGTCCGCCCACTTCCACGCCAAACTGTTTGGCGGCGGCTTTATAGGCCCGTTGCACCTCGGGGCGGCGCAGGTGCATATCGTCGGCGAGGGTGCCCAAGCTGATCTGCACCCCGTCCAGCCCGATTTTCTGGGCGGTTTCCAGTGCGCTGACCTTGGCCATTTCGTTGATCGACCAGTCACAGGCCCCAATTTTAAAACGGCGCTTGCGGCCCGCCGGGGCAGCAAACAGTGGGGCAAAGGCGCCAGTGGCCAAGGCCGAAGCTCCGGCAGCCAAGTGTTTGAGCATGGTACGGCGGGTGTTCATGACGTAAGGTGGTTGGTGGCTTGGTTTACAAACATACGCAAGTTTGGTCAATCATTGGATATGGCACTTGGCCAAAAAGTGGTAAATTGCACCTAGCCACGTCAGCTATCCACCACTATAAATTGGGCAACCATGCGAAAATTTGGACTTATCGGCAAAAAGCTGTCTTATTCCTTTTCCAAAAAATACTTCACCGAGAAATTTGCCCGGGAAAATATCCAAGATGCGCAGTTCGATCTCTATGAACTGCCCCAAGCCGAAGACTTTTTGCAATTGGTGGCCGATACCCCTGATCTGCGCGGGGTAACGGTGACCATCCCCTACAAACTGGAAGTGATGCCGCTGCTCCACTCCATTGACCCGGTGGCCCAGCGGATCGGGGCCGTCAATGTGATCAAAATCGGTCCTGATGGCCAGCTCAGCGGTTACAACTCCGATTATCACGGTTTTCGGGTTTCGTTGGAAAAATTTTTGCCCCACCGCCAGTTCCATGCTTTAGTATTGGGCACGGGTGGAGCCGCCAAAGCCGTGGGCACGGCACTGGAAGATATGGGGATCGGCTTTACGCGAGTGACCCGCCAAGGCGACGGCCCCGGCACTCTCGGTTATGATACGCTGAAAACCAAAGACTTGGGTGACTATCGCCTCATTATCAACACTACTCCGCTGGGTACATTTCCCAACGTGGCCGAATGCCCCGACTTGCACTACGACCAGCTGGGGCCAGATCATTACCTGCACGATTTGGTTTATAATCCTGACATTACCACGTTTATGCGATTGGGTGTGGAGCGGGGAGCCAAAGCCAAAAACGGTTTGGCGATGTTGCACGAACAAGCCGAGGAAGCGTGGCGGATCTGGGCTCGGTAAGCTCAGTTCAGCGAGCAACACGCTTAGGAGTGGGCGACTGGCGGTATTCGCCCCTGCTGCGGCCCAATACAGTTTTTTGCCGTTCGGGTAGGGTTCCTGAGCGGCCCCCAGGTTGTTTTTGACGGTCTTTGGTTGGAGATTTCCAACCGGGAAACGGCCGTCAATGATAGGGATGGACACTACGATCCTTGAGGACTGGAACTGGCGGGAGTGGGACCGGGGAAACGCTTTCTACAATGCGCCGGGGAATGTGGAAAGCAAGTTTACCTACCGCAGACGCGCAGTCAACGGCAAAGAGAAGCAGGACCAGTTCGGGCTGGGCTGGCTGGACTACGGGGCGCGGCACTACCAGCCGGGGCTGGGCAGGTTCACCAAGGTGGACAGGTTTGCCCACAAGTACTTCTCCCTCACCCCCTACCAGTACGGGGCCAACAACCCGGTCAAATATATTGACGTGAACGGGGACAGTATTTGGGTGACTTTTAATACCACTAGTACACTGGCGGATGGATCAACCCAGACAACCCAAGAAAAACTTTACTATGGTTATGATAAAGATGGGAAGGGTGGTTTTTATGATAAGGGAGGTTCTGCCTACAATGGCGGCGATGCCTTCATTGGGGAGGTTGGGACCGCTCTGAACACATTAAGCAGTGGCAAAACTGGAAGGGCATTGGTT
>Ga0105045_10001100_pt1 | contig 21561 bp, 24 predicted proteins | sample MAT02_FD_78089 | JGI IMG/M metagenome (GOLD analysis project Ga0105045, IMG submission 78089) | Freshwater microbial communities from Lake Fryxell liftoff mats and glacier meltwater in Antarctica - MAT-02 (megahit assembly) | ecosystem: Environmental > Aquatic > Freshwater > Ice > Liftoff... | reverse complement strand
AGGAAGAACTGGATGAAGAGCGGCGAGCCGCGGAAGATGAACACGAACCATTCGGCTGGCTTGCGGACCAAAGTCCGGGGCGACGCCCTGGCCAAGGCCACCGCGATGGCCAGGAAGAACCCGAAGGCCAGTGCCAGAACGCCGAAATAGACGTTCCAGATCAGCCCGGACCCGATCAGCGTGACTTGCTGGCAAAAGGTAAAGTCTGTGCGCGGCAACAGGTTTTCGCCCAACCCGATCGACCGGAAGGCGTAGGCCTGAACGGTTTCCCAACAGGTCATGCGGCGGCCCTTCGCAAGTCTTCACTGCCCGCCGTGGCCTGACCCCGCGACAGCCGTGCCGAAAGCCGGGCAAGCACGATTTCGGAAACCTTGGTGAACAAAAGGTAAAACACCAGCAGCCCGAGGAAGTACCACAGCCGCCAGTCAGGGTGCGGGTATTCATAGGCCTGGGTTTTTGACCCGCCCAACTCTCGCGCCCAGTAGACGATATCCTTGACGCCCAAAAGGAACAGCAGCGGAGTGGCCTTGATCAGGATCATCCACAGGTTCAACAGTCCCGGCAATGCATAGACCCACATCTGCGGCACGAGGATGCGGCGGAAGACCTGGCCATGGCTCATCCCGTACGCCTCAGCCGTTTCCAACTGCGAACGGGGCACGGCGGTCATCGCGCCGTAAAGCACGTTCGCGGCGAAGGCTCCGAAGACGATGGCAAAGGTGAAAACCGCAAGTCCGAAGCCGTAAGCCTGATGCCACATCGCCGAAGATGACGACAACGGCACCTTCGCCTGCGGACAGACGCGGAATTCAAGTCCCTGGCGGACCGGTTCGGTCCAGTCGGGGCAGACGACCTGATGCTTCAACCACTCGATCCCCTGATCAAGGGCGATGACGAAGAACAGGAAGAACACGATATCCGGCACGCCGCGCACGATGGCAGCATAGCCCTTGCCCAGAAGGCTGAGGGGCAGAAACTGTGACCGTGCCGCCGTCGCCCCGGCAAAGCCCATGGCAAGGGCGGTGGGCGCAGTGATGGCCAACAGCAAAAGGACGGTCAGGAAAGACCAATAGAAATCAAGGTGCTTGCCCGAGGTCAGGTAGCACGTCAGCCATGTCAGGCCTTCAATCGCTTTCGGATCGGCGCAGGCGGCGAACATCGGGAATGGGGCGTGACCGAAGTCGCGCCCCTGCCTTTATCAGAACTTCGCCGTTTCCGGGCCAAAGTGCTTTTCAATCAGCGTGTTCAGGGTTCCATCATCTTTCATCGACTGGATGGCCGAGTCCAGCTTGGCTTTCAGCTCTGTATCGCTTTCGCGCAGGCCAAGACCCACGCCGTCGCCAAGTTGCACCTCTTCGCCGACGAACATCAGTTCGCCGTTCGATTCCGCCACGATCGGCGCAAGGAAATCCTTATCGGCGAACACGGCCACAGACTCGCCATTGCGGACGGCGGCGACGGTTTCGTCCGGGGTCGAAAACTCCAACAGGGTCGCGCCGGATTCGGCCACATGGTTTGCCTGAATGGTGGACACCTGCGCCGAGACGACGCCCTTCAGATCGGCATCCGCCGCCAGCCCGACATAGGCCGAAGCGGCCGGCGGGAAGTAGTTCTGGCTGAAGTTGATGACCTCATCCCGCTCGTCAGTTATGCTCATTCCGGCGATGATCACGTCGTAATTGCCGGACTGCAGGTTCGGGATGATGCTGTCCCATTCGTTGGTGACCCACTCGCAGGTCAGGCCTGCGCGGACGCAAACTTCATCGCCTACGTCCCGCTCGAAGCCAGCGATTTCGCCGGCATCATTGATGAAGTTGAAGGGCGGGTAAGCGCCTTCGGTGCCCAGGCGCACGACGTCCTGCGCAAAAGCCGCGCCGGATACCGCGATCATCGCGGTGGCAAGAAACAGTTTTTTCATCCTTGGTCTCCCCTTGGTTAATTCTGTTGGGCCGGTTCAGTTGAACCAGCGGGTTTCGAGGGATTGAAGTGTCCCGTCAGCGCGCATGCCATCAAGCGCCGCGTTCAATGTGCCAAGCAAGTCGACATTCCCCTTGCAGACGGCCATGGCCACGCCGTCATCCGGGATCAGGTCGGAATAAAGAAACTCCAGCCCGTTTGCCGCCACGAAGTTTTCGATGTCGGGCCGGGTCTGAAACGGCCCCAGAGCCAGATTAACCCTGCCCGTCCGCAAGGCGGCAAGGACCTCAGCCTCGGTCGGAAAGCTGATATGGCGCAGACCAAGCTTGCGCAGATGCGCCTCATGTACGGTGCCGGACTGGACAGCGGTCAGGGCCACCGTTGGCGCGGGCGCGCCAGGGGGGCCGATGTACCACTCTTCGGGGTCGGTGCCGTGGTAGCTTTGGGTGAAATCCACCAGATTCAGGCGGTCTTCGGTTACCGCCATGCCGCCCAGCACCACGTCATAGTCCCCCGACATCACGCCCGGGATCAACTGATCGAAGGTCGTGACTTCCCAAGTGCAGACCAAAAGGGCCCGGGCGCAGATCTGGTCCATCACGTCGCGCTCGAACCCGGTAATCACTCCGGCATCGTCGATATAGGTATAGGCTGGAAACGGCGCATCGGTGCCGATCACCACCGGGTCCGCCGATACCAGCGTCAGACCGGTCACGATCGCAGCAATGGTGCCAAGGCAATCCATCACGCCGCCGTCGCCGAAAGGAATCCGCGCAACCGTTCGCTTTTCGGGTTGCCAAAGAGCGTGGCGGGGGGGCCCTCCTCCTCCACCAGGCCTTGATGCAGGAAGATGACGTGGTCGGAACAATCTGCCGCCAGCTTCATGTCATGGGTCACCAACAGCATCGTGCGCCCTTCATCGGCAAGGGCCTTGATCACGCGGACGACCTCTTGCTCCAGTTCCGGGTCAAGGGCGCTGGTCGGTTCATCAAACAGAAGCGCGCGGGGTTCCATGCACAGGGCCCGGGCGATGGCCGCGCGCTGCTGCTGGCCACCGGACAGCTGGGCAGGCCAGGCATCGGCCTTTTCGGCAATTCCGACCTTGGCAAGGTAATGGCGAGCGCGCTTTTCAACCTCTTTCGGATCTAGGCGCAGGACCGTCACCGGCGCCTCCATCACGTTTTGCAGGATCGTCAGATGCGCCCAGAGGTTGAACTGCTGGAACACCATCGAAAGATTGGTGCGAATGCGGGTGACTTGCGTCCGATCCGACGGATGGCGGGCAAGCCCCGTCCCCATCCAGCGGACGGATTCACCCTCGAACAGGATTTCGCCCTGCTGGCTGTCTTCCAAAAGGTTGCAACAGCGCAAAAGCGTGGATTTTCCCGACCCGGATGAGCCGATCAGCGACACGACATGCCCGCGCGGAGCAGTCAGATCCACACCCTTCAACACTTCCAGCGGGCCATAGCATTTGTGCAGGCCGCGAATGTCGATGACCGGGGTATCTGGGCTGTCTGCGGGCATTTATTTTCGGGTCAAGGGCATATGACGTGCCAGTAGGACCGAGATTCTGCGGCATTGCAACGTGCATTGGCCAGAATTCAGTGGCTGACGCGGCGATGTGATCAGTTCGGCATCGCAAACGCATCGGGTGCGGGGGGATTGGGCACCGCCAGATAAGCAGAGGTCGGAATCCGGACAATCCCATTAAGGCGCAGCGTGGCACGATCCTGCGGGGCAAGGGCGGCGATGGCTTCGGCCATGGCGTCATGCACGACGTCAGCATCAACCCCCAAAGCCGCGATGTAGGGCAGTCCGGGGGTGGGCGTGGTCCGGTCGATCACCCGCAACCGGTCTACCACCTCGTCTTCGCCCTGCAACAGCGCCCAGGTCACCGCGTCCAGCGCGGCAATATCGGCGCGCCCTTCGGCCACGGCAAGTACCGAATGCCGGTGCCCGCCGGTCTGCACCACGGGCGGCAAGCACAGGCCAAGCAGCGCGGCGTGGGTCTGCGGTGCAGCCCAACCCGATTGCGACAGCGCTTCGTTATAGGCGAAAGCCGCGCCGTCAAATTCGGTCAGCGCGGCGCGTGGATCATCGGCACGGACCACGAAGACCGACCGGTAATACGCCGCCGGACAGCCCTCGACGCCGAAGTCGGGCGTGCCGATGTAGCTGACCCGATCGTGCAGACGGGTCCGGAACGGATAACCGCACGTCTGCGAAAGAACAAGGTCAGGGGCTTCCCATGCCGGCCAATAGGCGCTTTCGCCACGCGTCAAAGCCTCGGGCGCATCGACCCCGGCGTCGCGTAGGCGGACCCTCACCCCGGCCCAAAGCCGGTCATTCGCCGCCATCGCTGCGCCAAAATCATACATCCCGAGACTGGCAATCATTCCCGCTCGGCTTTCTGCCGCGCCTGGACCGACTCGACGTCCGTAAGGCCCAGCAGGTTTGCCACCAGGCGCATCAGCCGGTCTTCCTCGGCGTCGCGCAATCCGTCAGCCAGTGCGACAGACCACAGCGCCGCCATCAGATCAGCCCGGTCCTCCAACGCGACCCCGGCTTTCAGCGCCCGGGTAAAGCGCACCGTGTCGGGGGCCTGACGCTCCAATTCCTCGGCCTCGGTCCGCAGTCGCGCTGCCTCGAAAGGGCCAAGCTGGTGCAACTGGCCCAGCACGCGGTCAATCCGCTCCACCTCCTCGGCCGAGTAAAGGCCGTCGGTCTTGGCAAGCCGCACCAACAGCGCCGCAAGTGCCAGGCGGGCATCAGGTTCGGGGAAAGGGTCTGAGGCGGGCGCCATGAGGCGGCGAAGCAACGTTTCGATCATGACTGTTACTTAGGCCCTCCGCCCTGATTTGAAAACCGCCACGGTTCGGCGAGCATCTCAAAACGCGCGGCAAGTGTCGCAAGTTCCGCATCAAGCCCGAAAGGCGCATTAAGGATGAAGAGCCCCGAGCCCTCCATCCGATGCCCCGGCCGCACTGACGGAAACCGGACGTCGTGCCGCGTTCCTTCGGGAAAGGCTGCCGCAAGCGCGCGGCACATCGGGACATGCGTGTCACCGGCAAGAATCGGGTACCACAGGATCAGCACGCCCACGTTCCACTTGCGGTGAATGGCGGCCAGATGCCGGGGGATCGCGTCGTAATCCGCCTTAACCTCATAGGACGGGTCGATCAGCATCAGACCGCGCCGGGGCGTCGGCGGGGTGAGTGCCAGAGCCATCTCGAACCCGTCGCGCTGGTAGACTTGCGCGCCCCAGTCCTTTGCAACACAGCGCAAGTGCGCGACTTCCTGGGGGTGCAGGTCTGCAAGATGCAGACTGTCGCCTTCACGCAAGCCCAGTGCCGCGATCAGCGGTGACCCTGGATAAGCCTGCGGGCCGTAGGCCGCCCGCGCCTCGTCCAGCCGCTGGCGATAGGGGTGGTCAGGCGGAAACCAGCCCTCGGCCAGCGCAATTCCTGCTGCTGCTTCACCAGTCTTGACGGCCTCGTCGGCGCCAAGGTCATACATCCCGCGTCCGGCGTGAGTTTCGATATAGGTCAGCGGCTTGTTTTTCTGCACCATATAATCCAGCACCCAGGACAGCGCCGCGTGCTTGTGCACGTCTGCCAAGTTTCCGGCGTGGTAGAGATGTTGATAGGACAGCATCCGCCTGCCCTAGCCGCCTTTGGTCCGCTTGAAAAGTCATCCCTCTTGCCCAGACCGCGCCAAAGGCAACGGAACGCAATCGCGAAAGCCAAGGGAACCGATGCCCGCGCAGCTTCTGGTGATCAGTGGTCTGTCGCGGGGCGATGGAATTGGTCGTGCCGACTGAGGTGGGCAAAGGCAAGCCAAGCCTTTTCATGACTCTCTGGTGCACTATCTTTGATAAAAGGAGCTTCGCATGACCCTGACACTTTACGTCACAACCGCCGCTGTCTTCCTTATCCTTGACGCGATAATGCTGACGTTGGTAATGAAGCCGCTATTCACCCGCCACATCGGGCCGCTGCTGGCCGAACCGATCCGCGTGGCCCCGGCCGTGCTGTTCTACCTGGCCTATGTAGCGGGGCTTGTGTACCTCGTCTCGCTTCCGGGCCTGCGCGGCGGTTCGCCGGTGATTGTTCCCGCCCTCATAATTGGCCTCATGGCTTATGGAACCTACGAGTTCACGTCCTGGGCCGTGATGCGTGACTGGCATTGGCAGATGGTGGTGACCGATGTCACCTGGGGTGGTGTGCTGACTGCGGCTTCCGCCTGGGCCGGGGTGACGCTGACGCGGATGATCCACGGGTAAGGCTGCTACCACGTCTTTGCGTCGGGGCGGTCACGTGCTACCAACAGGCGGGCAAACCTTGACAAGCTATTGAAATCGTTGGCCATGCATTCTATCCCAACCGGGAAAGCGGAAAGGAAGACCGAATGATCCTTTATGGGATTTCCACCTGCGACACCTGCAAGCGTGCATTGAAAACCCTTGCCGCAGCCGGAAAAGAGGTAACCTTCCACGACGTGCGGGCCCAGCCCCTTACCGGCGCCGAGATCGACGCAATCATCCACGAGTTCGGATCACGCGCCGTAAATACACAGTCGACCACCTATCGCGCCTTCAATGATTTCCTGAAGGCCTCGGAGCCGGAAGCACAGATTGCTGCCCAGCCCACTGTAATGAAGCGTCCGATCATTCGTGACGGTGGACGGTGGTATCTGGGGTGGGACAGCGCGACCGAAGCCGCGCTGACCGCTTAAAGGATTCGCAAATCTCCCGCCGACTCTTTCCCGTCGCGGCCCGACTGCAGTTCGAAGCCGATCTTCTGGTTGTCACTGAGGCCCTTTAGCCCGGCGCGTTCCACCGCCGAGATATGAACGAATATATCCTTGCCCCCGTTGTCGGGAGCAATGAAGCCATAACCCTTGGTCGAATTGAACCACTTCACGGTGCCCGTCGGCATGCCGCTTCTCCTCTCAGAGCCCCCCGCGGCGACATTGCCGCAGGCCGTGCCACCAGGTCTTCCAAGCCTTCGTTCAGAGAGGCGGGCAGGAATTCTGTCGTCACTCGGGCAATGATGCCAAGGATTCGGTAAAAATCAAGCCGCAACGCTGGGTTTGATGCCTGTGAAGAGACGATCTGCCGAAAGCGGCCCACCGCCCTTCGCGATCAGCACAAGAAATAGCAGCATCCACAAAGCCCGCTGGTCCAGAAGCAGCGCATCCGAGGCGCTGTCGAACCAGGCCCCAAGCGCAGAGCCGTGACCAAAAATGTCGGTCAGGCTTTGCACTATAACGAACCCGACCATCCCCAGCGCGGCCAACCGCGTGAACAGGCCCAGCACGATCAGCAAGGGCAAGGCATATTCAGCCCAGGCCCCAACGAGCACCACCAGTCTTTGCCACAGGCCCATCTTTGAGACATCATACCCCGCTGCTTCAAAAGCCTTCGGAAAGATCTGCGCGTACGAGCCGAGCGAGGGCGTGATCAGCCCGTCCAGCTTTGTTCCGGCGGATACCCAGAAGTAGCTGAAAAGCACGCCCGCAAACACCAGTCTTGCGGCGGTAGGCAGCATCCAACTGGCCTGACGATCCAGGCCGACAGCGGTGCGGTCGTATAGCGACAGAACCTGGTTCATTCTTCTACTCCACAGATGGCTTTGCCGGAAATCAGCAGCGACAGGATGACGCGCAGGTCAAGCGAAGGGCCGGCCAGATCAAGGCTTTGCCCCAGCGTCAGGCCATCCAGCAGACTTTGCACGAATGCCCCGCCGCCCCCTGAAAGGCGGTGCGGCCGGGGATCAAACTCTGTCCGCAGGATCAGCGCGTTCTCCGGTCCCGGTTGCGGGGCGGGGCCGCCCTCGGCATTCGACGCCCAGATCGAGACGACTGGCCAGCACGACCGCACCAGCCGCAGCGACGGGGCAAGGCGCAGCCGCAAACCGGCGATATCGGTGCCCAGCAGGCGCTGAAACTCTGCCTCATTGAACGGGTCGCTGTCCGCCGCGTGATAGCTTTCGCGCATCGCCTGATCCAGCCGCGCCACGTCGGGCAGATAGCCCAGATGGGCAACCGGCGGAAAACCCTCAAGAAACCCGGGCAGCGCGTCGCCATATAGCATCAGCATCTTCGACCGGGGCGGGTGGGCGCGCAGAAAGACACCGGCCATCGCGGCAAAGAACTCGTCGCCCACCAGTTTTCGCACGGTGGGAAACGCCGCCTCCAATGCCCGGGTCAGCGACGAGGCAACGTTGTTGCGATAGACCGAGAACCGCTTCGGCGCCGGCGCACCGAACGGGTCGGTCAGTCCCGGGGGCACGGGCGCATCGGGGTTCAGCAGGGCCTGCGCGAAAGCAGTCTGGGTCATGCGACAGGCTCAAGGATCCGGGCGGCGCGGGCGGCTTCGGCCATCAGGACCGGCCAGTCCGGCACATCATTGTCCCATTCGATCAGCGTAGGGCGGGGGCCCGCTTTCGCGATGACATGGGCGTAAAGCGCCCAGACCGGATCGACCACCTCGGCTCCGTGGCTGTCGATCAGCAGACGGCGGCCCTGGTCATCGCGGTCTTCGTCATGGCCGCCAAGATGGATTTCGCCCACATGGGAAAGGGGGAAGGCGTCCAGATAGGCCACAGGGTCATAATGCTGATTGGTGCCAGAGACATAGACGTTGTTCACGTCCAGCAGCAAGCCACAGCCGGTGCGTTGCGCGATCTGGGCCAGAAACTCGACTTCGTCCATCGCGGTTTCCGTGAAGACGACATAAGTCGAGGGGTTTTCCAAAAGCATCCGGCGGCCGGTCACCTCTTGAACCTGATCAATGTGGTCGCAGACCCGGGCCAGCGTGGCCGGCGTGTAAGGCAAGGGCAGCAGGTCGTTCAGATAGACCCCGTCATGGGTAGACCATGCGAGATGTTCCGAGAAACTGGCAGGGTTCAACCAGCCGACAAGGTGCTTGAGCCGCATCAGGTGGTAACGGTCCAGCGGCCCTTCGCCGCCGATCGACAGGCCCACACCATGTACCGAGATCGGGAACCGCTCTGCCAGATGGCGCAGTTGGGCCAGTGGGCGGCCGCCGTTGCCCATGTAGTTCTCGGCGTGGATCTCCAGCCAGCCAACCGGGCCTGCATCCTGCAGGATGGCGGCAAAGTGCTGCGGTTTGTATCCGGTGCCGGGTTTCGCGGGCAAACCGCCCACAGTCTGGTCAAGCATCATCTGTCCTTTGGCAAAAGGTCACCCCCCGGTCAGCAGAACCGGGGGGTGAAAGGGCATCAGGCGGCCGGCAGGTCGCGATCCAGCGCTTCCAGTGCCCCTGCGCGCGCCATCCCGTCGCCGCCCGCGGGCAGTTCCATTGTCACGCATGAACCAGCCGGAACCAGCGTCCATGCATTGCCCTGGTAATCAACCTTCGAGGTGCCGGCGCAGGTGGTGCCTGCGCCTGCTGCACAGTCGTTCTGCCCGGCCAGTGACACGCCAAAGCACTTTTCATTTTCCTGCGCCGAAGCAGACGTGGCAACGCCCGAAAGTGCCGCTGCGAAGGCGCCGGCGATGACAAGCGTTTTCGATTGATATGACATGAGTATACATCCCTTGAGTTGGTCATCGCTTCGTTCGCGATAGCCAAAAGACTACGGGACAGATCCGGTCACGACACAGGCACGGACGCGTGATCCACGGTTTCGTGAAACGTACTTTCTGCGCCGCCCAGACGACAAGCCCCGCAGTATCGCTTAGTTTCTATTTTATAATCAATCGCCTGGATCAGTCGGCTGCAGGCGGCAAAGCCTCAAACCCGAAGGATGCAATCGCGGCATCAAGGCCGATCGTTTCAGTCCGAGCGTCGCCCAGACGGCGAACTGAAACAGTCCGGGCTTCAACTTCCTGCATCCCGATGGCCAAGATCACCGGAACCTTGCCGACCGAATGCTCGCGCACCTTATAGTTGATTTTCTCATTCCGCACGTCGGCCTCGGCCCGGACGCCCGCTTTGGTCAGGGCCGCTACAACCTCATGCACAAACGGATCGGCGTCCGAGACGATGGAAGCGACAACCACCTGCCGCGGGGCCAGCCAGAACGGCAATCTGCCGCCGTAGCTTTCCAGAAGAATGCCGATGAACCGCTCGAATGACCCAAGGATCGCGCGGTGCAGCATGTAAGGCATGTGCTTTGCGCCGTCCTCGCCGACATATTCCGCACCCAGCCGGTCCGGCAGTTGCGCATCCACCTGGAAGGTGCCGCATTGCCATTTCCGTCCGATGGCGTCGGTCAGCTTGAAATCCAGCTTCGGCCCGTAGAAAGCGCCTTCGCCGGGGTCGATCTCGTAGGCATTGCCGGTCTTGCGGATCGCGTTTTCCAACGCACCTTCGACGATATCCCAGGTCTCATCCTTGCCGATGCGCACCGCAGGCCGGGTGGAAAGCTTGATCTCGAAGCTGTCGAACCCGAGGTCTTTGTAGACCGACGCCAAAAGCGTGATGAAGTTCGCGCACTCTGATTCGATCTGGTCTTCGGTGCAGAAGATGTGCGCGTCGTCCTGCGTGAAGCCCCGCACCCGCATCAGGCCGTGCATGGAGCCTGAAGATTCGTAGCGGTGGCAGGACCCGAATTCCGCCAGCCGCAAGGGCAGATCGCGGTAGCTCTTCAGACCCTGATTGAAGATCTGCACATGGCAGGGGCAGTTCATCGGCTTCAGCGCGTTGATCCGCTTTTCCTTGGCGCCTTCTTCATCAACCTCGACGATGAACATGTTTTCGCGGTAGGCCTCCCAGTGGCCGGATTTCTCCCACAACAGGCGGTCCACCACTTGTGGCGTTCTGATCTCCTTGTAGCCGGCCGCGCGCAGGCGGCCGCGCATGTAGTCTTCCAGCACGCGATAGATCGTCCAGCCGTTCGGGTGCCAGAACACCATCCCGGGAGCTTCTTCCTGAAAATGGAACAGCTCCATTTCCCGGCCAAGCTTGCGGTGGTCGCGCTTGGCGGCCTCCTCCAGCATCGTCAGGTGCGCCTTCAAGTCCTCGCGGTTGCGAAAGGCGACGCCGTAGATACGTTGCAGCATCGGGCGGGATGCATCGCCCAGCCAGTAGGCCCCGGCGACATGCGTCAGCTTGAAGGCGTCTGCTGGAACTTGCCCGGAATGTTGCAGGTGAGGGCCCCTGCACAGGTCCTGCCAGTCGCCATGCCAATACATCCGCAGGTCTTCGCCCTCCGGGATGCGGTCGATCAACTCCAGCTTGAACGGCTCTTGCCGGCCACGGTAATACTCTACTGCCTGCGCCCGGTCCCAGACCTCGGTGCGCACAGGGTCGCGGGTGTTGATGATCTGCTTCATCTTCGCTTCGATCTGGCCAAGGTCGTCGGGCGTGAAGGGTTCCTCGCGGTCGAAGTCATAGAACCAGCCGTAATCGCGGACCGGGCCGATCGTCACCCGCACGTCCGGCCATATTTCCTGCACCGCGCGCGCCATGATATGCGCCAGGTCGTGTCGGATCAGTTCCAAGGCAGGGGCCTCGTCCTTCAATGAATTCAGGCTGATTCTGGCATCCACCCGGATGGGCCAGGCCATGTCCCAGTGCTGGCCATCCACTTGCGCCGAAATCGACGCCTTGGCCAGCGACGACGCAATGCTTGCGGCCACTTCTGCAGGCGTGACGCCCGCCGGATAGTGGCGGATGTTGCCGTCAGGAAATGTCAGGGAAATCTGGCTCATGGCCGTCTCCTCGTCAGTTTGGCGCCTACGATGCGCCCGGTTGCGGGTTATATGCGGCGGGTTTTGCCCGGCGGTCAGGGTTTAGTCAAGCCATGCGCGGTTCTTTGCCCGTCGGCGGCGGCCCACCTCACGGACGGCCCAAAGCCCGGCTATATGGGAAGGATGACAACCTACCTCACCACCCCGCATGGTCGCCACATCGCCTATCAGCGCACGCAGGGCAAAGAGCCCGGCATCGTGTTTCTGGGCGGCTTTCGGTCGGACATGTCCGGGTCAAAGGCCCTGCATCTGCAAGCCTGGGCCGAGGCGACGGGCCGCGCATTTCTTAGGTTCGACTATTCCGGCCACGGCACGTCGCGCGGGGCTTTTACCGATGGCGCGATAAGCGACTGGCGTGAAGATGCGGCGGCGGTGATCGAGGTGCTGACGGAAGGGCCGCAGGTGCTTGTGGGGTCGTCGATGGGGGGCTGGATTGCCCTTTTGCTCGCCCGGGACATGCCCGAGCGGGTGGCAGCCGTCGTGGGAATTGCCGCCGCGCCCGACTTTACCGAGCGTATGTGGGCCGAAGAACTTTCGTCGACGGACCGGGCCGCGCTGGAGGAAACGGGGCTGATCCTGCTTCCGTCGGAATATTCGGACGAACCCTGTCCGATCACCCGCCGTCTTATCGAGGACGGCCGCCAGAATCTCGTGCTGGAGCGCCCGCTTCCCTTGCCGGTCCCGGTCAGGCTTTTGCAAGGGACGGCCGACGCCGACGTGCCGGTTTCCGTGGCGCTGGCTCTTATGGCCCACATCGACAGCCTGGACTTGCAACTGACGCTGGTCAAGGCGGCGGACCACCGATTTTCAACGCCGTACTGTCTGGCACTGATCTCTGACGCGGTCGAAAGTGTCCTTGCCCAACCGGAAGACAATCCGTCGAACCTGCCTCAGTACTTATCTAATTCGAACTTCGGCTGATCTGACGCAAGAGCAAAGGCTATCGCTCGGTAGCTTGATCCTGCTTTAAGTTCATCTGCTTATCAACTAGGATGGGTCCATGGCGGCACATCCGGAACATCACTTTTGCTGCATTCCGGCCTTGCGGGGCCCCGCATGAGCGAACCCGTCGTCCTGATCCCCGGCTTCATGGCGGATGCGCGGGTCTTCATGCCGCAGATCGCCCAGCTTGGGGCGACCAGGCAGATAATCCTGCTGGCGCCCAGCATGGCCGACACGGTGGAAAAGGTGGCGACTGATGCAGCCGCGCATTTGCCCCTCCGCTTTGCGGTCATTGGTCACGGGCTTGGCGGCAACATCGCTATCGAACTGCTGCGCCGCCGCCCCGAGGCGGTCAGCCGTATCGCATTGATTGCAACCGACCCCCTGCCCGAGCCTCCCCAGCTTGCCGCCGCCCAAGAGGCGTTGCTGGTCGCCGCCAAGACCGGACACATGACCGATTGCATCGCCCAGATGCTGCCCGCCTCTGCGCTTTATGATGCGCCCTGGCGGAATGAGGTGCTGGCTTTGGTTCAGGACATGGCGGGCACGCTTGGGCCCGATCAGTTCCAGCGCCAACTGCGCGCCATGCAGCGCCGGCCCGATCAGCAAAAGACCCTCCGCAAGGCACATGTGCCGACCTTGATAATGGCGGGCGAAGCCGACATCATCCTCCCCAGGCGCCGGGCGGAATTTCTTGCGGGCATGATGCCGCAAGGTTGCCTTGAGATCATCGCGGAGGCTGGCCACCTGCCCCAGCTGGAACAGCCCGAAGCGGTGACCAGGGCGCTGGAGACGTTCCTTTCGGGCCGCCTCCCAACGCTTCTGCTGGCCTGACCTACTGGCCCGCAGCCAGCGAGATCTTGGCCTTGCGCCTCGTGCCAGAGTTCTGGTCGATAAAATTCAAAACCAGCGGCCGGATGTTCAGCCGCCAGCTTTTCCCCGCAAAGATGCCGTAATGCCCCGCGCCGGGTTCCAGATGCTGCGCCTTCTTGTCATCCGACAGCCCGGTCAGCAGGTTCAGCGCCGCGACACATTGCCCGGGGGCCGAGATGTCATCATTCGCGCCTTCGACCGTCATCACCGCAACCTTGGTGATGGCGCCCATGTCCACCTTACGCCCCGCGACCACGAAACTGTTGGTCGCAATCTCACGGTTCTTAAATATCCGCTCCACCGTCGACAGGTAAAATTCGGCCGTCATATCCATGACGGCAAGATATTCATCGTAGAACCGGTTGTGCGCATCATGATCCGACCCCTCCCCGCGCGAGACGCGCATGATCTGTTCGGAAAACGCCTTGCTGTGGCGTTCGGCATTCATGGTGATGAAGCTTTGCAGCTGGAGCAGGCCCGGATAGACCAGCCGCCCCGCGCCCTTGTGCTTGAAGCCGACGCGCTGGATCGCCAGATGTTCAAGCTGGCCCATGGTGACACGGCGGCCGAAATCGGTGACTTCGGTCGCGGCGGCATCGGGATCGACCGGCCCGCCGATCAGCACCAGTGACTTCGGCTGCGCCTCGGGGTCTTCTGCCGCAAGATACGCAGTCGCAGCAAGCGCCAGCGGCACCGGCTGGCAAACGGCGATGACGTGAGTGTCGGGGCCAAGCGCCTTCATGAACTCGGCCAGGTAGATTGTGTAATCCTCGACATCGAACTTGCCGGCGCTGACGGGGATGTCGCGCGCATTGTGCCAGTCGGTCACGTAGACATCGGCGTCAGGCAGAAGCGAGGCGACGGTGGACCGCAGCAGCGTGGCATAGTGGCCCGACATTGGCGCGACCAGCAGCACCTTGCGCGCCATGGGCGACCGGCGACGGACGAAGAACTGCACCAGATCACCGAAGGGCTTTTCCACAACCTTCGTCACATCGACCAGATGGTCCTGCCCATCCGGGCCGACGATGGACCGGATGCCCCAGTCCGGTTTTGCAATCATCCGGCTGAAGCTGCGCTCGGCCACCTCACCCCATGCGGCCATCATTGGCAACATCGGATTCATCGACAATGCAAAGGCCGGATAGGACGCCATGGCCCTTGCGGTGGCGCCCAACCACTCATTGGTGTTGCGCGCACTTTCCATCAGGTCATAGGTGAACATATACTTCATCACGTCTCCTTGCCCGCGGGGGGCCGATGTTGCACGGCCGGCCAGGGCCTGGCGACGCGATGCTGCAGAGCGGCGAAGATAGGGGGGAAACGTTAGCATGACAACAGAAGACAATGCCTTCTTGGGTCCGGAAGCCGAGGCGCGGTCCGCGCGCCTGAATGCCAACCTCGCAAAGGTTGACGAGTTGTCAAAGCGACTCACCGCCGCGTTGTCACAGCGCCAGCAGACCGATCCGTCTCTGCACGGGCCGGCCCCCGACGTCTACATGAAGGCCGCCGCCGCCTATCTGGCCGAGATGATGCAGAACCCTGCCAAGGTGGTGGAGCATCAGGTGAACTACTGGGGCAAGACGCTGAAACATTATGTCGAGTCTCAGCAGACCCTTGCCAAGGGCGAATTCAAGGCGCCCCCCGATCCCGGCCCGAAGGACCGGCGCTTTTCCAACCCCCTGTGGGAAACGCATCCGTTCTTCAACTATCTCAAGCAGCAGTACCAGATGAACTCGGACGCCATCACCACCGCGGTCAGCGACATGGAAACGCTGGACAACGCCGACCGCCGCCGGGTGGAATATTTCACCCGCCAGATCGTCGACATGTTTTCACCCACCAACTTCCTTGGTACCAACCCGGACGCATTGGAAAAGGCCGTGGCCACCGATGGGATGAGCCTGGTGCAGGGGTTGGAAAACCTCGTGCACGACATTGAAAGCAATCAGGGCGATCTGCTGGTCACCCTTGCCGACCGCGAGGCGTTCAAGGTCGGCGAAAATATCGCCACGACTCCCGGCGCAGTCGTCTACCGCAACAAGATGCTGGAGCTTATCCAGTACGAACCCACTACCGACAAGGTACACAAGACCCCGCTGCTTATCTTCCCGCCATGGATCAACAAGTTCTACATCATGGACCTGAAGCCCGCGAATTCGCTGATCAAATGGGTCGTGGATCAGGGCTTTACGCTGTTCGTAGTCTCATGGGTCAATCCCGATGCCAGCTATGCCGGCACCAGCATGGACGACTATATCCGCGACGGATTCCTGCGCGCCATGGCGGAGGTGCGGCGCATCACCGGCGAAAAACAGATCAACGCCGTCGGCTACTGCATCGCCGGCACCACGCTGGGCCTGACGCTGGCGCATCTGCAAAAGGCCGGGGATGAAACAGTCAAATCCGCCACCTTCTTCACCACGCTGGCCGATTTTTCCGACCCGGGTGAAGTGGGCGTGTTCCTCAACGACGATTTCGTCGACGGGATTGAACGCCAGACCGCGCAGGACGGCATTCTGTCGCGCAAATTCATGAGCAAGACCTTCAGCTTCCTGCGCTCCAACGACCTGATCTACAGCCCTGCGATCAAATCCTACATGCTGGGCGAAGCACCACCCGCCTTTGACCTGCTGTACTGGAACGGCGACGGCACCAACCTACCCGCGACAATGGCCGTCGAATACCTGCGCGGTCTCTGTCAGGGCGACGGCTTTGCCAAGGGCGAGTTTCCCGTCTTCGGGCGCCCGGTCAGTCTGGCCGACATAAAGCTGCCGCTTTGTGCCATCGCGTGCGAGACGGACCACATCGCCCACTGGCGCGGCAGCTTCAACAGCATCAAGCAGATGGGGTCGGACGACAAGACCTTCATCCTGTCGCAGTCGGGCCACATCGCCGGAATAATCAACCCGCCCGCCAAGGACAAGTACGGCCACTATACCAATGCTGCCCCTGCGTCGGGCGATCCCGATGCCTGGCTGAAGGCGGCCACTTTCCACAAGGGCAGCTGGTGGCCCCGATGGCGCGACTGGTTGGCGGAAAGATCCGGCCCAATGATCCAGGCCCGGATTCCTGTCGATTCGCTGGGTGCCGCACCGGGGACGTACGTGGTCTCGAGCCCTGAAGCTGCGATCGCAATCTGACATTTCAGCTGCTTTACGCAGGTTTAGCCATCTGCAACTCCAAGTTTTGCTGCGGTGCAGAAAAAGACTTGAAATGCTGCGGTGCAGCATATATATCTTTTGCATCGAAAAGCGGGCCGGTGCCCGCGCACATAGCGGAGTAAAGCAAATGACCAAGACCCCCGATTTCGCCAAGACCATGCAGGACATGATGGCTTCCTTCCCGGTTGATTCTTCGGCGTTCCAGAACACGTTCAAGACCCAGGCCGCCTTTGCCGAGAAGTTCTCGAAAGTCGCCCTTGAGGCCGCTGAAAAATCCACCGAGATCACCTCGAAGTGGGCCAAGGACTCGATCGCCAAGCTGACCGACGTCTCCAAGGTTAAGGCCGAGCCGACCGATTATTCGAAGTCGGTGACCGATTTCGCTTCGGCCGCTGCCGAAATGGCTGCCGAAAACATGGCTGCCTTCGCTGAAGTCGCGAAGAAAGTTCAGATGGAAACGGTTGAACTGATGCTGGCTGCTGGCAAGGACATGTCGGAAGACGCAACCGCTGCCGTCAAGAAAGCCACTTCCGAAGTGACCACGGCTGCGAAAAAGGCCGCTGCTGCTGCGAAGTAAGCTACAGCCTTGACGAGTGCGCGTCCCTTTGGGGCGCAGGGCGGGCCGGGGACACCCCCGAGCCCGCCCTTTCTTTTTGCAAATCCCTCCCGTAAGCTTCTCTGCACCTGCACAAAGTCCCCGGGGGGCACCATGGCCGAAACCGAAAAACCGCTCCTGATCAAACGCTATGCAAGCCGCCGTCTCTACAACACCGAGACATCCGATTACGTCACGCTGGAGGCTATCGCGGGCTTTATCCGCAAGGGTCGTGAAGTGCAGATCGTAGATCTCAAATCCGGGGATGACCTCACGCGGCAGTATCTGCTGCAGATTGTGGCCGAGCATGAATCCAAAGGCGAAAGTGTCCTGCCGGTGGACGTGCTTACCGATCTCGTCCGCAGCTACACCAGCGGCGTGCAATCGATCGTGCCGCAGTTTCTGGCCTCCAGCTTCGAGATGCTGCGCGAAAGCCAGTCCAAGATGATGCAGAACCTGACCACCTTCCCGCACCCGATGGCCGCCGTCCCCGGGTTCGAGGCGATCCGGAAACAGCAGGAAGCGTTTCTCAAGACGATGGTGGGTGGCATGCCGGGCTGGAACGCGTCCGGCCCCGCGCGCGAGGATGATACCCCCGCCGCCGCTGATGACATCGCCGAAATCAAGAAGCAGCTGTCCGAGTTGCAGAAGAAACTGTCGAAGCTCTGACCGATGGCCGAGGCTGAGGGCCGCGTCACGCTTTGGGGGATCGAGGTCTTCGTGGCTGCCGCCGAAGAAGGGTCAATCTCGGCTGCCGCGCGGCGCCTCGGGGTCAGCCCATCTGCGGTCAGCCAGCAGCTTTCCGGACTTGAGACCGCCTTGGGGGCGCCCTTGCTCGACCGCTCCGGCCGCCCGATGCCGGTCACACCTGCCGGGGCGATGTTCCGCCGCCACGCCCAGACCATCCTGAACGCCGCCAGCGAGGCTCGGGCCGAGTTGTCTATGGCCGATCTGGCCGGGATGACCACCCTGCGCCTTGGCGTGATCGAGGATTTTGATGGCGATGTCACCCCGCGCCTCTTGTCGCTTCTGGCGCGTGACCTGAAGGGGTGCCGCTTCCTGCTGGAAACCGGCGCCAGCCACCGCCTGCTGGACCAGCTTGAAGCGCGGGCGCTGGATATCGCAGTGGCCGCAGACCTTGGCACCGACGCCGAAGGCGACTGGCGCGAAGTGCATCCCCTGATGGCCGAACCCTTCGTCGCCGTCTGCCCGCCCGCCGCACGGATCGACGATCTGCCGCTGATCCAGTATACCGCCCGTCACCTGATGGGCCGCCAGATCACTGCGCATCTCTTGCGGCAGGGCGTCCGGCTTGGCCACCGGTTCGAACTGGACAGCTATGCCGCGATTCTGGCCATGGTGGCCGGGGGCGAGGGCTGGACGATCCTGACCCCGCTGGCCCTGCATCAGGCCCGCACCTTCCGGTCCCAGGTCGAGGTGCGCCCCCTGCCCTTTGCGCCGCTGGAGCGGACCCTGTCGCTGACCGCCCGCGCGGGCATCCTGCGCGACATGCCGGCACAGATCGCCGCCCACCTCAAACACCTGATCGCCGATCAGGTCATCGCGCCCGCGCTGGCCGATTGTCCCTGGCTGGCCCCCGCGTTGCGGGTGCTTTAGCCCCGCACCTCGACCGCGGCATCCACGATGGCATCAGCGATATAGTCCAGCTCTGCCCCGGTCAGCCGCGTCGGCAGCCGCACGTCACAGGCGCGCATCAGCATGGCGCGGGTCTGCGGCAGGTCCGGCAGGTCGCCAAGGAACTGCCAGTTCCAGAACGCGCGGGCATTGCCCTCGCTCAGCCCGAAGACCTGCACCGCCACTCCGCGCGCCTTGGTGGCGGCGTGAAAGTCCCGCGCCTGCGTGTCGGTCCAGTCGCCCACCAGATTGAACTGGATCGAATCCGGCGCGCGCACCTCTGGCCCCAGGGGTTCGGGTACCGACAGATACGCCGAGGCGTTCAGCCGCGCGGCCACATGGTCATGGTTCGCCCGCCCCTTTTCCACCCGTTCTGCCACCAGCGGCAGTTGCGGGCGGATTACCGCAGCAGACAGGTTCTGCATCCGCAGGTTATACAAAGGCAACTTGTTCTGCCAATGCGCGCAAGAGTTTGTCAGCCCCGGATGCTTCTTCCAGTTGCTCTCATATGCCCCTGACATGATGATCGCCCGGGCCGCAACCTCGGGGTCGTCGGTGATCATGATCCCGCCTTCGCCCGCGTTCACCATCTTGTAGGACTGGAAGCTGAAACAGCCGACACGGCCGATCGTGCCGATGTTCTGCCCATCCCAGACCGTGCCCAGTGAATGCGCCGCGTCCTCGATCACAGGGATGCCCGCCGCATCGCAAAGCCGCATGATCGCGTCCATGTCTGACGTGTGCCCGCGCATGTGGCTGATCATCACCGCGCCCGCGCCCGGCAGTTTGACGGCAAAATCATCCATGTTCAGACGGTAGTTTTCACCCACTTCGACCAGCACAGGCTCACAGTCTGCATGAACGACTGACGAAGGCACTGCGGCAAAGGTAAAGGCCGGGATTAGCACCTTGGCCCCGCGCGGCAGGTCCAGCGCCTTCAGCGCCAGGAACAATGCCGCCGAACAAGACGAAACGGCCAGCGCATAGCGCGTGCCCAGCAAAGCGGCAAATTCGGCTTCCAGCAGCGTCACGGGCGCATCCGAAGGCGCGGTATAGCGAAAAAGGTCGCCCGAGCTTAGCAGCCGGTCAATCTCTGCCCGCGCGGCTTCGGGAATCGGTTCGGCGTCGTAGACATTCGGGGGGATGGTCTGACCGTCGGGCGCCATTGTGCACCTTTCCTTAAACTTTGCTTCAGGAAAGGTGTAAACATGGTAAAGGTGACACGCCAGTGACAAATACGACGCTCTGCACGTTTCCGCCTAGGTTTTCAGCGCCGCGCGGGCGGCCAAAGCCTGCATCGGGGCCTCGATCTCGTGCCAGGCTGTCCGCGCCATCGACCGAAAGACCATCACCTCGAAAGCATAGTCCCCGGTGCGCAGGATCACGGCGTTCATGTGATTCAGCCCTGAGCGCACAGCCTGCCCCACCGGGAAGGCCGACAGCCGCAGGTCCAATGGCACCAGCCGCGCCAGTACATCCGCCGCCCCAACGCCGCTGAGTGCCAGCACCGCCCAGCCGTCGCTCTGGTCGGTCAGCGCGGCCCCGTCCAGCGGCGGGGCCGCAACGCCGATCAGAAAGGCCTGATCGCGCCCGGTCCAGACGATCCGCGCGCCCCTTTTTTCGAGGGTTCTGTTTGGTGCAGGAAACGAAAGGCCCAACGGTTTCAAACCCTTGGCAACGTCTTTCGCCCCCCCCACCAGTACGGCGATTGAGGTGATCGGCCCCACTTCGGCTTCGGCCAACGTGACACCACCCAACTGCAGGCCTGGCCCCTCAAGTGCGGATTTTGCTATCAGTTCAGGCACGCAGTTTCTCTCCCTCCGGGTCGTGGAAGACCGGGTGACAAACAGCACAGATCACATCCAGACCCCGCAGATGGTCAACCAGCCGGATACGTTCGCCCACGCGTGCCCGCCCATCCTTGAGGAAGCCCAGCCCCAGCCAGGCCCCAACAGTCGGCGAATAGCCGACCGAGGTGACATACCCCTGATCCGTTTCGCGGTGAACCTCCATCCCGGGCACAAACAGATGCGCGCCCGCGCTGATCGGGTGGGTCGCCTTGAGGCCGACCAGCTGTTCACGCTCCGGCCCCCACATCCCCGGCCGCGTCGCTGCAGCCTTGCCGATGCAGTCCTTCTTCGCGCCGACCATCTTTTCCATCCCGATGTCATGCGCGGTGACCCGCCCGTGAATCTCGGCGTGGGTGATGAAACCCTTCTCGATCCGCAAGACGTTCAGCGCCTCCATCCCGTAGGGCCCGCCGCCCATGGTTTCCGCCCGGGCCACCAGGTCTCGGAACAGCGCCTCACCAAAACGGGTCGGCACGGCGATTTCATAACCCTCTTCCCCGCTGAAGCTGATCCGGAACAGCCGCCCGTCGACACCGCTGATCCGCACCGGGGCAACCCCCATGAAAGGGAGCCCTACCGGATTTTCAAGAAATGAGTTCACCAGATCCCGCGCCTTCGGCCCGGCCACCGCAAACTGTGCCCAGCTTTCGGTCACGCTGATGAACTGCACCTGCCAGTCGGCGCAGAAGGCCTGATGCACGAAATCCAGATGCCGCATCACGAGCCCCGCCGCTGCGGTGGTGGTGGTCATCAGGTAATGCCCCTCACCCAACCGGGCACTGGTGCCATCATCAAGCACCAACCCATCCTCGCGCAGCATCAGGCCATAACGGACGCGGCCCACGGGCAGCGTACTGAAGGT
>Ga0105045_10001097_pt1 | contig 21575 bp, 20 predicted proteins | sample MAT02_FD_78089 | JGI IMG/M metagenome (GOLD analysis project Ga0105045, IMG submission 78089) | Freshwater microbial communities from Lake Fryxell liftoff mats and glacier meltwater in Antarctica - MAT-02 (megahit assembly) | ecosystem: Environmental > Aquatic > Freshwater > Ice > Liftoff... | reverse complement strand
TTGAGCGATTAGAAAATCGCTATAAATATCGAGCAAATCTTTTGTCATAGTTACTCTCCTAAAAGGAAAGTAGCGTATGACTTAAAGATGTCTTTTTCAAGATTTTTTTACCTTCATGTTATGCGGCCGCGTCAGCGTCTGCGTAACATGAGTAAACTAATAAACATAGAGTCATTACCATCAATAATGCTTCTATTCTTTTAGGCTTTTTTAGAAAAATTGCTAAAACAAGAAAATCTAGACTTTTGAGAAAACGAAATCCTCTTTCTATACTTTATTGTGATTTATATGTCTTAAGTGTAGCTTTTTTGGTAACTGTTCATAAAGTTGTTCTTTTCTTACAGAACTGATTTTATATGGGGATTGATCATCTTTTTGTAACACTTAGGACAAACGACCATTTCAAATTTAGTCAACTCTTGCCAAGCATCGATACAGAAAGGGCAAAGTAACCACCCAGCATCAATTTCCTCTGCTGAATCTGTAACCAAAGGATCTCGAAATTCTAAATCCATTTTCATTTTATATTCACTAAAAAGAAATCTTTCATTTTCTTTTGCGTCGAATAAATTCTCATAGTATATAGGATCGTTAGCCCATTCTGGATAGGCCCAAATAAATTCGGAAGAATTGTTATCTATATCTCTTATATAAGAAAACACCCAGTACTTGGAGAGCCTGTTATCGATAATTTCAAAAAGTGGACAAGGATACCATTTAGGATAATAAGTAAAATTTTCATCACAAATATAGTACCAAATATACCCATCATTAACAATCATCGCGTAAACAATATATTCACTACCAATTTTGAGAAAAAAATTGCTCGAAACTTTACAACTTGAACCAGAAAAGAATAAATCTGAAGGAAGATTTTTTCCTTTATTAAATAAACATTTTAATCTCATAAATCCATCAATTCTTAAATTTAAAACCTTCTCTCTGACCCGTAGAATGGTTTTCCCAGAAATGAATATCTGTTTTAGTGCCATCACTGTGATATTTAACATGATCGCATTTCTTCCATTCTTCTTGAGAATACCTGAGATCCTTAATTTGACCTTTCACAATTTCGTTATCATCGGATGAGGGTTTTGTTTTAGCTTCTTTTAGTGAAAGCTGTTCATTAAGATTATGTGTTTCTGATCGAACTGGTTTTTTTGTCCTTTTTTTTCTTCAGCACAACTATTTTCTATGACCTGATCATTATCATTGATTCTTGGCTCGCTAGTATTAACAACCGTTTGCTCATTGTACATGAGCTGGTCATACCAGCTTTGAGTTTGGTTAAATCAGATTGAAGTACGATGTGTAGATGATCCTAATCATAGCAAAGAATTTTGATTAAAACTCCATTCGGATCTCTTACTATAGCTGTTATCAATCCACCTTCACTTTCCTCTGGAGGTTTGACAGAAGTAGCACCATTTTGTAGTGTTAATTCATATAGCTGCTCGGGTTCCTCAGTAGTAAACACCAACTCCGTAGGTGTCAAATAGTCGCTTTCTAAAGTAGTCTGTGCTCTATCTCCTAAAAGCGAATTAGAAAAAAAAATTATTCTTATATCTTTTACTTTAAATTCAACGCTTGATTTATTTTTACCTACATAATAAGGCTCAAGCCCGATTATATTTGTATAAAAAAATTCTGCAATGTCTACATTTTTAACAAATAAATTTATATGTGAAAAATTAACTTTTATATTTGACTTCATCTATTTCCTTTAACGTTGTTATATTTCTGGAAATACTCCTTCAGGTAAAAATCCTGTAGCGTTTCCTTCTTCATATCCTGGGGATTTAGTTTTTCGAACGTTTCCTTTATTGCGCCAGCTGAATTTTGGGTTTCTATTTTGGCAGAAGTTGCAGAGAAAAGCACTTTCTGTACTGAATCTAACACATGTGCAATTTACTCTGTTATCTAGGATGGAAGCGTTAGAAACAAAAGAAAAGCCTCTGAACCAAAGAGTTTTGAGTAAACACGTCAGAGCTAATGAGATGATGATTTCTAAAGTTCTCCGTAAACTCGAAACGAGAGAATTGGTCGAGAGAGAAGGTGAGCCATGATCGGAGAGCTTTTTCATTTTCTTAAACCAATTTCAACCGCGTTGTTACATCATAGTTTTCCTAGCATTTTTAGTTATTTAATTTTTATTCATCTTAAATGTTAAAATGGTTAAACGACAATGCCTTATTTAACCTAAATTTCGCAATAATAAAACTGATTCAGCAACTATTTCAATAAATGCAAAGTCGGAAATATCTTTTAATTCATAGCCTTTATAAGGATGATCAGTAGGTGGTTTTTCTACATATTGTTTAGCCACTGCATTAATAAAAAACTGAGAATTTTCAGCTACTTTATGTAGGTTTTTGGGAAAGTCTCCGTTATTAAAAAGAAAATAGATGACGTTCTCAAATATCAATTTAAAAGGTATTTCTTGCCATGTGTGCATGTCAATAGTTAAAATATAATTTTCTGATAGACTTAAAGATTTATAAGTGGAATCTGCAAAATCAAAATTTGAGAATACAATTGTGTTATCCATTAAATTACTCCTGTAAAAGTTTCTCCTAGCATAAGCCTTGTGCCAATTTTAGGTTTATAGTTAGGAAATTTAATAATTTCTTTATTTTTATTTTTCCATGAGCGTTGGGAATTTCTTTTTTCCTCACATGATAATGTTGCTCACAGTGTCTACGATTATATATATTATCCCGCTCAAAAGGATATTTATCATGATTAACTTTTAAGCCACTTGCAATATTAATCAGGCCTTTATTCCCTCTCTAATTCAGAAAGTAAATCATCAGGGTTTTTAGGAAATACAAATTTTTCTTTTCCCTCATCTTCTTGTGTTTCAGTACCTGAATTGCTGGTGTGCTATTATCAACAACTCTCTACTTTTACCATCACTCTACCTAATGCGTCAACTTGCGATGAGCTTTTGACACGCTGACCGTGGTTATTTAAGGCATGGTAGTCCTAAGTGTAGCTTGTGTGGTAAACTGTTCATAAAGTTGCTATTTTTTTACAGAACTGATTTTATATGAGGATTGAGCATCTTTTTGCAACACTTAGGACAAATAACCATTTCAAATTTAGTTAACTCTTGCCAAGCATCGATACAGAAAGGGCAAAGTAACCACTCAGCATCAATTTCCTCTGCTGAATCTATAATCAAAGGATCTCGAAATTCTAAATCCATTTTTGTTTTATATTCACTAAAAATTTTTATTTCTCTTTCGCCGTCATTTAATAATTTGTTATAAAAATAGTCTTCATTAATCCATTCAGGAAAACCAAAATTAGCATTTGATAAATAGCTGAGCTGTTGTTCAATATAAGAGTATATCCAATATTTGGAAAGTTTGCTATTTTCAATTAAAAAAAAAGGGGCTGGTCGAAATATTGGAAACTCCATACTTGCTTCACATACGGCATACCATAAATATTTTCCAAATAAAGCCATCGCATATACAACATAAAACTTTCCTATGACTAAATCAAATTCTACGTTTTTATCTCTTTCTGAATATCTTAATTCTGCAGTAAGACAGTCTGAAGGCAAATTTTTTCCAAATCTCTCAATACATTTTACTATCATAAATAATCACTTAATACTTAGTTTTAAATTTATAACTATGTCTCTGTAGCTTTTGCGCACGTTCCCCGTAATGAATTGTAGTTTTTTTGCCTTGAAGAGATTCATGTACATATTCCATTTTTTTCCATTGAGGTTCTGGGTATCTTGGATCCTTTAATTTCCATTCCATAATGTGCTTTCCAGGACCTTTCGCAGCTTCGTCAATAGTTAGCTTTTCACCTAAATTTCCAGGAGCTATTGATGGATCTTGTCTGTTTTTTTTATATCTCCTAAGAAATAGTCTCATATTCTTGCTCATCGAGTACATAGTTCATAGATTGCTATGAGCTGCTTCCTCGTTGAACAATTTGAAGAACTTATTTCGATAAAATTTTCAGATTCAAGTACGATGTGTAGATGATCCTAATCATAGCAAAGAATTTTGATTAAAACTCCATTCGGATCTCTTACTATAGCTGTTATCAATCCGTCTTCACTTTCCTCTGGAGGTTTAACAGAAGTAGCACCATTTTGCAGTGCTAATTCATATAGCTGCCCGGGTTGTCCAGTGGTAAATACCAATTCTGTAGGTGTTAAATAGTCACTCTGTATTTTATCTTCTAAAAGCGTATTGGACAAAAAAAGTATAGATACATTATCTATTTTAAATTCAATGCTTAATTTATTTTCATTTACATAGTGAGGTTTAAGCCCGATTATATTTGTATAAAAAAGTTCTGCAATACTTACACTCTTAACATATAAATTTATATGGGAGAAATGCATTTCTATATTTGATTTCATTTATTTCCTTTTTGATTGTTATATGCCTGGAAATACTTCTCCAGGTAAAAATCCGGTAGTGCTTCCTTTTATACATCGGGGGGGGGGGCGAATATTTCCTCCATTGCCTCAGCTTAATTTTGGGTTCATTCCAGAGTCTACGTGATAATGTTGATCATGATGGCGAGGATTTTCAGTTTCCTAATCTTTTAAAGAATGCTTTTCAGACGTTATTCTAATATTGTCCGCAGGGAAAATATAACCTCTTTTATCCCTCTCTAATTCAGGAAGTAAATCATCAAGGTTTTCAGGAAATACAAATTTTTCTTTTTGCTCATCGAGTACATAGTTCATAGATTGCTATGAGCTGCTTCCTCGTTGAACAATTTGAAGAACTTATTTCGATAAAATTTTCAGATTCAAGTACGATGAATATATAATCCTAATCATAGCAAAGAATTTTGATTAAAACTCCATTCGGATCTCTTACTATAGCTGTTATCAATCCACCTTCACTTTCCTCTGGAGGTTTAACAGAAGTAGCACCATTTTGTAGTGCTAATTCATATAGCTGCTCGGGTTCTTCAGTAGTGAATACCAACTCCGTAGGTGTCAAATAGTCGCTTTCCAAAATAGTTTGTACTCTATTTCCTAAAAGCGAATTAGAAAAAAAAATTATTTTTATATTTTTCACTTTAAATTCAACGCTTGATTTATGTTTACATACATAATAAGGCTCAAGCCCGATTATATGTGTATAAAAAAATTCTGCAATATCTACATTTTTAACATATAAATTTATATGTGAAAAATTAACTTCTATATTTGATTTCATTTATTTCCTTTTTGATTGTTATATGCCTGGAAATACTTCTCCAGGTAAAAATCCTGTAGAGCTTCCTTTCATATATCCTGGGGGTTTAGTTTTTTGAACGTTTCCTTTATTGCCCCAACTTAATTTTGGGTTCCTTCGAGAGTCTACGTGATAATGTTGATCATGGTGACGAGGGTTTACGTCCTCGCCATGTTTTAAAGGATGCTTTTCAGGCCTTATTCTAATGTTATCCGCAGGGAAAATATGACCCCTTGTATCCCTCTCTAATTCAGGAAGTAAATCATCAGGGTTTTCAGGAAATACAAATTTTTCTTTTCTCTCATCTTTTTGTGTTTCAGTACCCTGAGTTGCCGGTGTACTATTATCAACAACCGTTTGCTCATTATGCATGGGTTGATCATACCAGCTTTGAGTCTGGTTAAAGCTGAGGCTAATATCGTAATGCTGACACAACTGGTGAGTGGCATATCCTGCTAAAGCTGCGGTGGCTGCTCCACCTAAGTAAGTCAGTGTGAGCACTTCAGCGGCTGTAAAGGTTAAACCTGCAGCTCCACCCCAAGTAACCAGAGGGATAATAAGCAAAGCTACGAAACGTCCATCAGGGTCAGTATAGTAAAATGGATTATTTTTTACATAGTTATATAGATTGATATTATCTTCGAAACCTAAGGGGTCGGTTGTTAACCAACGCATCATCTTGGGATGATAAAAACGATGAGGATATTGCCACAAACCTGCGACGTGGCGTCGATTAGCAAAACGCCAAGGATTAATCGCTGGGTTTGGATAGTGCTTTTCTGTTCCAAAAGCACTGTGGCGGTACCACTCAGCAATTTCTCCATTGGCTTTTTTTAAGGCTGCGATATTATGGCGCGCATCTTGAATGGGAAAATAGATATTCTGATCTAATTCGATAGCATAAACTGTCTCAGACTGCTCTCTTGGATCAACAAGACGTAGCTCTTTGATTTGCTCTTCTGTTATCGAACCAATTTCTTTATTGTTTAAGTAAAATAGAGTTTTAGCTTTTTCATTTTCCTGAATAGTTAAACATCTTCCAAATGCATCATAACTCATTTGCAGGATCGACTCTGGCTGGTTAATGGTCACAAGTCGATTGAGAGCGTCGTAGCTGTAAGTTGCTGGTGGATTTGTCTGTTGAATGACATTGCCATTCAAATCATAAACATACTCTGACTCATTGTCTTCTTTGAGCTGATTAAGTTTGTTCACTTGGCAAGGCAAATCATTTTTTTGTATGCAATTTCCTATGGAGTCATAGAGAAACTTATTTGTTACGAAGTTGGTCTCTTCTGTGACGCGATCAAAGCAATCATACTTAAACTCCGATTGCAGTTGACCTGTGGGATCAACTTGAGACAGTTTCAAGAGGTTGCCTACAGGATCAAACTCTTGCGATTCAGATTTCCAAAGACCATTTTCTATGCTGATTTTTCGTCCGAGAAGATCGTAGAGGTAGCTGGTTTCACCTGAGGGATTATGACTTTTCAAAAGATTTCCCCTTAAGTCATACTCTTCACATAGGTGAGTATATTTCACCATTTTATCTGCGTCTAATCGCTGAAGAGATTTCAGGTGAAACGCGTCGTAGGTATAATTGACTTGAGATCCATCTGGTAGACTCATTTCTAATAGTCGATCTAAACTGTCATAGCGATACTGCAACGAAATGTCATTGAGCTTTTCTTCTTCAACCTGATCGAAGAGATTGTAGCGGCGTTTTATTGTATTTTTATTAATCAGATCGTTGATCAGGATAGGATTGTCGTGCAAATCGTATTGATAGGTGTAACCCACAGTTTGATCTGAACTGCTGAGTTTTTTTACACGACCAAGCTGATCATAGAGATAATGGAGCTCCACACCATCTGGTTTAACTTTTGTAGTGAGTCGTCCCATTAGATCATAGTTAAATCGCGTTGCCTTACCATCAGGCCTTTCTACTTCTGAAGTCACACGTCCCATCGCATCATAGCGCCATAGAACGGTGTAGTGATGACTTAGTTCCCCGGCTATCATGACTTTTTCTACTTGCTGGGTGAGATTTCCTAAAAGGTCATATGAATACTCTGTACTACCGACAAGCTGATCGTTTGCATAGGTCTCTTTTTGTGCAAGTCGGTGCGCTATATCCTCTGTTTTTACTGTGACTCTACCTAATGCATCCACTTGCGATGAGCTTTTGACGCGTTGTCCCTGTTTATTTAAGGCGTGGTAGTCGTAAGTGTAGTTAGTTTGATGGTTTAAAGGATCTACAGTGAGCTTTAACTGGCCATCAGGATAGTATTCAAAAAGATGGGTGGCCGACTGCTCTGCTGTCTGTTTGACCACTTTTTTTATTTGATTTCCTAACCGATCGTAATAGTAGCTCTCTTCTGCATAAATTTTTTGCCTATTTTCTAATGTTTTATTTGTCACCCGATCTAGCCAATCATACTGGTAGCTTTCAATTTGAGTCACTTCTCCACAAAGGTGTTTGACTTGAATCAAGCGATCAAAATCGTCATACTGGTAATGGATGCACTTATCCTCTCCAATTTCTTCACTAATTTTACGCCCGGCTTCATCAAAATGGTAAGTCGTGACAAGTCCCATGGCATCTTTTTTGGAGTGTAAAAGCTTCCCTTTGTAACGGAATGAGATCTCTTTTAAGGGATTTCCTGTCTTACCTAAACTTGTTTCAGTGAGAACGCGTCCTTTAGCATCATGCGTAAAAACTGTTGCTGTTCCATCTGCATAAGTTTTTTGTTTCAACCAGCCAGAGGGGTGGTAAATAGATTTTTCAATCGCCCTATCGGCATAAGTGATTTGAGTCGGTTGACCATACACATTATATGTTGTCAAGGTTGTCCCACCTAACTCATCGGTTAAGCTGGTTAGCTGGTTTAAGACGTTATACTCTTTTTTAACAGTGGGTCTGGAGTTAGTTTTTAGATCAAAAGGCTTTAGGCACTCTATTTCCCGACCAAGTGAATCATAGACGTGGTTGGTCTCTTGCCCATAGGGATCTATTTCAGAGGTGAGTTGATGCAACGGACTATAAGCATAGCTTGTCACAAACTCTTCGCCGTCATAGCTCTCTTTTTTAGTTGCTAAATTGTTTGCTAGGTTGTAACTGTATTCAGTTTTTTTGCCTGATCCAATCTGCTCCTCATAGATTTTATTGTTTCTCTCGTCATAGCGGTAAAAAGTCACTTGCTCTAGAGGATCAGTGATCCTGTTAACACGCTGTCTGGCATCATAACTTTTTTTAATGGCATAACAAAACTCATTTTGAGAGTTATATACGCTCTGTTTTATCTCATTCCCCTGTGGGTTGTATTCATACTCAGTGCTTTTAAACAGCTGCCATTGACTTGTAGGTAGCTTAGCCTTAAACTCTAAGATTTTTTTAGGCTTCCCAAAATAGACTTGATTTTTCTCTGGACAGGTAATGATTTTTTTCATCGTTCTATAAGTCACATCGGTTAAATCCTGAAGGTTTTCCGAACTTCCATCATCTTGAATGAGCTGACTTATTTGACCATTTTCATCATACTGTCTGAAAGTCCTCTCTTGAATTTTTCCATCGTAAACTTGAAGCTCTTTTGTTCTCAGGTTTGTATCGGGTAAATAAGAGTAAAGTATTTGCAAGCCTGCTGTAGTCTTTTTTGCAGTCACTAAGTGACGTCGATCACCTGTATAAGAGTAGTCAGTCGTGACATGGTCCATCTCTTTATAGTTTTCAGGTTGAAAATAGTCAGCTTTTTGACCAGTTAAATTTCCATAGAGTCTTTCGGTTAACACATTTCCATGCGAATCGTACTTATACCGCTTCAAGTGACAATACTTTTCAGGTAAACCCACTGCCTTAAAGTTTAACAAGCCCATTTCACTCCAGTCAAAGCTCTCTTGACGCAATACTGGGGAGCGAAGAACATTCTGAAAATAAGCAGATTCTGAGGCAAAGTAATTGATTTTGGTCACACGTTTTTTATTAAATTCATAGATTTTGTGTAAATGTTGACAATTCGCCACCCAAGTATGATCAATAAAGTAACGAAAATAGTGTGTGGCTAGAGAAGCTTGATTTTCACCGACCGGTTCCTTTAACATTCCAACTTTTTTATCAAAGTCATAATATGCAGTTAGCGAACGGTCGTGATTTTTAGTGTGTACAAGAATCGGGCGAGAAAAGTGGGAATTTTCGAGCGAGTAATAAGATTGACTGCTTTTTTGACTCCCCTCTACTTTAGCAAGAGTCTTGTGTCCTTTTTTTGTCTGTCTATGTGTATAAGTGACAGAATTGCCACAAGAACTCTTCACCTTGCATTCCAAGGTATTATAATCGAAAGTCAGTTCATTTAAAATTGCATTACCTACGCGATTACGTGTTTGAACTTTGCTTAAAACGAGGAGTCCCATGCTTTTTTCGTAACTATATAAAAGCTGATTTCCATTCGGTTTGATCTCTTGCGTTAAAAGATAAGCCTCTTTAGTTGGTAGTCCCAGTCTTTTACGATTATGCGTGTCAAACTTGAAATATTTTGCATAAATACGCTCGCTTCCATCGCCTGTTCGTACCGTCCATACTTTCTCTTTAGGTTTTAGCTTTGCACGCCAATTAACCAAATTAGTGGAACCGCAAGCTTCTGCTCGATTGAGATTTGTATACCCCTTTTCTCTTAACCGTGGATCAATCGAACAGGTTTTAGAGCGTGTTTCGTCAGATTCTATTTGACAGCGATAAGGCAGAAAAACCCCATCCCTTTCGCAGATCATTGCGTAGGAATGGTGCGAACTATCCTGCAAGTCAGAAGCTAATAAAGGAAACTGGCTACCAAATCCGTAACCCATGAATGTTTCACTTTTTTTAGAGCTATCGTAATACCTTATGAGCGAAATAGGATCGATACTATTGCCTATTAAATCGCGATCGACTTGATAGAAGGAACCCGTCTGCACATTGACACAGTCTGCAACCGTTGTTAAAGGCTCACAATCAGCCGAAAGTTCAATCTCCAACTGACTAATATCATCAAACTCCTCCTCTTCTGCAGCCACATAACTCAATGCACAAAAAGTAACCAATAACAATTTAAAAAAGTGATTCATAAACTATTCTTGTAAATTTTTTTCTTTATTTTAAAAATTTTCTATTTAACACAGATAGTTTTTGCACGATTCTGAAATTAATATCAAATAAAATTTTAATTTTATGCCGCTCACAGCTAATCTTAAAGACGTAATCTTTATTTTAAAAACAGAGTAAATTTTATCAAAATCAAGGGATAAAAAATAAAATTGAAAAAAAACGAATTGAGATGCTCATAGTCCTTAAGTTACAAACTGTAGTGGCTAGGGGACTGTTAACAAATTAACTTAAGAGACTTAATTGCGGCTAAAGCAAAAAAGGAAAAAACGTGCGGGTTAGCTTATCGAATCGAAGGGCTAGACGCTTGCTTTCTTTAATACGTCCAAAGGCCCTTGTTTTAGCGGACGAGTATTATAATAGGGTTTATAAACATCTTTTAATCCTGGTGAAACAGCATTTGCACGTCTTGGGATAACAGGAGTCTTTTCCATTTTTTTAATGGGATCGCGCACATCAAAATAATCTTATTTTTTATCAGCAATGAGATATTGACTAGCTTCCCATTCTCCGGTCTCCCGGAGCTGAGGAAAATTTTCATAGCTATACGCTCATCTGCTATTTTTAGATTAAAAATTCATTTACAAATGATTGACCCATATGTTGTAAAATCGATTTATAAGTGATCCCCATAAGCAAATGATCACTCATCCACCAGGTAATGGAAAAAGTTCCGTAAACTTTCACATTTGTATTGGGATCAAAGTAATTTCTAATTCGGCCTAAAGGCTCTAAAATGATACTACTGACTAAATCATTTGCACTGACTATATTAATGACACTCTCAAAGCCAATGTTCCTTACAAGTGTGGCTGAGCCAAATGTAAACACACGAATCATTTTTTGTTCTTCAGGAGTCAATAACGTCCGTGCACGATCTGTATCGCATCCTCCTAAACTGTGAGCATAGTGAATAATCATGCCCCCTCCATCAACGCCCCCCATTTCTGCAATCAATTCTCGCCAGACTTCCGCTAGATGGTGAGCATAGTAAGAACGATAGCCGGCTATATAACCCATGCGCATGATAATCGCTCTGGAGATATCACCAATCCATCCACGCGTTCCTCTAAAAACATAATGAATTTTAATTCCTCCATGAGATTGAGAAATTAAATCCAAGTTTTCTTGTAACATGGAATCTGTAGATAAAATGCCATTAATGAAGGTGATTCGAACCTTTTCTACTTCTCTTTCACCATAAGTTCCATTATGAGAGTGCGAGGATTGATATCCCAATAATAAATGAATACATTCACACAGAAATTTTTGACTAATTTTCTCAAATGAGTCAGTAACCATTTTTGGTAACTGAAAATGTGCTTTCGCTTTTTCTTTAAATTTTGAACTTGCAGTTTTAAAATGTTGATAACAAGAAGAAAGCATTTTCTTTCCGCTGTTCCACAAAGAGCTAATAGAAAATAAACCCTGTAAATCATAGTGATTGAGAGGGTCATTTTTTACAAAGGCATACAAATTAGGATTATCACTAAAAAAAGTAGGATCAGGTGTTGTCCATCGTCCAATCGAAGCATCGTAGTAACGTAACCCAAAAAAAGTTAATTGTGATATTTCGTCATAACGTTTACTAAAATAACGCCAAGGATTTCGACTCATTTTAGAATCAATTCTTGAGCCCTGACTATCATAAATTTCTTGTTCACCAAAAGTAGAATAGCGATAAAATTCATGGACAGATTGATCAATAGGATTAATTAAACAACGTACTGAGCCACTCATGTCGTGGATGGGAGCAAAAACTTCACCTTGTAATTCAATCGCTATAGCAGCCCCTATTTCTGCTTTATTTGTAGAGCCAAGTACACGCAATTCAATCATATTCCCGCTCACATCCATTTTTCCAATTTCATGTAAGCCATCATAAAGATAATGAAATGTTTGTTGCGGAATCCAACTGGAGGCTTCGGAGCACCATTCGAAATTATTTTCAGAAATACGTCGATTAAAAGTATCATAGCTGTATTCCACAGCATTCTTTTGATTATTTTCATAACGTGTTAATCGATTTAAAGCATCATAAGTATAAAAATGCGATTCCTGCGAATTATTTTTCTCAATCAAATTTCCATTAATATCATAAATATAGGCAAAATCTGTTGAACTGAGTAATTGATTCAGCTCATTTATTTTTCGAGTTTGTTTATTTGTCGATACACAATTAAAAAGTGAGTCATATTGATACTTGTTTGCATAATCTTGGCTAAGTTGGCCTTGACTATCATAAACAAAAGACTGCTCATCAGAGCCTTTAAGATCATTGATTTGTATTTTTAAAATTCGTCCAGCAGAGTCTTTTTCATTGATTTGTGACCACCATTGCGATTTTACAGCACTCTTTTTACCGTGTGAATCATACTTATAGTCGACAGTTCCCAGATTATTCATCAAAATATCTGTCACAAGTAGATGGGTTTCAGAATCATATTCGTACTGATGGGAATAAAGGAGAGTTTGATCTTTATCTAAGCGCTCGATTTTATGCATATGGGTATCATGATAATGATAGCGAATGCTTGTTTGATCAGGTAAGGTTAAGAGAGCGCAGCGCCCTAGTTCATCATAATTATAGTGAATAGCTAAATGATCGTTACTGACCTGTAATAATTGGTTAAAACCTGTATAAGTAAGTGTTTGGCAGTTATTTTTTACTTGATCCTCAACTCTAATTAAACGATAGAGATCATCATACTCATAAGCATAATCAATCGTATCGTCAGAGCTTTTAAGAAAGACCAACAGGCCTCGTTGATCATAAACATAATTAAGACAAATACCATTAGGCTGAATAATTTTTTCTAATTGGCCAATTTGATTGTAATAATAGCTTGTGCATTTTTTTAAGGCTGTAGATTGACCTTCTTGAATTTGTATTAAACGCTCATGTAAATCATAAGTCCATTTAATTTGATACGTTCCACTAGACATTCCTTGTTGAATTCGGTGGTGCCTTTCCAAAACTTTCTGATTTTTGTCATTATGACGCGTTTCGATTTCGGAAATTTTTACTCCTATAGAATTATAAACAATTTCTTGCTCAGGGCGTTCTAAAGCATCGTAAATTGTAAGATGCTTACATCCGTTGGCATCAACTGTTTCAACAACCTTTACATATTGATCACGCTCATTTTTAACTAGCTTTTCTGTTGTATGTAAACTAGAGGATCCTTCTTGTTCATGCGCGGATACGTGCGGTATTTTTTCATTGTCACTCGCATGAATTTGTCCTGTAGAATCATAAGAAAAATCTTGTTGAATTGTGCCATCAGCTTTTTCATATTCATAGCTTATTTGACGTCCGGCTCCATCATAAATATAGCGAATCGTATAGGTATGGTTATCACTAATTGATTTTTTTAAACTGCCCTGGTAGGTGTAAATAAGCTCTTTTAACTTGATTCCTGTAGGTGAAAAAAGTTCTTTTGAAGACAGACGACCTAATTTGTCATAATAGAAAAAAGTTTGGTTGCCATCTTTCCCAATTTGTTCTTTTAACTCCCCATCTAAATAATAGGTAAATTTTTCAAAGGAACCATCCGCATATTCAATAAAAATGGGTTTATTACGGATGTTATAATAATAAAGCGTAGGGTTTTTACCATTTTCTCGCGTTTCAGAAACTTGATCTAAGAAATTATATTTTTGTTCAATTGATGGGCGATAAACGGCATCCTCTTCATTTAAAACTGAAGGTAAAAGTGTAAGAATTAAGCGTCCAAATTGATCATAATAACTATCTGTTTCGTTCGAGTTGATGTCGGTAGAAGTCAAGCGTCTCTCGTCAAAGTCATAGATATCTTGAACTTGATCATTGCCATCAGAAAGAGTCTGCTGGTTAGTCATTTCAGAATTTTTTAATTCTCCCAGAGCATCAAAAAAATCTTGGCTTTCCAATTGTCCATCAGCAGAATAATTACAAATCATGCGATCAAGTAAAATTTCTTGGTTTTGATTAAAATCAAAGTATTTGTTTTCAATGCAAAGAGGTTGACCATATGTCATCAGTTGATGGCTAGATTGAATTTCCATAATTTTACGCAGCATGACACCGGAATCATCATTTCTATCAAAACTTTGGCCATCGTCTATAATCGTCCGATGTAAAAAACCTTTAGTATCATATTCATAGAAGTAGCGTGAAAGAAATTCAGTAGAGTTTCCCCTTAATTTAGCAATGCAATGTTTAGATGAGGGATCATATTGAAAATGTGTGACAAGTCCGTTGTCTTCTTTTTTTAAGAGAAGTAAGGTGGGATCCGCTTGATCATACTCATAATAAATAGAATAGCTTTCAATCCCATTATTTAAAGGAGTCCCCTCTTTTTGAATAATCAGCGCGGATTGACATTCTCCAGATAAATTTCCTACTAGAGTTTCTTTAATCAGTTGACCTTGAGAATTAAAATCGCATAGATAACAAATATGAGCATTTCCTTGCGCATCTTCAATCACTCGACTGACTAATTGATTGTTTTTATTCCAAAATAAACGCTCTTTTCTATACAGATTCCACCCTTGTTGGGATGAAAGGTGTTGAAGTTCTATTATTTGCTTTTTATTATTAAAATAATAAACATCTTTTATCTGATGATTATGAATGACTTCGGTGTAATTTGAAAAGTAGTTAAATTCAATGGCCTTAAAATTTTTGGTCTCTTTTTCTGTAATCCGTTTGACTTTTTTACTTTGGTATTCGTAAATATAATGGGGATCATTAATTTCTTCGTTTTCTCCACTCAGCAAATTTATTCCTTGTACGGATAATGAAGAATTAAATAAAGACGTGTTTATTGCTTGTAAAGGGATTAAATAACAAATGAAATAAAAGGGTAATAAGTATAATAAATTAAACATAGAAAGTAGCGCCTATTTTATTTAGAATGGAATTATAAATAGAATTGAAATTCAAATGCAAGATTTTAATAATTTCCTAATAGTTAATTTTAGATTATTGTTCTAAATTTCTTTTTTAAGTTGAATTGATTATTTACCAAAATTTCTACTGAAAAACGAGAGCATAAATGGGTGAAAGCAATAGTATTTTAAAAACTAAAATAATTATTCAAGATAAAGAAAAAGCAGCCTTTGCTGATTGGCAGGCAGAGTTAAATGCTGCTATTGCGAATTATCCAGGTTTTGTCAGTCTTGAAATACTTTCGCCTGTTGATCTGATCCAGCCCGAATGGTTAATTAATCAACGATTCGAATCAAATGCACAACTGTTGCAGTGGAAGAATTCTGACAGCTATCAACAGCTGATCTTTAAATTAAAACCTCTGTTGATAAAAAAAAAGGGGGCCTTAACTGAAGTTGAAATAGATCTTTTGAATATGCAAGGAGGAATCACTGAAGTGATTATTACAGAAATAGATCCTTCAAAAGAGCTTCTTTTTCGAGATTGGATAGCTAAAATACACCAAATAGAAGCCAAATTTCCTGGTTTTCGTGGCACATATGTGCAATCACCTGCCACTTCTCAAGGCAAAAATTGGATCACTTTATTACAATTTGATACGCTAGCAAATTTAGAAACGTGGCTTAAATCAAAAGAGCGATTGGATATTTTGCAAGAGTCAACCGCATTAATTACCTCTTTAGAAATTCATCGCGTAGTTACATCTTATGCGGGTTGGTTCTCATCTCTGCTTAAAGGTGAACAAGCACCTCCGGTATGGAAACAAACGCTAATCGTTTTACTTGTCTTGTTTCCCATTGTCATGTTGGAAATGAAGTATTTATCACCTCTATTAACAGACTTACCCACGAGTGTTTCTGTTTTTCTGGGCAACGCCTTAAGTGTGACACTTATTGCTTGGCCAATGATGCCTGGCGCATTAATTTTTCTGGGTTGGTGGTGCCGTAAGCCTATCAGTAAACAAAAAAATTGGTGGGGGATTTTATTACTTTGTGGGCTTTATTGTTTGGAAATTTTATTATTTATGTTTTTAAGCTGAAAGTAGACAGCAAAAATTTTAAAAAGCTTATAGATGAAGAATAAATCCATTCAGATTATCTATTTAAATGGCCCCTCAAGTAGCTTTAAAACATTTCAAGAGGTGGCACTTCTCCTCGCCAAAATGGAACATTATATGATTATTGATGATGTTTCCTTTGGTAAACAAGAAGTAGATGTGTGGAGAGAAATTCTAAAAGAGTTTAGCGTTTTGTGGATTGGTGTCACTGCACCTCTTACAATATTAGAAGAAAGAGAAAAAGAACGAGGCAATCGGATTAGGGGATCGGCAAGAGGTCAATTTAACAAAGTGCATCTGGATGTTATTTATGATTTGCTTATCGACACTTATAGAAGCAGATGAACAAGCCAATTTTTTGAATCTCAATTAACTTCAAAAATCCTCGCAATATTAGTAAATATTGCTGCGCTTTTTAAATTAATTGATTTTTCAAAATCTTTGGCTTCTTCATTTTGCTCCTTTTGCTAAGGTCAGTGACTTAATTTTTAGAAAGATGGGCTTCCAATATTTTGTATGCAGTGGCTAAATCCACTTCAGATTGTGGTGCAAAGTTTACTACAGAACTTTTATCAGGATCACCTCTACGAACGACCAGATTTGCGATATTTATATTCCTAGAATTTTTGCTTTCTAAAAGCCTCTTCACGTGTTCTAAAACTCCTTGGCATTCTTTATAATCGTAACTTACAGAAGAAGGAGTCAAAGTATACTTAGCTTTGCATTCCTTAAGAAATGCAAATGAATTAATTCTCTCAATTTCCTCAATATCGCGTTCAATGTTTTCTTTAGATCGCGTAAAATATTCACATTCTATAAATGATTTTTGTAAATCTACTCTATCTTGTTTAGGTGTTCTTAGCTTCCATTGTTCTGTAAAATAAGTGCAAGGATTGCAATCTAAATTATAACCTGGATTTGAATTGCTCATCGTTTCTTTATAAGCGTTTAAAGCTTTTTGTGCGGAACCTTCTCCATAGTGTTGGTCATAATTTTTTACATCTAATACTCGAGGATTATCGAAACGAATTCTTATAAGTTTTCCTCTAACGTAGTCACAATAGTTATTATAACAATAATTTTTAAAAACTTGAATTGCATTCCAGCGTGAGGTGATTAGTCTTCCAGAATTTGGTGCATAATAGCCCCTACCTACCACTTCGGCATTATTATAAAGAGCTATAAAAGCATCAGCAGATGACATTCCGTGAGGTATTTTTGCAGTCATAATTGTTCCTCTAAGTTTAAAATTTTATGTTACCTTGGCTAAACAAAGATAATTTTAGATAAATTAGAACATATTAAATCACGAAAATGCGATTAACGTATCCTTTCCTAGAGGGCGAGTTTAAACTCACCCATTAATGCTTAAAACATCACTTGATTGTGATGAGGTTTACCAATGGAAATATTCCTGCCAGTGTCGCATAAGTAGGTTGTTTAATGATCGTTATAATTCTTGCTTCTAGATCAGGATCTCTTTTTTGCATTGTTATCTCAGCGGAACCTTTCATATCTATTCCACATACCGCGGCTTGACCTTTCCAGGCACGTTCAAAAGCAATGCTTACTTTATTGTCTTCAAAGAAATAATCGTGTACATAATTCTTAGTTGTTCGATCTTTTTTTGAGTAGATTTTATTAACATCTTGAGTAAGTGCATCAAAAGGTTGAACATTTGCATTAAAGACTTGAGTAGAATGGCCTAAAGCTGACTTCATAATTTCTCCTGTTGATTGTTTTCTAAAAGGGTGTATCAAAAGGAAATTTATCGATCAACTGTAATTTTTAGCAGTGTTTATCCTTTGCAGGGCTCAGAAGGGTTAATCTAATCATATAAACTGCGGTAGTAGTGATAGAATCAATGGATTTAAGCAATTTGCACAGTCTTATTAGAATGATCTAATTAACTTATGATTTTAGGTAGTGATAAAGCTTATGGATTTCAGGCTAACCTAAACTTTTATACACGCTGTCTTTACAGCTTGATGCAATTTTTGGCTCAATATTTGTTAAAAAATCTATTATGTGTATAGTGCTATAAAGAAACGGGTCTAAATGACACGTCAAAACCATAAAGATTAAATGAGTATTAGGTTACTTAGTGATGCATTCTCCATTATTTGTTGAAGAAATTAAAAAAAACGATACAGAAGTTTTTGTAATTAAAAGCTCAGACTTTTTTGTGACTCAAGCCCAGCGTCTGTTGGAATGGAATCAAAAAAAATTAACTAGTCAAGCTGATCTGAAAATAGAAGATCTAGGTGAACTATTTGCTGCAGAATTTGTGGTAATAGCTAATGGAAGAAACTATGAGGCGAATGATCAAAACTATTACGAGTTTTTGAATAAATTTCGAGCCGATATCCAGTCCATTAATTATCAAGTTCAAGAATTTATTAATGCGGAAGCAACTGTTATTATGCCTTTGACTGTCTTTGTCAAACGTGTGCAAGGAAATGAAGATGTGTATAATGCTATCTTGCTCCTTAAGTATAATACGGCCGGAAAAATTATCCATTGGCAAGAAGTGTATGCACTAAGGCAATAACAGATTAATTCTTTTCATTTTGAAACTATGGCTTTATTTTTCTAAAATAAGATAAAGTAAATCATAAACGCAAAACAAGGAATAAGAATGAGACAAGGCATATTAACTCAAAAAAAATATTTAACTTTTAACTACACTCTCCTTGCAACGATACAAGTTCTATTAGGAAGCATATTTTTGGGGTTAATGTCTCAAATATCCCTTCCTCTTCCTTTCACACCCGTGCCCGTTAGTTTACAAACGTTAGCGGTATTTTTGCTTGCTATTACTCTAGGCTCTCGCAAAGCCCCTTTGGCAGTTATTGCTTATTTAATACAGGCGACAATAGGACTACCCGTTTTAGCAGGAGGGTTAAGCAATCCTTTATGGTTATTATTACCAAAAGCCGGATATTCTTTATCTTTTGTATTAGCTGTTTTTCTAATTGCAAGATTATTTGAAAGACAAAATAGTGTCACTTTTTTTAAAAGTTGGGTAAATCTACTTGTAGGACAAATAGCCATCTTTACAGTTGGAAGTTTATGGTTAAGCTGTTTTTTTGGATTAGAAAAAGCTTTTTTCATGGGAGTTGTGCCTTTTATATCCGGTGCAGCAATAAAAATCACTTTTACGGCTTGTTTAACAAAAGCCTTTAGCCGGTGGAAACCAACGGCTGAAAAAAACGCGCTTTAGCATTTTGTTAATCCATGCTTCCTACTCAATTAAATTCATCGCCTCCGGAAAATGCTAACGAGGAAACTCAAATTCGCATTTTTGCAGGCGATGAACGTTATAAAGGCATTTCCGTAGATAGTCTTCAAGCGCTTGCAAAAGTTGTCCAACAACTACAACCCAATCATTTGCTTGAAAGATGTTTTTATCAAGAAATGAATCTAGTCAAGTGGGGAGAAAGAGATATTTTAATTTTTCCTGGAGGGAGATGTTCTGATTGGAATGAACTTTTATCCGAAAAAAAGCAACTGAAGATTTTTGATTGGGTAAAGAAAGGTGGGCGCATTTGTGCAATTTGTGCAGGGGCTTATTACTGCTCAGCCAGATCTTCTTATGAAAAGATACAAAGAATAAGAAATATTGCTTTATTTTCTGGTGAATGCCAAGGACCTATTTATTCCAATACTATAAAAGTAGTTAAAGTCCGTTGGGAAGAAAACAACCAAGAAGGCTATGTCACGATGATTCAAGGTGGGCGACTTCTCCCTGATGTTGAGCTCTCGCAAGAATGTGAGGCTTTAGCGCGTTTTACAGAAGAGCCTCATCAAGGAGAAATAGCTGTCATTGCTTGCCGAAAGGGGGAAGGTTTAGCTATTTTATCTACTTGCCATTGGGAATTGGATGCAGAAGACTTAGAAGGATTAAAACATTTTTTTCCACAAGCCCAAATTTTAGAGCAACAAAGTAATTTAAAAAAAAGTCAACAATTCCGTCAACAATGCTTGCGAGATATTTTTGATAGACTTTTCATGTAAATAGGATAAAATTATGACAAAAATGCGTCGCATACAAATCGATGATGCCATTTCAGTGGAAGATGCTTGGCAAGAACTTGAAGCTGTAGGAATTACAGTGGCTTATAGCGAAGAAGATCAAGGACATCAATGTATTCATATTTTTCATGTAGAAGAAATTTTACTTCCTTCTTTAGACTGGATTAAAACAATCGAGGATTATACCTTGCCGGAAACGGATTGGAATTCTCAATGGGAGATTCATGGAATGGATTTTAAAGACGGATTTGTGCATGTCGATTTAAGTCAATTTGGTACTTACTCGTCTATATTAAAACTTGAGCCGGGTCCTGGTTTTGGTGATCTTTCTCATTCAACAACGCGTTTGGTTTTAAAATTAATGGCCAAATATCTCAAAAATCAAGTTGTTATTGACGTGGGAAGTGGAAGTGGCATTTTAACATTAGCAGCTATAAAAATGGGTTCTCATGAAGCCTATGGAATCGATATAGATGGTGCAGCTGTTAAACATGCTCAAAATAATGCTAAAATTAATGAGTTAGAACATAAATGTACTTTTCAAATTGCTACAGAATTTAAAACGGGTAATTGCCCGAACGAAAAACTCATTTGTATGAATATGATTATGTGCGAGCAAGAAGTCGCCTGGCAATCTATGCGCTCTTTACATAAAATTTCTGCTAAAATTTTGACATCCGGTCTTCTTGCAGAAGATCGAGAAACTTATTTGCAAAAAACAAAAAAATGCGGATGGCAACTTTTAGAAGAAATAGTAGAAGATGGATGGTTAGGATTTTGCTTTCAACAAGTACCAAGTTAATAATTTTTATTTTAACAAGTTAAGCTTTTGTAACAGGTTTACAGCTATGTCTCGGTTAGAGTCTGTTTGTACCATCGAAAGAATTAAATTAATTAGCTGATGACCATAAAGCTTTTGAGCATTTTCTATTGCCTGCAAACCATGGGGTGTAAAAGCATATTTGACCATAGGAGTAGGATTGTTTTGATAAATTTTTGGTAGATCAGCATGCTTTTTAATATTTAAACTGGACTTTTGCAAATTTAAAAATTTGGTATAATTAAGGTATAGCCCCTCTTATTTGGAGGTATTTATGCCCGCAATAGTAGAGTTTCCTCAAGTAGTCGAAGATGCAATTAAAAGATTTGGATATATTTTTGCGAATGAACCAGAAAGACAGCATTTTGGAGAAT
>Ga0105045_10001096_pt1 | contig 21575 bp, 16 predicted proteins | sample MAT02_FD_78089 | JGI IMG/M metagenome (GOLD analysis project Ga0105045, IMG submission 78089) | Freshwater microbial communities from Lake Fryxell liftoff mats and glacier meltwater in Antarctica - MAT-02 (megahit assembly) | ecosystem: Environmental > Aquatic > Freshwater > Ice > Liftoff... | reverse complement strand
CGTCATCAGCGATATGGTGATCGCGTCGGCAAGCGAATCGATCAACATCCTGATTTGCGAGCGCGAGTGACACCGGACCGTCACGACTAGGATCACAATCGACGCAATCAATAAATTCGGTCGCACACCGCTTCCTTTCTTCGACATTCGATGTCGAAATCGGACGACGTGTATTGCATTTGCGTGCTAGGGTTCAACGGGCATGTGCCCGCTTGCGTTTTGGATGACGAACCCCCGCGACAATGATGTTGCTGACATGGATAGGCCAATACAGAAACGATCCGCTCGCGGACGCTTGATCGCGGTGGCTGCGCTGGTCGTGTTGTTCGCCGGTTGCTCTCAATTGCGATTGCCGGCGATCGATCCGACGGGTGCATGTCTGTTTGCACCGATGCCGACGACGACGACGCTGGCGCTACCGGGCCATTCGGGTGAGGGATGCAAGTGCTTATCATGCACACGGGGCATCGGTAGCTGCATCGCCAATCACAAGGCAAAGTTGCACCAAAAACTCGACAACATCCATCGCGGCACCACGCCCGCATTCCCCGAGCCCGCGACACCACCGCCGTGCGTCACACCCAACACTGCGGGCGTCATTCCGCCGTGCGGACGCAATCTCGATTCGTGCGATGTGTGTGGCGACGAATGTCGACTTGGCCCGCCCGCAGTGCTGCTGGGTGATGAATGCCACACGAAAATGAAAAACTGTTTAAAGTTGCCGACGAAGGGCACGCGCGGTTGCATCCTGCTGTCGCCCCAGCGGATCGTCGCGCCCGTTGGCGGCGAGGTCATCCTGCTCTCGGGTGTTTGTGGGACCGACGGATTCCTCGCGATGGGCGAGCCGTTGGAATGGATGTTGACGCCCGAGAGCGTCGGCACCTTCATCGAGGTTGGTGATGATGCACCGGGCGTGTTGCACCGATTGGCCAAGATAGAAACGACGGACAAAATCAGCCCCTCGTTCGCACGCGGCGTGACGAGTACCAAAAAGGCCTTGATCACCCGCGGTAACTTTAACCCCAACGACGACGTACCGCTGGACAAGGGCCAAACGTGGCTCTCGATCAGCAGCCCGACCGAGGGCACCAGCCGCGTCACCGTCCTGGCGCCCGACAGCGATTGTTGGGACCAACGCAAAGCCACCGCAACGATCTACTGGATCGACGCTCGTTGGCAATTCCCCGCGCCGCAGCAACAGATCGCGGGAACGCCAGTGACGTTGTCGACGCGAGTGACACGGTCCGAAGGCTCGATTCCCGCTCGCGGCTGGACCGTTCGCTACGAGACGATGAATCCCGAACTGGGCCTGTTCGCGCCCGGTGCCACGACGTTCATCGATGTACCCGTCGACAACCAGGGCAACGCGACCGCGGAATTGTTGCCCGTCAAAGGCGTCGGCGGCAATTTCACTTCGGGTACCGCCGCGATCGCGATGAGCGTGATCCGTCCCGGTGGTGCGTCGGACAACATGCCTGACCTGACGCTGGGCACCGGCCAAACCTTCGTGACCTGGAGCGCACCGCAGCTCGCGCTTCGCGCCATCGGCCCACCGGTCGCCACGTTTGATACCCCGTTCGAAGTCGTCGTCAATGTGCAAAACCCTGGCGACCAGCCGGCGACGAATGTTCGCGTCAATGTCGCGCTGCCGCCAGGCGTTCGGGCCACGCAAGCGGACTCGTTCGCCCAACGCACGCCCAGCAACGTGACCTGGGAACTGGGAACGATTCCGCCGCGCAGCCAGATCGATTTGTTCCTCACCGTTGCGGCCCAGTCCCCGATCCGCTTGCAATTCCAAGCCCGCGGCGACGCGTCGTTGTACAGCGAAGGTACCGTCGCGGTTGATATTTTCCGACCTGCATTGGCGGTCGCGGTACGTCCGGCAACAAACGATCCCTCGCAAGTCGGTGACCCGGTGACCTTCAATATTGATGTCACCAACAACGGCGACCGGCCGCTAAATAATGTGACACTGCGATCGGTTGGCGATAATGGCATGACCCACGCACAAACGGGCAGCCGCGTCGTCGGACAAATCCGCACCGAAGGACCGCTTCAACCGGGCGAGACGTGGACCGCGGCGGCAACGTTTGTCCCGCTGGAATCGGGCCGCCGGTGCATTGATGTCGAAGCGACCGCCGACGGTGGCCAACGTGCCGCGGCACAATCGTGCGCCACGGTCTTCAATCGGCCCGTCGCGGTGCCCGCCGTCACCGCCGATATCACGGGACGCGATACGATCGAAACCGGTACGTCACGATTGTTCAAGTATCGCGTCGTCAATTCCGGCCAAGTGCCGCTGCGAAATGTTCGCGTCGCGGTGTCCTTCGACCCTCAATTGCGACTCGTCCGTGCGACCGAGGGCAGCGACCCATCACGATTGGCCCAATTCCAAGTCGTTTGGAACATTCCGGAGATGAAGACGGGCAACGACCCGACCGCGACCGTGTTGTTGGAAGGCGAATTCCAGGCCGTCCAGCTCGCCGCGCGGTCGATGATGATCCTGACCGTCGCGACCGATCAGGGCGCCCGCGCCGAGGATTCGTTCTCGTTCCAAATCGTCTCGGGCGCCGCACCGCCGCCATTGCCTCCCCCGCCACAGACGTTGCCGCCAATCACAGCAACACCCGGCATTCCTCCGCCACCCCCGACCACTCCGCAATCGTTACCACCGGCACTCACTCCCGCTCCGAACACTGCTCCCGTCGCGCCGATCGGCAATTCGCTGGCGATTTCGCTTCTGGACCGCGACGACCCGGTTCGCGTCGGCCAACCGATCCGTTATTCGCTGGCCGTTCGCAACAACAGCAACCAGTTCGACGGAGCCGTCGGGTTGCGATTCCGCCTGCCACCGGGCGTCCAGATTTCCCGAGTCGCCCAGCGGTTGGCATCCGGTGCCGTCAACACGCGGACCGAGGGCGACATGGTTTACTTGGACGAAATCAGGGATTTGCGACCGGGAGAAACGGTCAATTTTGATATCGAATTGACCAGCAACCAGCCGCTGGATCTCGAATTGGTCGTCGAAGCCATCAGCCGCCTCGTGCCCGGCGGGACAGCCGCCTCCCAACAAACCCGCGTCATCCCCTAACGGTCACATCGCACGGACGCAAAATATTTCTGTTCGTCCGGCGCATCCGGTGTCGCTATAACATAGTGACTTAGGGTCGTGGATCGCTCCGCCGATGCAACGCTTTGATGGGTCCGCAATTTTTTCAATCTTTCTTATCTTGGTAATCTCCCATGCCACAAACGCCTTACCCCTGGTGGCGATATGCCCTCTTGCTCGGATTGTTCGCAGGTTGCAGCAAAGAAAAAATGGACGCAATGGTCAACACCGTCAAAGACCAAGCCAATGCAATCGCCAGCAATCCGACGATCGCCAAGGTGTTACCGGCAACCGGCAACGTGCAGCTTGCCATGACCCCTCCGGTTTCGACCACAGCGGCCTATGTAAAGATCCATAAGATCGGCGATGGTCGGCCAAACGTTGTCCACTTCACCAGTTACGAACCGACGGGCGGACCCAACCAATTTCCGGCCATCCTCGTGCGAGGCATCACGACGGCCAATGAGGTCGCCGAATTGGCTGGCAAGAACGTCGCCGCGAGTGTCTATGTGCAAACGAAGTCCGGCGCAAGTGTCTATCGAACCCGACCCGGCGACGTGATTGAAATGTCCATTTCACCACCGGTCGCGGACAAGAATACCGTCGCTGCTACGTTGCCCGGATTCACGCTTTATGATCCCCAGGGGCAACCGATGGTAGTCTCCCAAATGACATGGGAGGCGGTGCCATGAAAGTGCACTTCACCGGGCTGATGATTGCGTTGTTTGTGACCTGTTTTTCCAACCAGCCAGTCGCCGCCAATCCAACGTCCGCCGATCCATCGAAACCCCTCGCGACGCACAACACGTTTCCCGGTGCGGCACCGCTTGCGGAAAAGCTTTATGGCGAATTTGAGTCATTGCTCGCAGCAATCGAAAAGCTAGAGAACGGTGTGAAAGCAAAAGGTGCCGACTCGCTTTCGTATAAACCGTTGGCGACGTTGAAATCGAACATCAACCAATCGCACCGCGGTTCCGACCGCTTAACCATGATGGGTGAACCAGCGGGGTATGATTTGTACTTAAGGTTTCATGTACTCGCCCATCGAACGAACTTGTTGGTCCTGTCATTCATGAACACGCGTCAGGGACAGGTGATGACGCAGAAAATCTTAACGCAGTTGCCAAGACGTGCGGTCGCGACCCAGCGAGCTAGTGAAAAAGTGATCGCGATGGCGTCCAGCCAGCCCGCAGAAGCGGAAGCGGCGGCGGATAAAATGTCGATCGAACGGGATAGTTGGGAAAATTTTATCCCCATCGACCAACGTGGCGCGTACACACCGCCATACGCGGAAGCACGCGAGGCCGCCGACCGGGCCATGCGTCCCCAACGAATCGCGGACGCGCGCAAAGTTTTTGACGAAGCCATCGCGACCAACCTGCCCAGCATCAACGAACTGAACCGCTGGGTCGATGAGGTGACCGGCCAACTGCGGGTGACCGGCAACGCATCCGTCGAGGGCAAAGTCGATGTTGGCGGTGTCGAAGTGATGGAGGAACTGTCGCGCCGCTGGGGTATCGGACATGCGGGATTGCAACGCGTCCAGGGACTGCGCTGGGCAATCCAGTCGCACGCGAATGCCACTTCATTGACCTCGGGTTCGTCGTATCCGTCATCGTATTCAACGTCGTCACAAGCAGCGCCAAGCGACGACACGAGTCTCGAAGCGGACGCTTGGACCGCAGTCGCCGTTGTCGCGATGGCAAAGATCATCGCGGCGGACACCGAATCAATCACCATTGAAAAGGTTCCCGCGGCGCACCAGCGGTACCTCAGTGCAATCGCGGGCATCGCGACGCTGGGATCGTCCGACCTGATCATCGCCAAGACAGACGAACCGCTGAAACGACTTGCCGCAAAAAACCCCGCGTATGCGGAATCCGTCTCCGCGTACGAATCGGCGACCGCAGACGTTTTGGAGTTCGATCGACGCGCGACCCAGCAAGCATCAATGACATGGACATCGACAAAATCCGTTGATCAATTTGTCCGCGAAGCCGCACGATCCGTCGGCGTATCACCGGGATTGTTTCCCGAATCATCGACGGTTCCCCTGGCCGCGACACTGTCGTATCCGGCGGACGAGACAATGCGTGTGATTGGGGCGAGGATCACCGATGCGACATCAAGTTCTCCGCCGGTAATGGCCGAAAACGTCATCCGCATCGCACCGTCGAGCCGGTCGTCGGCGGTAACGTATGCAATCCGAACGTATGGAACGATTCCCGCCGTGACTTGCCCAGAACCCTGGAACCGTTGGAATCGCGAGCAAATGTTGGTATCGGACGCTTTTCAACCATTGACCATCACCGCGTTACATGCGGTCTCCAACCCGGCGATGGGCAATTACGCGATGGTCATCGGCCCGGTCGTCTCGGCACAGCTCGAATCACTGATCACGCGATTCGCCGGAATGTCCGATGCCGGAGCGATCATCGTTCCCCGCGGCACGGTACCGACAAGCGATACCGAGTCGTCGATGATGAACCAAATGGTCATACGCGTTGACATCGATCCCATGTTCATGCTGACGGAAACGGCGGTCATCAACGCACCGGCAAAGTGATCACACGTAATCCTGTTGGCAACGCGAACGCACCAGACGTCAGTCCGGGGTGCGAACGCGTAGTGCCACAAAAAAACCGGCGGCGGCAAGTCCCATCAGACTTAGCAAAACCGAGTACAGGTTGAAATTAGAAAACGTCGCGATGGAAGCGAGGACGCCGATCGAAACGGCGGCGGCCCACCACGGTGGCAACAGCCAAATCCCCAATCCTCCGAGCGTTTCAACGATGATGACGTTACGCGAATACCAGGTCGCCACGGTACGCAATCCTTCTAAACTAAACCGGCTTCTCAGAAGATTAAAGAACCAGAAATCACGCTGTTCAAAATAGATTTCATACAACACTTGCCCAGACCAATATTCGCTCGTCCATTTGCCCACCGCTCCGCCCAGCAAGATCATGCTGATTATGCATCGTGACACGAACGCGGCACGGCGGATCAGCGACTCCGGTGCATCGATTGGTAATCGTGTCGCCAACCACACCGACCACAGCGACGTCCACCACGCGGTTGCAAACGTCATATCATTGTGGCTTCCCTGGTGAATGCACAGGATGGACATGCACGCCAACGACACGATGGTCGCAATGATCCTGCGCCGGGCGGACTGCGTCAGCGCCGCGCACGCAAGCGAGATGCAACCGATCAGGTACGCAAATGTCAGCACGTACGACGACCGGAACACCCACGGAAAGAAATCTTGGTTAAGCGGAATCGCGACGTAGCAATTCACCATCGCGACGAAACCACCAATCTTCCAAGCCAGCGCCGCAAGCGTCGCCCACTGGACCACGCGGAACGCCAGCAACGGTCGCGACGACTGGATCACCGACGTCATGTCGTTGCTCATGGCCGAACCTCGCCAACAAAATCAAATCCGCCCGCTGGGTTCGCAGTGGCCGTCCAGTGCGTATGCAATTGTTCGCCGCGATAACTGGACCACGCGTCGATCACACACCCGTCTTCACCCTTCAAAAAGTATCCGCGGTTGTCACCAAACGTAATCATTCGCAGCGGAAAATGATTGATGGTTCCCCGCTCCCAAACGGCATCACGATCCGTTACCGATTGCGTCCGGCGGACCTCAAATCGGTTGTGGAAATTGTACATCGAGGGGATCGGTTGCTGCGCCGCCCAGGCCCAGTATGACCGCGTTTGAAATTGGAACCGATTCAACGTCGATCGCTGGATGTCACGGTTCCACGGCATCGCGAGCAACCACAACGCGGTGACGATGATCAACCCAAGGATCGCATAAAACCCAAAATCGATTCGCTTGATGTTCGCAAAGCTGGGCGGCGTCATCGTCGGTGCCTCCATGATAAAGTTCCAATACAATCGTTATCGGACCGGCAGTTGTTTTTATATTCTCCCTCCGGGAGAGTCAGGCCCCCAGGCCCGGAGAGGGTCCTTAACTTTTCTATGCACAGACCATTACCGTCCCGCTGCGGAGGTCGTGCAGTTTTTAAATTACCGTTCAGCGGGCGTTTCACCCTGCCCGCGCAGCGGGAGGGTCGAGCATCAGCGAGGGTCGCGTTAAGATTCAATGATTCGCAACATGATTTCCCGAACCGTTTGAGGATTCGCGTTCGGATTTCGTTTACGGGCTTGGCCGAGCAGCGAACCGATTGCTTGCGATTTGCCGCCGCGAACATCCGCGACGACTTGGGGATTCGCGTCGAGCAATTCTTTACATAGCGATTCCAACTCGCCCGAATCAACCGATTTAATTCCGAGCGCTGCGACCGATCCGTCGACCGAGGTTCGGTGCTTGAGCATGTGATTGAATACGTCGCGGGCCCGCGCGTTGTCCAGTTTGCCAGCGGAGACTTGGTGCAGCAGATCGCCCAAGGATGTCGCGGACACGGGCAGATCCGCGATCTCCCAATGTTCCTCTTTCATCGTTCGCATCACGTCTTGAAGCAACCAACTGCTCACTCGTTTGCCGTCGCCACAGCGTTCGGCGGCGGTTTCGAAATAAGCGATCACTGCGGTCCCCTGCGCGACGATGACATCGGCGTCGTAGGGTTTGATCTTGTACTGTGTTTGCAAACGCAGGCGGACCTGTGACGGCAATTCGCCGATCTGTTCCGCGATCGCGTCCACTTGTTCGCGCGGGATACAAACGGGCAACAGGTCGGGGTCGGGAAAGTATCGATAATCCGCCGAGGCTTCTTTCTCGCGTTGTTCGAATGTTTGCTCGCGGACGTCGTCCCAACCACGTGTCACTTTGGGGTTGTTTTCGATCGTCGCGCCGGTGTCTTGCCAATTGACATATTGTCGGTGCGACTCGTGCAGGATCGCACGTTCGACGGCGCGAAAGCTGTTCATGTTCTTGATCTCGACGATCGGAGTGATGGCAACCTGATCGCCGTTATCGATCTTCAAGTTGACATTCGCGTCGACACGAAGGCTGCCCTCCTGCATCTCACAATCCGATACGTCCAGGTGCGTCAACAGCAATTTCAATTCGCTCAGAAACGCTATCGCTTGGGCGGCGGAACGCAGATCGGGCTGTGTGACGATTTCGAGCAACGGTGTCCCACATCGGTTAAGGTCGATACGAGTGTCGCCGCTGCCGGATGCCTCATCGTGCAAACTCTTACCTGCGTCCTCCTCCAAGTGGGCGCGAAGGATGGCGACGTGACACACATCCTCTTCGTTGGCCGGGTCGGTGAAATTAAGAAACCCGTCAGCACAAATTGGCATATCGAATTGGCTGATCTGATAACCCTTGGGCAGGTCGGGATAAAAGTATTGTTTGCGGTCCCATTTGGTCAGCGGCGGGATGGAGCAATTGATCGCAAGGCCCGTACGGATCGCCAACCGGATCGCCTCTTCGTTCAACACCGGCAGCGCACCGGGCATCCCCAAGCATACCGGGCAAACCTGCGTGTTTGGCTCGGCACCAAAGTCGGCTTTGCAACCACAAAACAACTTCGTCTTTGTCTTCAATTGCACGTGGACTTCGAGTCCGATGATCGTCTCGTAAGGCAACGTTTGGGTGACGCTGTCGTTCATGGCGCGGGCCTCCGAAGGTGATGCGGGGTCATGGATTGAAAACACGCTGCCGCACGCAGCAGCGCGACTTCGCCCAGTGCCGGAGCTTGCAATTGAATGCCGATCGGCAACCCATCGTCGGACATGCCGCCGGGCAACGAGATGGCGGGCAGGCCAGCCAAATTCGCTCCGACGGTAAAGAGGTCACACAGGTACATCTGAATCGGATCATCCAATTTTTCGCCAAGCCGAAACGCGGGCGATGGAGTGACGGGACCGATCAACATATCCACCTTCTCAAACGCGGAATCATAGTCATCGCGGATCAACCGGCGAGCCTTCAGTGCCTTGGTGTAATAGGCATCAAAGTATCCTTTGCTCAACGCATAGGATCCGATCATGATTCGTCGTTTGACCTCCGGACCAAACCCCTCCGCACGGGTTTTGCAATACATCGACAACAACGACGTGGACGCGTCGCCAGTTCGCGATCGGTATCCATAATGGGCACCGTCGTAACGAGACAGATTGCTGCTCGCCTCGCATTGCGCGATGACGTAATAAGTCGGCACTCCGTAACGACTGTGGCTCAATGACACGTCGACGATCTGTGCCCCCGCGTCGCGAAACACTGCGATCGCGTTGTCGACCGCGCGGCGCATCGGTTCGCCAAGTCCGCTGTGGGATAACGCGTCCTGCAACACGCCGATCCGCAAGTCTTCCAATGATCGCGTTTCGGTCGCCCCAACATAATCGCCAGCGATCACGTCAACGGACGTCGAGTCGCTGGCGTCATAACCACCGATTACCTGCATCAGCAATGCGACGTCCTTGGCGGACCACGCCATCGGGCCGACCTGGTCGAGACTGCTAGCAAAGGCGATCAACCCGAGACGGCTGACACGGCCATACGTTGGCTTCAGTCCCGTGATGCCACAGAACGCGGCGGGTTGGCGAATCGATCCGCCGGTGTCCGTTCCCAGACTCAACGGCACATCGCCGGCGGCGACCGTTGCCGCCGCGCCGCCGCTGCTGCCGCCGGGCGTGTACGCGTGGTTCCACGGATTTCGCGTGACGCCCATCGCGCTGTTCTCGGTGCTCGCACCCATCGCGAATTCGTCCATGTTCGTCTTGCCGACCAGGACGGCATCGGCGGCTCGTAATTTTTTGACCACCGTCGCGTCGTACGGTGGCCGAAAGTTTTCGAGCATCTTGGATGAACACGTCGTCGGCATGTCGATCGTGCAAAGCACGTCTTTCACCGCAACAGGAACACCGGCCAGCGGACCCAACGCGTCCCCGGACGCGCGGCGCCGGTCGATCTCTGCGGCCGCGCCGAGGGCCGCTTCGTCGGCGATGTGCGTGTACGCGTTGATGACGGATTGCGTTTGGCGAATCGATTTCAACGACGCGGTCACGATCTCAACCGCCGTCAGCTCGCCCGCGGATTGCAACCGGATAAGCTCGTGGGCCGAATCAAGAGGAATGGAATCCACGGGTTCTCAAGCGAAAGGAGGAACGGGTATCAGGGGGACGCGGGGGCAGGAAACCAGAGTTTCGCCACACACCCGACAAGGCCAGAGGATAGCGAAACCCGGCCGCCGTGCAGCGTCGCAATTCGTTCGACCCGGCACAATCCCACTCCCAAACCACGGCCCGCCTCGCGACCGCTGAAATACGGATCAAACGCGTGGATTCGTGCCGCCTCGCTTAATCCTGGCCCGCTGTCCGCGACCGTCACTTCGACGAAATTCATGTTGCCGCCCGGCGTCGCCGAACCGCGGATTTGACACGCAATTTCGATCTGACCGTCGCACCCGATCGCTTCCACCGAATTGCGCACCAGCGCTCGCATCGCCTCCAACATCATCGACCGATCCGCCAAAACGTCGACGACGATGTCCGGGCACGCGACCGCGATCTCGATGTTCCGGCCCTCAACCGACTCGGTGAATTGTTGGCGCAGTTCCATCGCTACCCGGGTCAAGTCAAATGACGTGATGACGGGCGACGGCGGATGAGCGTAGAACATCAGGTCGGCGACCATCTCGTGCGCCCGCATCGATTGATCGATTATTTTTTGCAAGTTCCGCCGCAGTCCCTCGTCATCATGGGACCGCATCAGTGTTTGAGCCCGCGCGGAGATGTTGGCCAGCGGGTTGTTGATTTCGTGGCTCAACCCATAGGCGAACTGTTTCACCGCGCCGCGTTTCACGTCCCCGAGCGATTGCGAAAACCGATCGCTGAGTGATTGCAACCGTCGCATCCGTCGCGCCAGGAGCGGAAAATCCGTGAACGTTTCGTCGTACCGTCGTGGGTCGTCCCGATCAGGCGGCGCTGGCGAATCATCGTCGATCGTGGCCATGGAGTCGGTCGCGAGGGGAGGAAAATTGGGTGCCGTGACACCAAACCACTCTGCGGCACGCCGCGTCCAATCCCGCACCGGCGTTTCCATGAAAGAGTCATGCAATTCGTTCCAACGCGACATGAAGATCTGCCGGTCCAGCGGTATGCCCAGAAAAGCGTCTCCCGATGCAATCGCCGGTGGCAATTGCTTGACGAGCGCAACAGCCAATGCCTGACGAGTCAGCGATCCGCGGGCAAGCGTCGCGGAGAAAATCGCCAATGGCGGATCGTAGCGCAATTGTTCGGCGATCGCGTCAACCGTTTTCGCGTCCGGTGAGTTCGGAACACGAGCGAGCACGGCGGTGACGATGTCGCCCGCACGCCGGGAAAGGGGTAACCATGTTCGACCACCCGCCGACCAAACCGCAGGCAACCAGCTCATCGACAAGTTCTCCGACGCTGGTTACCCATGATCAAGCCTGGAATTTTAGCCGACGATACTGCTGCGTTCGATATCCAGCAAGTCGCACGACCGGTCCAACAGTTCTTCGACCGCGAACGGCTTTTGCATGAAATCGTTCGCGCCCGACGCCTTGAGCGCGTCGACCTTGTCCTGCTCGACCATGCCAGAGATGCAAAGAATTTTGACGCTGTCGAGCGTCGAATCGCCGCGGACCCGCTGGCACACTTCTTTGCCGTTAATGTCCGGCAACATCACATCGAGCACAACAAGATCGGGGCGAAACTCCTTCACGCCCATCCCGGCATCAAAGCCGTTGTTGGCCGTGCGAATTTCGAATCGACCGTCACGCTGGAACTGCTCGCTGATCAGTTCTACGAGGTCTTCGTCGTCGTCGACGATCAGCAATTTCTTCTTGCCGCTTTCCAGGGCATCCGTCGGAATGCCGTTTTCCTTCATGAAGGAGTACAACTGGTCCCGAGGAATGCGACGAAACCGGCTTCCCGGAACGCGAAATCCTTTCAGGCTGCCGTTATCAAAACACCGGATAATGGTCTGCTGGCTGACTTTACAAATCTTTGCCGCTTCACCGGTCGTGAATACTGTTTTCGTGCTCATGACAGAAGTCGTCCTCCCTGTATGACGAGCCCGTATCGTTCAAAAAAACCGACCGACGGTGGAATAACAACCACACGTCAGCCCCGTCGATACCAAATTACCCGGATTGCCGCTCCGCCTTCATTCCCGCCGTACGAAACCGCACGCCAGACTGCGTGAAGGTCGCAAGCAACAAGAAGCTCCGTGCCCTTCCAAATCGCCAACCTTACCAGGCCAGCAGAATATACCCATTTTGCAAGTTGGGTCAATGTCGATTTGAACCACTCCAAACAACTGGCACGGACAGGGGCAAGGGCACGCGGAATCGTCCTGCCTCGGTTGTGCAACTTTCGCCCGCGACTACACTGTAAGGAAAATTTAGCATCGGCTAACATTTTCAACGGACGTCATTTTGAACACCCGGTTTGGCATCGTCTTGCTCGCGGCGGTCATGTTCTGCGGTTGCGAAACCCAGCCAAAGCGTTTGGCGAGAGCCACGGCGGATCCTTCGCGACCGATCCGAGTCGTGGCGACGGTGGGCATGGTTGCGGACATCGTTCGCAACGTGGGTGGAGATCGCGTGATCGTCACGCAATTGATGGGACCGGGCGTCGATCCGCATTTGTATAAGGGCACGCGCGATGACGTCCGCGCGATCCTTGCCTCTGACATGGTCTTCTACAGCGGCCTGATGCTCGAAGGCAAATTGACCGACATGTTAAAAAAGGTTTCCGACAAACGCCCCGTCGTCGCGGTCACCGACTCGCTCGACCGAACCGCCGTGCTGAGCGAAGCGGACAACGTCCAGTACGCCGATCCTCACGTGTGGATGGACGTTTCGTTGTGGTCCCAGAGCATCGCGGAAGTCGCCGACGCACTGTCGCGGTTCGATTCGTCCAACGAGGCACGTTATCGAGCCGCCGCCGCCGCGTACGAGGCAACGCTCGTTCGGTTGCACGAATACGGCAAAGGGGTCATCGCATCGGTTCCGACGAAGGGACGGGTGCTGATCACTTCGCACGACGCGTTCGCTTACTTTGGCAGAGCTTATGGTGTCGATGTTTATGGCGTTCAAGGATTGTCGACCGATTCCGAAGCGGGACTCAGCCAGATCAATTCGCTCGTCGACACCATCGTCGATCGCGGCGTCGCGGCGGTGTTCGTCGAAAGCAGCGTTCCTCAAAAAAGTATCATGGCGGTGGTCGACGGCGCGGCTTCGCGCGGGCACCGCGTCATCATCGGCGGCGAGCTGTTTTCTGACGCGATGGGCGCGGCGAAGACTTACGAGGGAACCTACGTCGGCATGTTGGACCACAATTTGACGCTCGTCGCCCGCGGACTCGGGGGCACCGCGCCGCCCGGCGGAATGCAGGGACATTTGAACCAGGGGATCGATCACTGATGGACAATGAATTGCCACTGTCGATCGAAGACCTGACCGTCGCGTACCACCGCAAACCGGTGATCTGGGATATTGCGTTCGACGTCAAACCGGGCTCACTCGTCGGCGTCGTCGGCCCCAACGGAGCTGGCAAAAGCACGCTGATGAAGGCTTGCATGGGTTTGATCCCCGTGGCTTCGGGACGCGTTCGCGTGTTTGGCCAACCCTACCACGTCAACCGACACCGCGTCGGTTATGTGCCGCAGCGAGAAAGTGTCGATTGGGACTTTCCGGTGTCGGCGTTGGATGTGGTGACAATGGGTTTGTATCGCGAGATCGGTTGGTTTCGTCCGGTCCGCAAAAAGCACATTCAGATCGCCCGCGACGCGATGGAACAGGTCGGCTTGGGCGATTTAGAAAACCGCCAGATCAGCCAACTCTCCGGTGGCCAGCAGCAGCGGACGTTTCTCGCCCGGGCGCTCGTGCAGGACGCCGATCTCTATTTCATGGACGAACCGTTTGCGGCGGTCGATGCGGCGACCGAAAAAGCGATCGTCGAAATCCTTCGTGGCATGAAGCGCGAGGGAAAAACGGCGATCGTCATTCATCATGATTTGCAAACTGTGCATGAGTATTTTGATCACGTTGTCTTGTTGAACATGCGAGTCGTCGCGCACGGCGCGACCGCGGATGTGTTTACCAACGAGAATCTGCAGAAGACCTACGGCGGCCGGCTGACGTTGCTCGATCAAGCGACCGAAGCGATGCGGCGGAGTCAAAATCGATGATCGCCGCTGGGCAACTCATCGCGCTGATCGATTTCTCCACTTGGGTGCGCGTATTGACGCTGGCGGATTACAACACGCGACTGGTCGTCCTGGCGACGACGTTGCTGGGGTTGTCCGCCGGGATCGTCGGTTCGTTCACGCTGCTCCGCAAACGGGCGCTGCTGGGTGACGCGCTCAGCCACGCGACGCTGCCGGGGATCGGTCTGGCGTTTCTGATCGCGCCGATTTTTGCACTCAACGGCAAGTCATTGCCCGTGTTGCTTGCCGGTGCCGCGATCAGCGGATCGGTCGGCATGTTGTCGATCCTGATGATTCGCAACCTGACGAAGTTAAAGGAAGACGCGGCGCTCGGCATCGTGCTCAGCGTTTTCTTCGGCGGCGGATTGGCGCTGCTAGGTATCGCCCAGCAAACCCCTGAGGGTCACGCGGCGGGTTTGGAATCGTTCATCTACGGCAAGACCGCATCGATCATCTCGCAGGACGCGTGGTGGATCTTTGGTGCCGGGGCGGCGTCGTTGACCGTGTTGGTGTTGCTGTACAAAGAAATGAAGCTGCTCTGTTTCGATGACGGGTTCGCCGCGTCGCAGGGATATCCAGCCGTCGGTCTGGATTTTGTGCTGATGGCGTTGGTCGTTTTGGTCACGATCGTCGGCCTGCAGGCGGTGGGCTTGGTATTGATGATCGCGCTGCTGGTCATTCCCGCGGCGGCCGCAAGATTTTGGACCGCACAATTGCTCCGCATGACGTTAGTTGCGGGATTGATCGGCGGCGTCAGTTGCATGATCGGATCGTTGATCAGCGCGATCGTTCCGCGATTGCCCTCCGGTGCGATGATCGTGTTGACGTCAGCCGTGTTTTTCCTGGCAAGCATGTTGTTCGGTGTCCAGCGCGGCGTCGTGATCCAGTGGTGGCGACGGCGAAGCACTCGCCGGCGCATCGACCGACGTCACGTGCTGCGCGGTGTGTATGAGTTGGCCGAATCGGTCTCGCCGGCGGGCGAAGCCGAATCAGGAATTTGGGTGACCACGACGGCGCTGATGCAGAAACGGTCTTGGTCAACCGGACGCATGATTGCGGGCATCAAACGATTGCAGGACGAAGGCTGCTTGCGGGTCCGCCAGCAAGACGTCACGTTGACCGCGGTGGGATTGATCGAGGCCCGGCGGTTGACTCGCGAGCATCGGCTGTGGGAGCTGTATCTGATCGCCCACGCCGACGTCGCGACCGAGCGCGTCGATCGTGATGCCGAGCGGATTGAGGATTGCCTTGAACCGGTCATGATCGAGGAACTGGAATTGTTGCTCGAACACTCCACGATCGGGTCGCGAGTTCCGACCAGCCCCCACGAGATCGAAATCGCCCCGTCATCCACCGGAGGCCAAACATGAGCGACGATACCGGATGGTTGTGGGCGCTGGACGGATGGATCATCGCGGCGGGCGTGTTGTGTGCAATCGCATCGTCGCTTGTCGGAAATTTTCTGGTGCTCCGGCGGATGAGCATGCTCGGCGACGCGGTCAGCCACGCGGTCCTTCCCGGGCTCGCCGCCGCGTTCCTGATCACCGGCAGCCGTCACAGCCTGCCGATGTTTGTCGGCGCGGCGATCGTCGGCGTGCTGACGGCGTTGTTGACCCAGTGGATCCGCAGTTTCGGAAAAGTCGATGAGGGGGCGTCAATGGGCGTCGTTTTCACGACGCTGTTCGCGCTCGGATTGGTGATGATCGTGCGGGCCGCCGACACCGTCGACCTGGATCCCGGCTGCGTTCTGTATGGCGCGATCGAGTTCACGCCGCTGGATACGATCCGGTGGTTGGGCGTCGACGTCCCGCGCGTCGTCATCACACTGGGCATCGTGTCGTTGCTGAACCTCACGTTTATCCTCGTCGCCTACAAAGAATTGAAACTGACCTCGTTTGATCCCTCGCTTGCCGACACGATGGGATTGCGATCGTCGTGGGTGCATTACACATTGATGACGCTGGTCGCGATCACGGCGGTAGCCAGCTTTGAAAGTGTTGGCAACATTTTGGTCGTGGCGATGATGGTCGTCCCCGCCGCGGCGGCATCATTACTGACGGACCGGTTGCCATGGTTGATCGTGACCAGCGCGATCATTGGAACGCTATCGGCAATCCTGGGTCACCTCGCGGCAATCCACGTGCCCGCCGCGTTCGGTTTCGCCAGCACGTCGACCGCCGGAATGATGGCGCTCGCGGCGGGATCGCTGTTTTTGCTCGCGATGGTGTTTGGACCCAAAAATGGTTTGGTGATCCAGGCTGTCAGACGTCAACACTTGGCGCTCAGCATCCTTGGTGACGACGTGATCGCGTACATCTATCGCGACGAAGAGAAACAATCCGTTGCACCGGAGCATGCCACGCCGGTCAGCCGCCAGTGGTTACAAAAACGTTTGCTTGCCACCACCGGTGCAACGTCGGTCGTGCTGTGGTGGTATCGCGCAACTGGTCGCCTCGAAAAATCGCAGCTCGGGTACCGCTTGACCGACAAGGGTCGTCGGTCGGCGGTCTTGCTCGTGCGGTCGCACCGACTTTGGGAACAATACCTGGTCGATCAAGCCGGGATGGCGAGCGACCGGATCCACGGCCAGGCCGAACGGCTGGAGCACTTCACGACTCGCGACGTCAGAAACAAGCTGGAACGCGAAACCGAATTTCCCCAATCTGATCCCCATGGAAGCCCGATCCCCGCGGAACGCGAAAGCGACCGGCAGGGTTAGATCACCGGCCGCGCATCGCGCGTTGTAAGCCGCGTTTGGTGTCTCGCTCTTTCATCGTTTCGCGTTTGTCGTGGAGCTTTTTTCCCTTAACCAACGCCATCACGCATTTCGCCAAACCGCGATCGGTGAAATAAACCTGCATCGGAATCAACGTCAGCCCGCGTTCGAGGGCGCGTCCGGCGAAAACGTCGTACTCCTTCGCGTGGACCAGCAACTTCCTTGGCCGCCGGGGGTCGTGGTTCCACATCCCGGCGTTTTTGTAGTGCGCGATATCGGCACCGATCAACCACAATTCCTTGCCCTTGATGCGGATGTACGCTTCGTCGATCGACAGCTTGCCCTCTCGCATCGATTTGACTTCGCTGCCCATCAGCAACATGCCGCATTCGACGGTGTCCAAGATTTCGTACTTGAATTTCGCCTTACGGTTGTCCGCGACCATTTTGACCGCCGGGGTCTCTGGTTTCTTAGACGCGTTTTTTTCGGTTTTCTTTTTGAACATAAAAGCGAGGTCGATAAACGTGGGATGGGCCGTCAATGTCCCGGCGTCATTGTCTCGTTGGGGCGATACGACCGATTCCCGTCCCGGCGTGGGACCACCAAGTGTAGCGGCAATTGGAAATCCGTGAAGAACGCGAGAATGATAATGCGACTTCGGCTAAACTCTCTTCCGACAAGAAAAACACGTGTTTGACACTCAGGTTGCGACGCCTCCGCAGGGCCGGTTTTCGGCAACCGGGGTTCGACACTTTTTTTCGCTCCTATTTTAACGGCTGACCAAATTCATGGCCTTTCGATTACCCGTCATCGCTCCGCCCGAAATGCCCGCTGGGACGCAAACCAGCGGCTCGGGACGGTTGCCCAGTTGGCTGAAACGACCGATCCCGCAGAAAAATGCGAATCACCTGACCTCGATGCTGATGGACGAGTTGAAACTGGAAACGGTTTGTGACAACGCCAAATGCCCCAACCGGATGGAATGCTACAGCCAGCAAACCGCCACGTTCATGATCCTTGGCAACGTTTGTACCCGGCCCTGCGGATTTTGTGCGGTTCAACGGGGACGTCCGCCGCAATTGCCCGAAGCGGATGAACCCGATCGCGTTGCCGAAGCCGCCGAGCGGCTGGGGCTTCGACACGTCGTCATCACCAGCGTCACGCGTGACGATCTGCCCGATGGAGGTGCCGACCACTTTTACCGATGCGTCGTCGCGGTACGGAACCGGACCGGAGCGACCACCGAAGTCCTGACACCCGATTTTGTGCATTGCAAACCATCGCTCAGCCGGGTGATCGAAGCCGCACCGGACGTATTTAATCACAACATGGAAACGGTGCCGCGACTGTATCGACGCGTTCGTGGACCCAAGAGCGATTACCGCTGGACGCTGCAGATGATGCGAGAAGTCAAACGATACAATCCGGCGGTGAAAACAAAGAGCGGCTTGATGCTGGGGCTCGGTGAGGAACGAGCTGAATTACTCGACGCGCTCGCGGACCTGCGACAATTCGGCGTCGACTTTTTAACGCTCGGCCAGTACCTCCAACCGGGCGAAAAGTATCTGCCAGTTGTCCGCTACGTCGCGCCCGAGGAATTTGACGAGCTGGCCGACTTGGCACGCGGCATGGGGTTCAAAAAAGTCGCCAGCGGCCCGTTCGTTCGCAGCAGCTATCATGCTCGCGATATGGCCGAAACCGAGATCTAAGCAAGCGCGATCCTAAACAACGAACCTCATGCAAATCAGCGCTCCCTCATCCGACACCGGGCGTCCGTCGCCGTCGTGCGCGGGCGATGAAGGGCATTCCGTTGATCACGACCATTCGCATCAACATGATCATAACCACTCGCATGATCATGACCACGATCATGACCACGCCGAGCTGAGCGGATGGGGCTTGTGGTTCGCCGTCATCGCGCTTGCCAGCTTGCTGTTTGCGTGGTCGATTTCCTGGTTGCCAGCCTTCATCGGCGAGTCGACCGGCAACGCGATCATCGTTCAATCGCTGTACGGGTCCGCGTTCCTCTTCGGCGGATTCTTCGCGGCGATCGACATGGCGAAATCGCTGATGCGTGGTCGATTGACGATCGACACGCTCATGATCGCCGCGGGGATCGGTGCCGCCTTCATCGGACATTTACCCGAGGGGGCGCTGTTGCTTGTCCTGTTCAGCATCGGACACGCGGCGGAACATTATGCCATGGGCCGCGCCGAACGCTCGATCAATGCACTCGGATCCATGCGTCCGGACACCGCATCTCGCATCGATCCCGCCACCAAGGAAGTCACGGTCGTTCCGATCGCGGAAATTCATGTCGGTGACACCGTGCTGGTTCGCCCCGACAATCGACTGCCCGTCGACGGCATCGTTGTCGATGGAAATTCGAGTGTCGACCAATCGCCCATCACCGGTGAAAGCATCCCCGTCGACAAATCGCCACTGAGCTACGGCGGCGACGTTTGGCCACCGCCGATGACGGTCGCGATGGACCATGTCGTGTTCGCCGGAACGATCAACGGCGGTGGTTCGATGACCATTCGGGCGACTCGTCGAAACGACGACTCGACGCTCGCCAAGGTTGTTCGCATGATCGCCGAAGCCAAGACCCAGCGCAGCCCGACGCAGCGGCTCGCCGATTCGTTTGAACGCGTCTTTGTCCCGATCGTGCTGGCACTCGTGGCGATCCTGCTGTTCGCGTTCGTGGTCGTTGACGAACCGTTTTCGCGCAGCCTCTACCGTGCGATGGCGGTGCTCGTCGCGGCCAGCCCCTGTGCGCTCGCGATCGCCACGCCGGCGGCGGTTTTAAGCGCCGTCGCCCGCGCCGGACGCGACGGCGTGTTGATCAAGGGTGGCGGCCCACTGGAACAACTCGGCCAAGTCACCGCGGTCGCGTTCGACAAAACCGGAACCCTGACCACCGGGCGACCCGAGGTCGTCGATGTGGTCCTAATGCCAAACATCACCCGCGCCGAATTGCTCGCCACCGCCGCCGCGGTCCAGCGACTCAGCGATCATCCACTCGCCCGCGCGATCGTCCGCGCCAGCGATTCCGAATCACACGCGGCCGCTGCGATCGACGAGGCGGTGACGGAAGTCAATCGCGTCAACGGTCGCGGCGTCTCGGCACGCTTGGGCGGCGAATTGGTCTCGATCGGCAACCTCAAATTATTCTCCGAGAGTGAAGCGAACCACGGCCCGGTGTCGCAAGAATTGAGGCACGCCGAAAACGAGCTCGTCCATCAAGGTCGCACGATCGCGATCGTCGCACGGGAAAACCGATTCCTGGGAGTCATCGGGATGGTCGATACGCTTCGCCCGGCGGCAAAAACCGTTGTCGAAAATCTGCACGCGATCGGAATCCGCCGCGTTGTGATGTTGTCCGGGGATCACCAAAACGCTGCCATGGCGATCGCCAATCTATTAACGCTTGACGACGCTCGCGGCGATCTGATGCCCGCAGACAAAGTCGCCATAGTCAGCGAGCTATCCAAAACAAACGTGATCGCAATGGTCGGCGATGGGGCGAATGACGCACCGGCGATGGCAGCCGCCTCGGTATCGATCGCGATGGGTGCGGCCGGTTCGGACGTGGCGTTGGAAACCGCCGACATCGCCCTGATGGGCGACGACCTGACCAAATTACCGCTCGCGATTTCACTCGGCCAAGCCGGCAACCGCGTGATCCGCCAAAACCTAGTCATCAGTCTCGGAATGATCGTGTTCCTCGTCCCCGCCGCAATTTTCGGCCTCCGCCTCGGCCCCGCAGTCGTCCTGCACGAAGGCTCAACCATCGTCGTCGTGCTCAACGCACTCCGCCTGCTAAGGTTTCGCTACACGCCATCCTGACAAGCAGTCAAAACCGACGACGCGATATCACAAAAAACCTCCTGCGCAGACGTCGAGCAATTTGAAGCATTGGTCCCGAAACAACTTCCTTGCGTCAAGTTTGGCTAACTCCTATTGGCGCGCTTCGGTCCCATCGGGACAAAATGTTGGTAGACATCATTTACACGAATGGGATCCCGTCGTTGGAGTGACCACGTCCAACCAGCTCAATTGACCAAGACGCGTTACTTCGGCGGTTGGACGAACCCGAACCGGACGAAGTATTTGCAACGCTCCCGACGTCTGCTCGGTCTGTCCAAAGAGAAAGCGTCCCCCGACGACGCTGCTTCATCGCTCGATTCAATTTTGGTGGGGAAATCAAGCGACGGACAACCGGCGCTTCGCTTGGCTTGGCGTTGGTAGAATCAAGTATTTCTATTGGAAAAATCGCTATGGACAACCCAACCAACACAACGGCTCGGTCACACGCGACCACGGACTGGACGACTCCGAGTGAAAAGCGATCCTTGATTTTCACTCTAAAAACCCGCTCGAAGAATTTCGCCGTCTGACGTTCACGATGCTCGATGCCGATGTCGTCGTAACAAATTCGTCGAGCGTGTCCCGTTTACTCAGTGATGCTGGCGTACTGAATCGCCCCAATCAGAAAGCCTCGAAGGAAGTCACGGGTCTCGTGTAGCCAATATCGCCACACGAGGACTGGTACATCGATTTCAGCTACTTGAACATCTGTGGTACGTTCT
>Ga0105045_10001095_pt1 | contig 21582 bp, 22 predicted proteins | sample MAT02_FD_78089 | JGI IMG/M metagenome (GOLD analysis project Ga0105045, IMG submission 78089) | Freshwater microbial communities from Lake Fryxell liftoff mats and glacier meltwater in Antarctica - MAT-02 (megahit assembly) | ecosystem: Environmental > Aquatic > Freshwater > Ice > Liftoff... | reverse complement strand
TCCAACAGATGGCGGAAGCGCAAGATCGTCGATTCGTCGGGCACCGTATCCTCGCCCAGGTCCACGCGGGCGAACCGACGCATCGACTCCGAATCGTACAACAGGTCTTCGGCGGCCGGATCCGACAGATTGAACCATTGCTGCAGGAAGTACACGCGGAGCATCGTGTCGAGCGGTAGCGGCCGACGGCCACGGCCCGCTTTCGTATAGTGCGGCGCGACCAACGCGCGGAGCGTCACCCACGGAATCACGGCGTCCATCTCGCGCAGGAAGCGCTCGCGGCGCGTCACCTTCTTCTTGAGGTCGTACACCACGCTCGCCAACGTTTGCTGCTCACTCATGCGTCGCGCTCTCCACTGCGGTGAGGTCTCAAATCGCCGCGCCTATATTGCATCGACCTCGCGAAAACGCACTATTTGTGCAGAGTTTCCCTGGAATGAGTGCGCTCCCGACGAATCCAATGCTTGCCGCTCCGGCGTGTTGACACGCTGACCGGCGTACATCAGCAGGATTCATCGTCGAAGCATTCCGCCGGCACTCGTGCCCACACCCTTCGTGCATATCACCACACCACAAACACACACCATGTAGTTCAACAGACCACTTGACAGCAGCCCAGTCATATCAACGAGGCTGTAGAAAAAGTCCCGATACGTGCCGTTGTGGAAACGGAACTCACGACGTATCTGGACGTTGGCCTCGGCGGGAATCTGCGGTGCAATTGCCCTTTCGTCGAGGCCCGTGATGGCGTGCGACAGGCACAACGACACGGACCCGAAGTTCTTGGCCGTGGATCAGGCCGTGCAACGGCTGCCCGGTACGTTCGAGCACAGCTTGGACCATCTGTTGACGGCGGCGATCGATCTGTCGTCCTTCGACGCGCGATACAAGAATGACACGACGGGAGCGCCGGACTATCTGCCGAAGACCTTGCTGCAGGTGGTCCTCTTCGCCTACTCGCGCGGGATCGTCAGCAGCCGGGCCATCGCGCCGATCTTCGCGGCGGTCCTTGCGACGTGCGACCGGTAAGGCCTGATCGGGCGCGAGATGTTTGCGATCGACCGCGTCAAGCTGCCGAGTAACGCGTCAAAGCAGCGAAGCGGCACACGCGCCGACTTCGAGCGCCAGGCCACGAAGTTGGAGGCCGCCGCGACGACCATGCTCGAGCGCCACCGCGCCAATAACACCGCCAACGTGGAGCCCACGCTCGCCGCGAAGCGGCAGCACCGCCAAGAGCGGCTTACGCGCGACGCCGCGCAATTGCGCGAGTGGCTCGCCACGCATTCGGAGGATCGAGGGGGCGCGACGGGCGCCGTGCGGAAGAGCAACCGCACCGACAGCGAGAGCGCCAGGATGGCGACGAGCAAGGGCGTCATCCAAGGGTACACGGGGGTGGCGGCCGTCGATGCGGCCCATCAGATCATCGTCGTGGCGTAGGCGCACGGCACCGGCACGGCACAGGAGCTGCCGGTGCAGATCGTCGAGTCGTTGCAGCCGCTGCGCGGCGCCACCACGCTGATCACCGCCGATGCGGGCGACCATAGCGAAGCGAATCTCCGCGCGCTCGACACGATGTCGGTCGAGGCGCTGATTACCGATCGCGACATGCGCAAGCGCGCCGAACGCTTCGCGACGCAGGGGCGCCAGCCGATAGTCCGTGAATGCCAAACGCTGATCGATTTGGCTTCGGTCTGATCGCGTTGGCAAGGGGACACTTCAGCCTTGTTCTGCACGGGTCTTCGGCACCCCTACAGCCCCTTTCATCGCGGCGTGTGTCGACATGCGCGAGCCGCGTGCAAGACGAACAGAGGTAAACATCGGGCGATCTCCCGGCAAGAGTGAATCGGCGTGGCGGACGTGCCCTGCCAACGGTGTACCGGGACAACGAGCGGCGCAACTATTCCGGCGGTTCCCTTACGTGGTTCCCCAAACCGTTCGATCCACGCCGGCCGGTACGTCGCCAGGCCGGACAGGCGGACACGATCTCTCGGTAGATGGTGTCCCAACCCACCGTGCGCCACTTGCACGCAGGGCTCCCGATGATCGCCGCCTGCACGAGGCTTATCCTCGCGTCATTCGCGACTCCAGTACGCGCGCAGAGCCCGACGCGCTCCACCTTCCGTTGCACTGAGAGATTGCCGAAGTCGACACAGTGCCGTCGCAGCCCGGGATCGTGCGCTGTATCTCGCCAAAAACGTGGGGGGCAACCGGACCGCAACAACGATCACGAAACTCACCGTTCTTCTCGAATCCCCGAGCCATTCAATAATTCGCCTCGAATAAACGGCGCGACCTTGTTTTTGCTTGCTTCCAACAATCCGTTGTAAAACTCCACCATCCTGGCTTGGATGTACGATGTTTTTACGACTCGTATGATTTTGGGAGCGTTCTTCTGGTCGCTTGCTCTGACCATGATGCCCAGCAATTGGCCTTCGGAATTGAATACGCCGCCTCCGCTCATCCCTGTGATGGCGCGGGCGTCCACGAAAAATTCGACGTTGGAGTTGTAGGGAATATTTCCTTCGGCATCTCCCGCAGCTTTCAGTTTCAGTATGATGTTCACTGTTTCTGAATCAGATAGGATTTGCCCATAAGCGACCGCACCGTTCGGGTAGCTCGCTCTATCCTGGGGATACCCGACGGCTACCGCCTGTTGACCGGCAACGGGAGTATTCCAAGTTCGAACTGCAGTTGTTCGGGAATCCGGGTCATACATTTGCAAGGGTGCAACCGTCTGCACAACATCAGGATGTTTCGATAGCGGCCCTTGCTCGATGCGCTGGTTGTCAATGATGCCTAAATAGAAATCTTCTTCCGGCAACAGTGTTGTATTGCTTGCGCTTGCAGAAATATCGAAATGCATGAAGGGAAAGTCTGCAATCAGCGTTCTTCCCAAGGCAATATTTCCGTTTACCGGTGGCATTTGCGACGTTTCGAAAATACCCAGATTTTCAGAGTATAGATCGAAGAACTGCGCATTTCTGGAACTCCAACCCGTCAGCCCGTAGACATGATTCGCGCTTATATACAGACCTAGTCCATAGTCGTTTTTCCTGCTCCAGATGGTTTTCGAGGCGGGACCTCTTCTTCCAACACTACCCCTGACTTTATGGAGCAAGTTGATCAAACGTTGGTCATTACTGCCTAAGGCTTCCTCGAGTGTCGGAACTTTCAGTTCGCTGCTGGAAACGATCAGATCGGCATGCTCACACGATTGAAATACTGTTCCCAACGCTACGACCGAAACCAATAGTAGAGTTTTTGCTCCTGAAATTTTAGGACGCTTGGCATTGGCGATATGCATGATTGATGTTTCCATGTGATGTGTGAATCGCCCCGCAACCGTCAACGGTGTCGGGACATCGGGAGAACGGGCTCGCGGAGCCGCCGCATGCGTTTTCAGCTCGTTCGTTCTTGTACGCCGAGTCAGCCTGAATACCCTGCCACTAGGGCGCATTGTCACACCGATGTCACGCCGGTGCAGACGCCCTCGCGAAACTACCGTTCATCCGTTGCTCTCCTCTGTTCGTCCCCGCGCGTCGCGCGGCCGCGCCAATCCAGATAGCATTCGCGCATGACGCACCAACTCGGCGACACCGCGCAGCGCCCACTGTCCGTCCTGCGGGGCCACTGGACACGCCGGTGGGCGCTGGCGCTCGTCTGGTGGACGCTGGAAGGTATGGCCACGACCACCACCTACCGGGGCATGACGGGCGTCAGTTGGGAACAGGTGCTCAGCCTGATGGTGGCCGGGATCGTCCAGTGGGTGCCGCTATCGATGCTTGCGCTGTGGATGGCCGAACGGGTGCCGATTGACCGGCGACACTGGCGGTGGTCGGTACCCATCACGATGCTTGTGGCCGCTGGAATGGTGGTGCTGAAGGCGCTCATCGTGCAGCTAGCCAATCCCTGGATCAGCTGGTATCCCGAGTTGCCGCCGTTCGCCGAGATTCTCGTGACCAGCCTCGCCAACAACCTGTTCCTGTTCTGGCTCATGGTGGGCGTTGGCCATGCCATTGTGAACACGCGCCGCGTACATGAGCGCGACGAGCAGCTGGCGCGGGCCGAACTGCAGCACCTCAAGTCCCAGCTGCATCCGCACTTCCTGTTCAATGCCCTCAATACGGTCAGCTAGCTGGTGCGCACCGACCCCGAGACGGCCACGCAGATGATCGCCCGACTGAGCAGCCTGCTGCGGCATGCGCTTTAGCGCGAGAGCGCCCAGGAGGTGTCGCTGAAGGAGGAGCTGACAATCCTCGCCGCCTACGTCGAGATCGAGCAGCTCTGATTCGAGGATCGTCTTGCGGTGGTCTGGCAGATCGCGCCGGATTCACTGGACGCGCTGGTGCCGCACCTTCTCCTGCAGCCGCTGGTGGAGAACGCGATCCGGCACGGCATCGCGCCTCGCAGCGCGCCGGGCACGGTGCGGATTGCGGCCACGCTCCGTGACGCCCGACTGTACCTCTCGGTGCGCGATGACGGAGTGGGCCGTAGTGGGCCGACAACCACCGACAGTGGCGTGGGACTGGCCAACACACGCGATCGCCTGCCGCAACTCTATGGTGCTGCCCACAGCCTCACGGTCGGCGCGGTCAGCCCGCACGGGCTGCGCGTCGACATTGCATTTCCGTTCCGCGAGGTTGCACACGGATGACACCAGTACTCCACACCGCGGCAACAATGGCGAGTGCGCGAATCTCCGTGTTGCTGGCCGACGATGAACCGCCGGCGAGACGTGGCCTTCGCGCACTGCTTGACGAACAGCCCGACGTAGACGTCATCGGCGAAGCGCGCAGCGGTACCGAGGCAATCGAGGCGATCCGTTCCCTTGCGCCGCAGCTCATATTTCTCGACGTGCAGATGCCGGAGGGCGATGGGTTCGACGTGGTGCGCACCATTGGCGTGGACCGGATGCCGGTGGTGGTGTTCGCCACTGCGTTCGACCACTACGCGCTGCAGGCCTTCGACGCCCACGCCCTCGACTACCTGCTCAAGCCGCACGATCGCGCGCGCTTCCAGTCGGCGCTGGAGCGGGCCCGCCACCGACTGCGGCGTCACGTGGCCGACACCCGGCTGCAGGCGTTCATCGACCAGCTTGAGCACCGCTCACGATTTCTGCGCAAGCTCACCGTGCGCAATGGCACGCGCACACAGTTCATTCCCGTCGCCTGTGTCGACTACATCGAATCCGAGTCGAACTACGTGCGCGTGCGGGTGGGGGACCAGTCGTACATGTTGCGCGACACGCTCACCAGTCTCTCGGAGCGCCTCGACCCGGCGCAGTTCTTGCGCATCCACCGATCGCTGATCGTGCAGCTGTCGCGCATCGTGGAAGTGGAATCGATGTTCGCCGGTGAATACCTGCTCTTCCTGTCGAACGGCCGCAAGCTCACCAGCGGTCGCACCTATCGCGCCGCGCTGCAGGCGGCACTCGGCCTCTAAGCCGTACGCACGCCAGCGTCGTCAGCAGCGGCAATCACGCGCAGGGCGAGGATCAGCGCGACGCTGTACTCGCTGCCGCCGGTACCGTTCTCGCCCACGAACCACCGCAGGTGGCGATGGCAGGATAGGAAACTCAATCGGCGTCGGTCGAGTATCCGACGCCCGTACGGCGCGATCGCCGCCCCCGCGAGTGTCGGCGCGCCCGGAGCGGCCTGACCTCCGCCCGCCGCCGCACCTCGGTGGCCGTCCAGACGGCGTTGCGTGTGGACGCCCGGTCCCGACGGTCCTCGGGTCGAGGGCGGACTCCGCGCGGCGGCGTGGGCCGCCGGCGCGGCGCGGGCGCGGAGGTGCGCGAGGATCTGGTCGATCACCGACGCTTGGGTAAAGCCGGCGACGATACGCATCGCGCGGTGGCAGGTCGGGCACGCGCGGGGGTCGACTTCAAAGATCTGCTGCCGGAGCGCCGCCCAGCGGCGGGTGGCCTCGGTCGGTGCCAGCCGTGGCGCGGGGACGATCGCGGGCGGCAGCTCGGCCTCGGCCAGCTCGGCCTGACGGCGCATCCCGCGCGGGCGGTTGGCGTACCAGCCATAGTACCGCGTCGTGACGTGGCCTTTGTCGGGGATGTGCACCACGACCCGCGCCACGCACTCGAGCGGGTCCACCGTCTCGGTGCCCGCCGTCGGGCCGTCGGACTTGTCGGAGCGGTCGGTCACCGCCTTCGTCGTCCGGTCGTACGTCAGTCGCTCCAGGGCGACGGGATTCTGGGCTCGATAGCGCGCGAGCCGGGTGGCAAAGGCCCGGTCATCCTCCGACACCCAGACGGCCGTGTGCACGTGGAACCCCGAGTGCGGCCACGTGAGCATCCCGGTGGCTTGATCGTGGTCGAAGAGGGCCAAGCGCACGAAGAGCCGCAACACGGCGCGGCGGAACGCCTCCGTCAACCGCGCGGTGTCGTGCACCGGCCACGCGACGAACGACTCGTTGGGCCGGAAGCCGCCATCGGGACGATGCCGACGGCGCGCTCGTGCTCACCCGTCAGCGTGCGGATGGCCGCCGTGATGGTGCGGGCGGCGACGCGGGCGATCTCGCCGAGCAGGCGGCGGCGATAGAGGTAGTCGGCGCGCAGCCGCTTGGGGATGGTCAGCACCACCTGCCGGTGCGGCACGGGCGCGAGCAGCGTGGCGTCGAGCCACTGCGTCCAGATCGCCAGCCGTTTGGCGTGGCAGCTCGGGCAGAAGTAGCGACCCTTGCAGGAGAACGCGAGCAGATACGCGTGCGCACCGGCATCGCAGCGGATGCGCGCGAACCCGTGTTCGAGCACGCCGCAGGCGAGGAACTTCTCAGCCACCTGCGCGACGGCGGGACGCCACGGGCCATCCTCGCGCGCGAAGCGCTCGTCGTAGACGGTCTGCAGGCGGTGCAGATGGTCCGACACCAACCGAAAGAGCGGCGACACCTGCGGACGCCGGGGTGTGTAGACGCCACGCGCCGCCGATGCTGCGTCGGGCCTGCGCGCTCCGGGACCGAGGAGCGCCGAGCATACGTCCGACTCGGGTGCGGACGGTCACCGTTCCGTTACGCGACGGGCTGTTTCGACGCAACATCCGTGCGGCGCGGGCCTAAATCACCGATGTCGTCGCTGTTCTGGACGATGGTGGCCGACACCGGCAGCTGGCCTATTGTCCGCGGCGCACGTGACTCCCGCACAGCCGCCCCCTCGGATATCGAGACACCGCTCATCGGGGGGAACCTTGATGTGTCCACACCGGCGGTAAATGCGACGCGCGAACTGCTGCCGATGCTGTCGCGTGGCCATCAGGTGATCTTCCGCAACGCCGGGCACGCGAACCTGATGAAGTTTCAGGGAGCGGCGTACCGGTCGCTCGTCGGTGGCTTTTTCGCAACCGGTGCCGTCGACACGAGACGCTTTCATTATGAGCCGATGGGCTTCCGGGTCAAGTGGAAGCTCTCGCGCGTAACCAAGCTGTTTATCCTTGACGGGGTGAATCTGCTCGGCGGCCTGGTGTTCGCGGGATTCAAGCTTGCGCCGTTCTGACACGGACTCGCACTCGCACGCGCAGTCCCGCTGCAGGGTCTCGACCCGGTGCACGGCCGCCTGTCAGCGGCGGGTCCAGGTCCGCCGCTGGCAAGCGACTACTCGCGCTCGTACAGCAGCAGCACCGAGCGGCTCAGCTCGCGCACCAGCGGCGCGAACCCCGCCCCCGCGACGGAGAGTCTGCCCTCCGTCAGCCGGCCATCGATGGCCAGCACGGTATACCCGTGCACCATCGCCCACTGCGCCACCGTGCGTTCACGAATCGCGCCGTGTGGCAACAGCCCTTCGTCCGCCGCACGCTTCACCGCCTCGATCGCCGGCGCTTCGGCGGCATCGGCCGCTGCCCGAAGCGCTGGATACCCAGCGGAGCATGCAAACTCCGGTGCGAACGCCAGGCGAAGCCGCGCTGGATCTGACACACCATATCGAAAATAGGCTGTGGACAGGCGAACGATGCCGTCGAGCACCGACGTGGCCTTGGAAAGCGCGACGCGCTGCGTGCGACCGAGTTCGAGCAACGCCTCGGTACTGAGCTCGGCCAGCAGCGCCTCCCGATCCGAGAAATGATTGTAGATCGCGGGGTGCGACACCCCGACCACGCGGGCCAGCGCACGGAGGCTCAGGCCGGCGGTGCCTTCCTTCGACACCATCATGCGCGCCGCGTCGAGCACGGCATCGCGCAGGTTTCCATGGTGATACGGACGTCGGGCAGGCATACGTCGGAGTGTAACCCGCGGAAACATTTCCGCCACGTTGCGTCACTACGACGGGCCGCGTCGCTGCGTCATGTCAGGGCACCACCCCGCTGCGCTCCGAGTACTCCGCAGCGATGTAGTAGCCGAGGGCACGTTTGCGCGGGTTCGTGGTGTTCCTGACGTTGCCGCGCAGGTTCGCGCTGGGGAGGGAAAATGGCGAGCCGTCCCCGCTGATCTCACCGTTGAACGCGAAGTAGTAGTCGTACGCCGGCCTGGAGATGGCAAACTGCCGCAGCTGCACCACCTGACCAGAGCGGACGCGAATGTCGATGTACGGCTGGAACCGGCGGACGACGCGTCCATTCAGGAGATCGTCGTCCCCGATGGACCGCGTTCTCGTCGCGGTGTCCGGTGAGACCTGCCGCGCCCCATCAACCCACTGCTCCCACAGGTAGGAATTCGATACAGCAGGCGGGTCGACCGCATCGATTGTCGCACGCAGTCCTTCCGTGGCCGCCGACTGATTCGGTCGTGGCACGAAGTACAAGCTGTCGATCGGAACCGCCGCCTGAACCACCTCCACCGCCTCGTACTGATCGCCCTGCCATTGTATCCGAAGGGTGTATCGTCGCCCCACCACAATCGGCAGGTCACTGGCGGCGTAGGTGCCAGGGCTTCCTGCCACCTCGGTCATCAGCACGCTGCGATCCGCGTCGTCCGCGACCTGCACCACCGCACCACGCGCCGGTGGTGAGGCGACGTTCGTAAAGTAGGGTGCCGTCGTCGTCAGTCGGATGACTTGCGGCCTGAGCGACGATCCCGTCGGGCGCTCCTGGACGCGCCGTACCTCGAGACGTGCCTCGACTACCAGGAGCACGGGACCATCGGTCACCTTCAGACCGACCACACGTTCACAGGCCGTCTGGCTCCCCATCAGCAGCGCTATCGAAATCAGCGCGCGAATCTGTCGTTGCATGAGCATTTCTCAGAATCGAAAGACGTAGTTGAAACTCGGGACGATCCCGAAGATCGATGTTTGTACCGCCTCAGCAACGAGCGGATCGTTCTTCGCCTGCCGGACGCGCAACGACTGGGCGTTGAACCGGTTGTAGGCATTCAGCACACCAAACTGCAACTCACCGCGACGCAGTGTTCGCGTCAGGCTCAGGTCGAGTCGGTGATAGATCGGCAGCCGCGCGGCATTGCGTGGGCCGTACTCTGCCACCAGAAAGCCATCCAGCGTGTAGCGCGATTGCGGCAGCGTGATCGGCAGGCCGCTTGCCAGCAGGAAACTGGAACCGACCGTCCATTTCGGCTTCCAGCGATACGTACCCACGACGCTGAGATTGTGCAGCCGGTCGAATGGCGACGCGTACCACTCACCGTTGTTCACTCCACCACCGCTGGTCGCGCCCGAGTTCTTCGGGACAGGAAACCGTTGCTCCGCGCGCGAGAGTGTATAGCTCGCCCACCCGGTCATCCGTCCGATGGTGCGTCGAGCGTAGAGTTCCAGCCCGTACGCGCGTCCGGACCCCTGTACCAGCGCGGTCTCGACACGCGGGTTGAAGATGATCTCGGCACCATCGATGAAGTCGACGACATCATCAATGGTCTTGTAGAACGTCTCTGCGGTGAACTCGTACTCCTTCAGCTGTCCGCTGTAGCCGAACGCGAACTGATCCGCCGTCATCGGTCGGATATCGGGCCCCGCCACTTCCCACAGATCGAGTGGCGTTGGGGAGTTCATCGGAGTGACGAGGTGCAGAAATTGCTGTGTCCGCGCATAGCTGATCTTGAGACTCGATTGCGCGTCGAGCGTGTACCGCGCCGACGCGCGCGGTTCCCATCCATCGTACGATACGAGTGTCGCGCCGCGGGCGATACGTGAACTGTCGATGACCGTTCCGGCCTCGTAGCGGTCCAACGCGCTGTTGTATACCACTGGCGCGTCGTTCCGATAGCGATACCGTGTCGCCTGACCCAGGCGCGCAAGCGACGCATAGCGTACGCCGTACCGGATTGCGATCGGGCCTGCCTCGAACTCATGACCGGCATACCCGGCGAGAGTCCTGCCGCGGCGCGCCTCGGGGCCGAACGCCTGGGTTGCGCTGGTGTCCGTCTGGCCGCGCACGCCCTTGTCAAAGGTGGTCGCCGTCCAGTCGGCGCCGAATTCGAGGCGGTGCCTGGCTGTGAGCTGATACGTCTCATCCACCTTCAGCGTTGCAGTGGCAATGCCGGCCTTCCAGCGCGCGGAATCAAGTCCGGGAAATGGGAAGCGAATACGGAAGTCGTAGTTGCTGCGCGTGGCGGTGACCTTGGAGAAGAGTCGATCACCGATCGCCTGATTCCAGCGCAGGGTCGCCGCCCGATTGCCCCAGCCGACCCCGACCCCGAGGTTGGGGCGCGCGAATTCATCGCGCCCCGCATACCCCGACAGCATCAGAGCCCCTCGCTGTCCGAGCCTGATGTTTCCCTTGGCATTCAGATCGTAGAAGTACGCCGTATTGTCATTCAGGTTGCTGTCGCTCGAGAGGCGAAGAAAGGCATCGGCGTACGAACGGCGTCCCGCGATCAGAAACGAGCCGCGATTCCCGAGCAGCGGTCCTTCGATGGTCGCACGGCTCGAGATCAAGCCGATCGACGCGCTGCCGGCGTACTCGTTGGCATTCCCCTCGCGCTGGCGCACATCGACGACGGACGAGATCCGACCGCCGAACTTGGCCGGAATAGCGCCCTTGTAGAGGGTTACGTTGTCCACTGCGTCGGCATTGAACGTGGAGATGAACCCGAGAATGTGCGACGGATTGTAGATCACCGCTTCATCGAGCAGGATCAGGTTCTGGTCCACCCCGCCGCCGCGCACGACGAACGCGGTCGACGCGTCGCTCACTGTCGCGACTCCGGGCAGCAGCGCGATCGAGCGCAGCGGATCGACTTCGCCCAGCAGCGGAGGCGCGAGCCGTACTGTCGCCATGTCGAGCCGCACCACACTCATGTCGGGCAGCCTGGGATCGAGATCGGCGCGCTCCGCGTTCTTGTCCGACTTCACGACGACGGTGGAAAGCACGGCCTGTTGCGGCTTCAAAACGAAGTCGTGCGCCGCCGAGGCTGACAGCGTGACCACCGTGTCGATCGGCGTGAAGCCGATCGCACGCACCCGCAAGCGATGCGCGCCTGGTGGCAACGTCAGTACGAAGTACCCTTCTTCGTTGCTCTCGCGCGAGACGCGAAGCTCTCCAACGCTCAGGATCGCATTCCGGATCACTTCGCGCGAGGCCGCGTTGCGGACATACCCGGTCAATCGAACCTCCGGCGCCCGCGAGCGGACCGAATCGCGCGGTACGGCAGGAATCGGAACGATCAGAAGCTGGTTGGCCGGCCCGACGAAGCCCCGCAGCCCGCTACCCGCCAACGCGCGCTGCAGCGCCGTGGCCGCCGGTGCGGCCGTCGCGCGGATGCGCACCCGGCGCGACATGGCGGGCAGCGCACCGTCCACGATGAACGTCAACCGTGCCTGCCGTGCAATCTCGGCGACGACCGCCGACATCGGCTGTTCGCTGTCGTTCAGTGTGACCCTCATGGCCAGTGCACCACGCAGCGCGGCGGTACTATCCAGCGCGATGAAGTCCCGCGGAACCGCAGACTGTGCGTGAGTCGGGAAAGCCGTCACCGTGCTCAGGAGAACGGCGAAGGCGCACCATGTAAGACATCGTCGGAAGTCGTAATGCACGTCGGTCGGGATCAGGTTGAGACATCACCCCCGTGGACGCTCCACGCGCGTCTGGTGACATCGAGTTCGGGTATGCGACACTTGCGATCGCGCAATCCCCTCACTCGTATTCGTGCTGTGCGAAAACCGCAGCGCTGCGCGACACCGCACGCTGCACGTCAGCGCGGATCGATCGTGATCAGCGTGCCACGCTGCACCACCGACGCGTTGAGCGCGATGCCGAGCGGGATGAGCAGTTGCGCGATCGGTTGCGCTTCGAATCGCGCCGAGAGGCGACGGTGCGCCAGCGACGGATCGATGACGATCGTGACATCGTACCAGCGCTCGAGCACCGGCAGTGCCTCCGAGAGCGGTGTGTTGTCGAACTCCAGCGTACCACCGACCCAAGCCAATGCATTGGTCGGCTGGCTCGAGACAACGAGCGGTCCATTCACCGGCAACCGTCCACGTTGGCCGGCGTGCAGCTCGGCCGCGCGAGACGTTGGCGTGACCGACGTGTCACGGACGGAGACACGACCTTCCTCAACGATGATCTCGACATCGGAGAGCTCGGCCCAGGCGCGCACCGCGAAGCGAGTCCCGATGTCTTCGATCACGCTGTGCCGCGCGTGCACCCGGAATGGTCGTGTCGTGTCATGCACGACGCTGAAGAATGCTTCGCCCTCCAGATGCACTGTACGCTCCGCCGTGCCGAAGTCACGCGACCATTTCGCACGACTTCCGGCAGCCAACGTGAGCGTACTGCCGTCCGGGAGCGAGGTACTGATCCGCTGGCCACGCGGTGCTACCAGTTCGTCCATGCCGCGCGAGGTGAGCATCCGGATCGTCGCTGTTCCCATGATCACGACGAGCAGCGCGGCGGCACGGAGCAGCCAGGACCCTCTCACGCTCGCTCGTAACGGCAGCACCGGTGCTGAGCGAGCGCTCGTAATTGGCCGGACGACGTCCGCCTCCATTCGCGCGGCAACGGCGGCCCAGGCGGCGGCCGTGTCGGCCGGTGTCACGTGGACGTCGCCGGTGGCGGCCGTTCGTACACCTTCGATGAGCGCGGCCCGCGCTGGGTCCGCCACGACCCAATCAGCGATCAGTGCTTCGTCTTCCCGCGTCGGCATCCCCGCCCACATCCGATCGAGGGCATGATCGAGCCGCACTGCAGTGAGGTCACGAGGATCGGTCATGAGCTGAGTGGGCCGAGGCCGACTGATGAGGTGCGCTGACTGGAAGACGCATACAGGCGCCGAGTGCTGTGGGTCATGGTGCAAGCACCCGCGCACGCAGCGCCTTCAAACCGCGCGCCAGATGGTTCTCGACGCTCTTCGCCGTAATGCCGAGCACCTCGGCGATCTCGGCGTACTGCATGCCCTCGCGCCAGCGCAGGTGCATCGCCAGACGGCAGCGTTCCGGGAGCTGCGAGAACGCGGCCTCCACCAGTGCGTGCTGTTCGTCGGCAATCATGCGTTCGTCCACCCGCACCGGCGTCACGTGCAGGTGGTGCACCGCATCGTGTGAAGCGTCATCGGTCCAACCGCGCTCGATGGCGTCGCGGCGACGCAGGTTCAATGCGCGATTCCGCAACGCACCGAAGAGGTAACTGCGCAGCGTCCCACGCACCTCCCATGAGGCACGCGCACGCCAGAGATCGAGAAAGAGATCCTGCACCATCTCTTCGGCGCGTTCGCGGCGTCCGGTGTAGCGTGTCGCGAAGGCCACCAGTGCGCCATGCGACGCGCGAAACACGCCTTCGAATGCGGCGGCATCGCCAGAGCGAATCCGGGCCAGCGTCGAGCCTGGAGATTCCAGCAGGTATTCAGGCTCGGGATTCGGGACGATGGTCATCACGGTTGCGTACGTCAGAACGGCCTCACGGTTTCGCACCTGTGCGTCACGAACAAGGTCAGAGTGGAGCTGTCGGTGCGATACTCGGCAACCAGGCATCCGGTCACCTCGCTGCGCTCACGCGTATACCGTGTCCATGCGCATGAAGTGCGGCGTTGCCTGCCAGCGTGTAGAATACTACCACTGGAAATATTGGCAACACGATCTGGAACTCTGCCAACCGGACGGTACGGCGGCCCGCTGTCATCGGCGGACCGTCGGAATGCCGGATCCGTGAACTGCCGTCGAGACTGCAGTCGGCCGGGGCTGGCAGTTCGGTGTTGGCCGGCACACCTGAGCCCCGCTGAGGAACGGGCGTTCGACAGGTACTGCCGTGCGCAGGGTATACCCATGCCGCAGCTGGTCTGCCATCACGGAACGGTAAAGTCACAAAGGGTGCCGCTGCGCGTATAGCATTGCGAGCCGTGTGCCGGTTGGTGCGATGTAGAGACTCACCTGTTCATACGCGAGTGCAACACGCGCTGTCTCCAGGTCGTCGATCACTGCATCGACGGTGTAGTCCCGTGTACCAACGGTGTCACGAGCGAGGCGACGCACGCAGACGTGGCTGGCTCGCACGATGCTGGAACGGGTCTCACGACTGAGCAGATCACCACCAATGCCGATCATCGAGGCGCGGACATCCGGGCACTCGAAGCGCGTCGACCCATCGACACCTCGATAGCCGATCAGGACCACGTCGTGCCGCGCGCTGATGAAGTCCGGCGGAAGAACGCTCACGTTGCTCTGTCCAGGCCCTCCCGTCATCCAGAAGATCGGCTCTTCGTGGAGGACCTGCGGCGCACGCCAGCGGACCACGGGTAGCGCGATCAGTCGGGAGTGGTTCGCGCAGGGTGTCCAGCCGACGAAATCACCCGCTTTCGCACCAACGGGAACGATCATCCCCGTTTCGGGCTGGGCACACGCCGATAGCACTCCGCTCACCAGCGCGACGATCAGAAGACGACTCATGCTTCATGCGACAGCCCGGAACGCCAGATCCCCTCACCCTTCCAGTCGCGGAGTGCGGCGACGGTCCGCAGCATTGATGTCTGCCGACGCAATCACCAGCAGCGCCAGCAGCAGGCAGACGCTGTACTCGCTGCCGCCCGTGCCGTGCTCGCCGACGAACCAACCCAGATGCCGGTGGATCAGCGCGATGCCACCGAGCAGAATCACACCGAACCCGGCCGCCAGGTACCGGGTGCGAAAACCAAGCGCCATCAGCAGTCCACCGACCAACTCGAACACGGTAATCAGCCAGACAACTGCAATACCTTGCGGTACCCCGCTCTTTTCCAGAAAGAGACCGAACTGTGGGATCGACCCGGGCTTCGTCACACGCACCAACGCGTGGGCCATGAACAGGGCGGCCGTGCCAACCCGAAGCACGATGAGCGCTAGGTGCAACGGCATGGAAGATGGTACGTGGATGTCAGCATCCATGACACGATCTGCGTCAGGCGCGACCCGATCGATACCATGACTCGTCACCGTTGTCTCCAGCGCTGCGCGCGTGATCAGGCTTCCCATGTCCCGATCATGATGACACGGTGCACGACGCACAAGCCGCGACGCAATGAAGCGCGTTGCACTGTTGACCCGCGTACCGTGCTCCAGTGCTTGCAGCACGCCCGCATCTCGCCGCCCATCCGCGCGGCTGCGCGCCTTGTCGCGAATATCAGGGCGTTCATCCCGAATCGGTGGCTTGTCTTCGGACGCGTGCGCACGTTGCCGGGTGATCGATCTGTCGCGGTGTTTTCGGCCGCTGATTCGTTACCACATCAGCGTTTCATCGCGCGCCGTCACTCCCGGGATACCCTCGACGTCGTCATGCAGGACGTCCCCACACCCGAACGCGCCGTCGTCCCTCGGTTACCGGTTCGTCTGAAGGATCTGCGGCACGGCCCACCGTCGGCTCTCGCGAGACTCGCGCACGTGGCTGGCCTTCCGATGGCCGACCAGACCGGATTGCTTCCACCGATGCCTCGTCTCGTCGTCATCGGTGCCGGACTGCTCGGCGGTTCGCTGCTCGCTTCCCTGCAGAGCCGCCGAACGTGCAATGGTGGCAGCTATTTGCTGACGGCCGTGTCGAGTGCGGCGACGCGAGACGCGCTCCAGGAGCTGGGATGGTGCGACGCGGTGTTCGACTACGCCGACCTCGCGGACGCTTGTACCGACGCCGACCTGGTCGTCCTCTGCACGCCACTTTCCTCGATCCACGACCAGATCAATGCCATCGCGGCATGTGCTGATCGCCTGGCGCCTGGCGCCCTCGTGACCGATGTCGCCTTGATCAAAGGTGTTGCGGGTGCATCCGAAGGTGGCGCTGAACCCGGCGCCCGTCACACCACAGTCAGTGGCGTTCAACTGGGCCCACGCCGCGCCGGACGCGGTGCCATCGGCCCACGTCCACGACACCAGCATGCCCACCATATGGATGCCGGTCGTTGCGCTGCCGGTGAGCGTTGGTGAGCTCAGCGGGGATCCAGCGACGAACGAGTTGGTTTGTGCAAAAGTTTGCCCGCCGGCCACAGCCATGATCGCTGTCGCGATGAGGCTTCGAGAGAGGAGTCGCTTCATTAATAAGGCCTCTGTTGATGTCAAGATCGGGGCGGCGCGGAGAGCGCGGTAGGTATGGAGAGAACGCTGGACGCCAGAGGCGTAGAAGCGCCGCAGAATTCGTGTCGAGGGCGCGGTGGCCGGGCACATTTCAACGCGCCGCCGTTGCAAAGGCCTAAGCCATTTCTGGCGAACACGTTACCCGCAACTGCTGAGATTGCCACTCGAACCGATCGCCATGACAGACTCAAGCTTGCGGCTCGGCTACACCTGTTGGGTCATCACAACACTCGGGATTGTTCACCCGCCATCAACTTGCACCACCACGCTCCCGCGCTTGCGTCCGCTGCCCACGCGGGCATGCGCCTGCGCGATCTCGGTAAACGGAACGCAACGATCAATTACTGGTGTGAAGGTACCCTCCGCCGCCATGTCCACAATCGTGCGCAAATCTTCGATGCGCTCGGCGCTCGGCCCCCCCACTACCCGGTGGCTGGTCGTGAGCCAGACCCACGGCGCGCGCAGCATTTCGGGAAGAGAGGCCAGCACCAGCAGCAAGCGACCACCTTCGCACAGCGCGTGTTTTGCGCGTGCGTACGGTGCGTTTCCCACGGTGTCGACGATCACATCGTACCGCGCGCCCTCCGCGGCGAAGTTGGTCTGCCGGTAGTCGATCACGCGCACCGCGCCGAGCGACGACAGCAGCTCGGCGTTGCCCGCACTGCTCACCGCAGTCACGGTAGCACCGGCGTGAACCGCCACCTGCAGCATCGCGGACCCAACAGCGCCCGACGCGCCGTTGATAAGCACGCGGTCGCCCGCGCGAAGTTTTGCGCGCCGGAAAAAATCGAGCGCGGTGGTGCCACCGAACGCGAGCGCGGCGGCGTGTTCGTACGAGAGCTGCGGCGGCTTCTTCACCATCACACTCTGCTCGGGGACGCAGCAATACTCGGCGTGCGCGCCGAATTTGACGCCCGTAAACGCCACCACCGCGTCGCCGAAGGAGAAGCGGCGTACTGAACTGCCAACCGCCACGACGTCCCCGGACAGTTCGCTACCAAGAATTGTTCTCCTTGGCGCGCGTATCCCGAACGCAAGTCGACCGATCGTACCGAAGCCGTATGGCATGGTCAGACTGCGAATGCGCCAATCCGCTGAAGACACCGTCGTCGCGCGCACGCGAATGAGAACATCTGTGGGGCCGGGCGCTGGGAGTTCAACAGATTCGATCCGCACGCATTCCGGTGGTCCGTACCTACGACACACTGCGGCGTTCATGGCTTCGGTTTGCGGGTGAGTGGCGCCGTAAAGCCCATGCGCCAAGCGAGTACGTTCGCCGTAGAGCGTTTCACATCGAGGTCGAGCGTGCCATCGGCGTTGTCGGTGACCCCGCCCTTGAGGAGATAGTCGCGTTGTCCGTGTCCCTGATACGACACACTGAGATCGAAGGCGACGCCACGATGAACGGGCAGCGAAAGCCCCGCGCCCGTGCGCCACGCGAACCCGCCGTCGCCGAAGTGTTCATCGGCAGCCACGAAGTCGGGGAGGAGTCCTCCGCCCAGACCGGAAAAGGTGGCCAGACGACTGGCGCCCACCAAACCGTGCGCGTATACACGCACCGGGCCCAGCGGGAGTGAAAGTTCGGGGCCGATACCGGCGGAGAGAATCCCGTTGGCGGTTGTGACATTCACGGCCACCCGACAGGCCGGCGTGTTGGCGAGACAGGTGCGCCGGCTCTCATGTCCGTAGTTCAGATATCCGCCCTCAAATCGCAGCGAAAACAGTCCGTAGGGATCGATTCTCAGGCGGACGTGCGCGGTCGCGCCGGCGGCTTGTTCCACGTTCCTGCGGAACGCACCTGTTGGCCGACCGATTTCGGCGGCAGCGCCCGCATACCAGCGGGGAATGGTGGGCGTTGCCGTCTCGCTCGCGGCCGGAACGACAGGAGGGGTGGCCGCGGCCTCCTGCGCGGCCAAGGGGACCGACCCGGCGAGCGTGCCGAAGAGCAGGGAGAGAGCAGAGCGGGGGAAAACCGGGCGCATAAAAACGGGATCCTGGATAAGGGTGCCTGTGCTTACTGTGTGAGGCCATACGTACGCTGTAAGTATCCGGTTTCAGCGGTGTGTTCTGTCGCTTGCCGTACCGTGTCAGTTCACGTTATCTCATACCATGCCCACCGCCCGCCGTTCTCCGCTCACCCGTGAACGCGTGCTGCGCGCCGCCGTACGGCTGGCCGACAAACACGGGCTCGATGCGCTTTCCATGCGTCGGCTCGCGGCGACGCTGAGGGTGGAGGCGATGTCGCTGTACAATCACGTCGCCAACAAAGACGATGTACTCGACGGCATCGTGGATCTGATCATCGGCGAGATCACGGTGCCCACACCCGGCGGCGACTGGAAGGCAGCGATGCGCATGCGTGCCACCTCCGCCCACACCGTATTGCTCGCGCATCCGTGGGCCGCGCTGCTGATCGTATCGCGCATGAATGTAGGGCCCAACATGTTCCGCTACATCGAAGCGACCATCAGCACGCTGCGACAGGCGGGGCTTTCATGGGCGCACACCGACCGCGCCTGGAACGCCATTGACAGCTACATCTACGGATTCACACTGCAACTCCAGAACTTTCCCGTGGAACCCGGCGAATACGCGTCGGCTGCGGCTGGCTTCTTGCCGATGCTCCCCGTCGCGCAATATCCCGTGATGCACGAGATGACGACGCTCGTGGCGAATGGCACGCACGACGGCACGCACGATTTTTCCTTCGGCCTCGAGCTCATTCTTGACGGGCTGGATCGGATGGTCGCGCGAGCGCGCAGTTGAAACGCTGCAGATCGCTCGGCGCGAGCGATTTACGCCGCGGAGACGCTGTTCTCCATGTCACTCCAGCCATCCAGAAAGAGCGGTCGCGCGAGTCCGTCCCGCCCATCGTAAAAGCGCACACGGTCCGGTGTGAACCACTTGGCGATGAGAATGAGCTGCCCGGTATGTCCTGAAAAATGCTCGACCACGTGATACACCGCGGTGAACACCGTCGTCTCGCGTCCCTGGATCTGTCGTGGCTGCTGCATGGTTACTGCGCGGAGCGTGTGCAACACTCGTAGTGCTTCTCCGCACGCAGCGTCGAGATCATCGAGCAGCTGTCCACGCGTGGAACCGGTGGCGTCGGCGGGATAGGAAATTCAATCGGGGTCGGTCGCGTATCTGGTGGACGTACGGTGCGATCGCTGTCCCCGCGAGCGCCGGCGGCGCACGCGGCGGCCTGACGTCCGCCCGCTGCCACGCATGGACGGCCGTCCGGCCGGCGCTTTCCGCGGGCGTCCTATCACAGCGGGGGCCGATCGGACGCCGCGTGGAGACGGACGCGCACGCCAAACGTCCCCCGCGCGCGGCCGGGCGTCGGGGGGCGGCTCAGGGCGCCCGGTGGGTCGCCGCGAGTCGTCGCCTGACGCCCGTTCCTACCGGTCGGCGAGGGGGGACTCCGCGCGCCGGCGCGGGCCGCGTGCGTCGCGCGGGTGCGGAGGTGCGGAGGTGCGGAGGTGCGGAGGTGCGTGAGGATCTGGTCGATCACCGAGACCTGGGTGATGCACGCGATGATCCGCATGGGGCCATGGCAGGTCGGGCACGCGAGCGGGTCGACCTCGAAGATCTGCTGGAGCAGCGCCGCTCACCGGCGGGTGGCCTCGTTGGGGAGAATCGTGGCGCGGGGACGATGGCGGGCGACGCGGTGGCGGGGGCGGGCTCGGCCTGACGCCGCATCCCTAGCGAGCGATTGGCAGACCAGCCATAGTACCGCGTGGTCACCTGGCCCTTGTCCGGGATATGCACGATCACCCGAGCCAGGAACCCGAGCGGGTCCACGGTCTCCGTGCCCGCAGTCGGGCCCTCCGACTTGTCGGAGCGATAGGTCACGGACATGACGGCCCGGTCGTAGTTGAGCCGCTCTGGCGCGACGGGATTCCGCGCACGGTACCGGGCGAGCGGGGTCGCAAAGGCGCGGTACTCCTCGGGGACCCAGACGGCCGTATGCACGTGAAACCCCGAGTGCGGCCAAGTGAGCATGCCGGCGGCCTGCTCCTCGTCGAACAGGTCCAGGCGCACGAAGCGCCGGAGCACGGCACGGCGAAACGCTTCGGTCAACCGCGCTGTGTCTTGGGCGGGCCACCCGACGAAGGTCCCGTCCAGACGAAAGCCGCCGTCGGTGACCGCGAGATGCAGATGCGGATGCCAGTTGGCCCGCGACCCATGCGTCTGCAGGCACGCGACGATCCCCACGGAAAGGTCGCGCTCGCCGGTCAGTGTCCGGATGGCGGCGGTGACGGTGCGGGCCTCGACGCGGGCGATCTCGCCAAGCAGGCGACGACGGCACAGGCAGTAGCCGCGGAGCCGCTTGGGGATGGTGAGCACGACCTGCCGGTGCGGCGCAGGCGCGAGCAGCGTGGTGTCCAGCCACTGCGTCCAGATCGCCAGGCGCTTGGCGTGGCAGCGCGGGCAGAAGGAGCGGCACTTGTACGACGGCCAGCAGATACTCGTTCATGCCAGCCTCGGACCGGATGCGCGCGAACCTGTGGTCGAGCACGCCACAGGTGAAGAACTTGTCGGCGACCTACGAGACGACCGGGCGCCTCGCGACGTACTCGCGCGCAAAGCGCTCGTTGTAGACCGTCGGCAGGCGGTGCAGATGGTCCGATACCAACTGTGATGCCCGGCATTGCGCGGTCCGCTCGCAGCAGAAGCCCGCGCGTCGCGCAGAATTCACGCGTGGACGAATGTCGCGCCGTGTTGGACGGTTTTTCCTCGGCCATATGGTCGTGATCTCGTCGTGCGCGACGCCGCGCAGCGCTCCCTGCTCCGGTTTTTCGCGGCAGATCCCGCATACGTCAGCTTTTCGATGGTGTGCACCAAGCAAAGGAGCAGCCATTGGCCGTTCACCTTGGTACGGCCACGCCGCGTGAAGCGATCGAGCCGCTTGTTGTCACGCAGGTTGCCGAAGACGGGCTCCACGGTGCCAACGCGTTGGCCGTACTGCTCGCGCCCCTCCGGCGTATCGAGGCGCTGCGGCATGCGCATCGTGTGCGTCGCGGGCGCCGCTGTGTCTTCGCGCCCTGGAAGTGTTCACCGACATACCCATTCGTGACGTTGCGGGCTCCTCTTCGGTTCAGTGACTTCCCCGCGGGACACACACACGTGCGCGCGTCGGTGTCATACGTGAAATCACT
>Ga0105045_10001094_pt1 | contig 21607 bp, 3 predicted proteins | sample MAT02_FD_78089 | JGI IMG/M metagenome (GOLD analysis project Ga0105045, IMG submission 78089) | Freshwater microbial communities from Lake Fryxell liftoff mats and glacier meltwater in Antarctica - MAT-02 (megahit assembly) | ecosystem: Environmental > Aquatic > Freshwater > Ice > Liftoff... | reverse complement strand
GGGAATGTGCCCGACGTTAGGAGGGAGTGCCTTTTTTGGCAGGGCGAAAAACGACGGAATGATGCGAAAAACGCACCTTCGCCGTGGCCGAGCAAATTTCAAACATCGTACACCAAAGTGGCATCCAACTATTAAGGAATGAAACACGTGAGATAGAAGGCCTGAATTTTATTGGTTTTGACGATTATTGGGGGCTCAATTTCCAACCTGAGCAAGCGATGGCTGATTACGACCCCTCAAAAGCAGACCTAGTTCTTTGTCATAATCCAGATGTGTGCGACTTGCCTGTTTGGGGTGATTATCAAGGCTGGATTTTATCTGAACATACGCACGGGGGACGGGTAAAGCCGCCATTTTTAGCGGCGCCAGTAGTACCCGTTCAGAACAAGACATATACTTCGGGCAAATTTCACCTTTCCAACGGAAGAACCCTGTACATCAATAGAGCCTTGGGCCATTTATGGCAAATTAGGTTCAATGTGAGGCCAGAAATAACGATATTTGAACTGGAAAGGGGATAAATGTCAGACATTTGGGAAGATAAAACTGGTGCGATTCAATGCCTAAAAAAACAGGCTACCCAATACCCCCTCATCGCAACCCAGGCAGCCCAAAACTCCGTTGATACTTCTTATAATCAGCCGCAGTCATTTGCATGAGCAGGGGCTTTTTTTGTGGGTCGAGCCAGCGCATGAGGGCCAGCATATTGGGTTCGTCCATGGCTGTACAACCTAGAGTGCCGGAGCCGGGTGCGCGCCACAAATGAAAAAAGATACAAGAGCCACCCAGGGCTTGGGGCGGGAGGTTTTGTTTCACAAATATGCCCCATTTATATTGCTCGTCGTTGCGCAGCATAGGTTCTCGCCCCGTCCAATCTTGCGGCGCGTCTTTGATATCAATGATTTGGTTGTAGTATTTTGATTTGGAGTCTTCTATGCATAGGTTACTTTCATCAATAGACTGATATTCCATACGAAGAGGCAAAACCCCCACTGGAGCATATCCAAAGGCCATTCCGAAGCGGAAAATACCGGCAGGGGAGCGTTTGTCGCCTTCTTTTTTTTGTCGTCCGGGCTTAGCGCTGTGCAGCCCCCTACCCCAAGCGATGCCTTTTGTACCCAAATTAACGGGGTGTGCTTGCCCAATTTGCTTCCATGTTTTCCCTTGTTTTTCAAATTTCCAAAGTTGGGCTTTCACAGTATTCGAATTGGGCGGCACGACGACCACCAACTGCTGACAATCGCTAAAAATGCCATTTCCCGGCCCTAAAATCCCCCAAAACAGCGGGAGAAACACACTCCATAAAAGTTGTTTTTGCATAATAATTCTATCCGTTTCCTTTACGAGCGTGTTTAAATTTTAATTTTCAGTTCAATAAAATTCGAACACGCTCTAATAAAACCCCAAAAAACCCTCAAAGTTAAAGAAAAGTCCAAAAAAAGCCAGAAAAGGGCTGAAAGTCCGCCGCACCACCATCCTAGGATGGTGGTGCGGCGGCGGCGCCGCCGAGCCGAGCGCCCAAAAAAAGCCCCGCAGGAACCAAGTCCTACAGGGCTAAAATAATATCCAAAAAGAGGTGGGCCACCCAAAAGAGCGGCCCACCCTTAAATCTATCGTTGAATCACCACCTTAGCAAACACAATCTTCTCCCCATTCTGAATCGCTAGATTATACAAACCAGCGGGCAGATCGCCGTACTGGAATACCTGAACCAAGTTACCCGTATGGAAATCGGCGCGGTCGCGTTTAACCATCCGGCCAACGGCGTCGTAGAGAATAAACTCAATCTCTCCATTGCCGCGATCCTGACCGAGCATTTCTACCGTGAAGGTGCCCAAATTCGGATTCGGGAACAGGCGGAATGATTCAAGCCACTGCTCTTCGTGTGATTCCGTAGTGCCAACCGTAATAACCTGTTGGTAAACATGTGCCGCGCAGTTGTTATCTGCCGTCAGTTCTACCACATAAGTGCCGGGTTGAGTGTACACGTGTGTCGGATTCACTTCTGTGCTGTTGGTGCCGTCTCCAAACGCCCACACGTAATGCGTAGCATTTATGGTGAAGTTGGCAAATTTCACCGACAACTCGCTAGCCAAGGACGTAAACTCAGCCTCTGGCATTCCGGTGTAAACCGTCTGACAATCTTTCAGCAACTCATCCGTACCTACTGTATTGGTCACCTTGAGAGAAACCTCGTGGTAAGCAGCATCTGGGTAAGCAACGGTTGGGTTTTGCTCCGTCGAAGCAGAAGGTGTACCCCCTGGGAACGACCAAGACCATGCCGTTGGATTGCCCGTAGAAACATCCGTGAATTTCACTTCAAACGGAGCCGTACAAGACTGGATTTGCAAATCAGCAAAGGCGGCAGTCGGAGCAAAGGTCTGTTCGGTCACCACCGTTACCAAGGCGATACAAGAAGCGGAGTTGCCGCTTGGGTCTGTTACCGTCAAGGTTACGTTGTTGTGTCCTAGGTTGCTCTGGTTAAACGAAGTGTTCGAGGCCGTCAGCATCAGTGAGTTGAGTGCTGCATAACTGTCGGTCGAGCCACCGTCTATCTGTACTGCCGTAATGTTGGCCAATCCATTGCCGTTCAGAGCTACCGTGATGTCTTGGCAAACAGCCGTTGGAGGCGTTTGATCCAACACGGTCACCACAAAGGCATCTGTAGCCGTACAAGCACCCAATGTAGCCGAGACTGTCACGGTGACTGTATTATCCAAAGCCGTGAAGGTTGGGATAATGGGCGACAGAGCCGTCGTGTTGCCGTTAGGCATTCCGACTTCTGCACCGCCAGTCCAAGTGAAGTTGGCCCCCCAAGTGCTGGTTTGCAATACAATGGGTCCGAGCACGCTGCCGGCTTCTACCGTGTAATCTGGGATTGGAATGATATTAAAGACCGTTGCGTCTTCTACTACCGCCGCCGTGGTGGCGATACAGCCGTTGCCGTCGGTCAGTGTTACACTGTATGTACCAGCATTCAGGCTGCTGAGCACCGTAGAAACAGTTGTCAACGGACCCTGTGTAGTGCCATTCGACCACTGGAAGGTGTAGTCCGATGGGCCATCAAATACCGTAGCCGTTAGCGCACCTTCATTGGCACCGGAGCAAGTATTGTCTTGCGCCGTGAGTACCAGCCCTGGGTTGCCGAATACGCGCAGTTGCAGTGCATCTACATCGTAACAGCCCGCCGCATTTTCTACCCGTGTCCAAATCTGCTTCGCAGCAGAGGTGTAGGTATTTGAAATTGGATTCGTGCCTTGTTCTGCATCTGTTTGAGATGCGTAGAAGGTTACGGTAAATCCGGCATTGTTGCCAGTTACTGCTGCATTCACTTGGCTGAGGTTGAACACAGCGGTTGGACCGTCAAATGTTTCAGGACAAGCGCCTAGTTCAGCCGAAATAGCAACTGGCAGAGCGGCTACTTGTAAGTTCACAGTATGGTAAGATACTGTTGTGCCTAGTTGTACGCGAGCATACACTTGGTCTCCACCCTGCGCCGTGTAAGGGCTTGAGAGGATGCCGTTACCGGCTTGTGCAGCGGCATACGTAGCGTGGTAAGTTACCGTTGCTGTTCCAGCAGGGTCAATAATCTCATTGGCCTCTGTCAGCATGAACTGCCCTTCGATAGAAGTAGCATTCAAGGCACATACCTGAATGGTGCAAGTAGAATCTGCGATGAAGCCCGCATCGAAACTGTGGTCAGAGCAACCCGCCATGCCCGTAGTGAGCATAATGGTTGGGTACTGGTGCCAAGGGGTGTTCGGTGCGTCGGCAATCATAGCGTCGGAGTCGTTCCAGTCAGCGTGCCAGCCAACACCCACGTTGGCGAGGGATAGGTGATACTTAATACCATCCACCGAGAGTTGATTTTCGGTGGTATCGTACTGATTGAGGTTGGCGTTTTTACCAAACACAATTTTGTATGGATGGAAGGCATTCACACTGTCGCGACCGGCAGTAGCAATCCAGGCTTCGTTGACTTGTCCGATGCCGGTAAAGTAGTATTCACCGTTCTGACCGGTTATGGTGGAAGCCAACAGATTACCCGTTACGCCGTCGAAGAGACTTACCAACACACCCGGGATGGGGCTTTCGCAAGCATCCTGTATGCCGTCTTCATTGAAGTCGTTCCACACGTAGTTACCAATTTGTATAGGTGCCTCATCGCAGATGGCTTCGAGATCCCCGATGGTATTGGCCATACCGATGCCGACGCTGTTGTTTACTGGGTCGAGCAGGGTAAGGTCTGTGCGGGTTGCGCTTCCTGTTAGCAGGTCGTAATAGACTACACCACCCCCGAAGTTGTATTCAGAAGTGTTTGGATTGTTGATGGCGCCGAGCAATTCGTTTCTGCCTGGTACGTACAACAAGCCGCCTGCTTCTGCATCGAGGTGATGATAGCGCGTATTGTCGTAGAAGAACTCACCACCGCCAGGTCCGTCATTTGAATTCGGGCCAAATACGCTGGTGCGGTTCAATCCAGGAATCGTACCGTTGTTTTCGAGCGTCCAAACCCCATTTACGGGGAAGGCTGCTACGATATCACCGCCTGCAGTGGCAGAGATTGGGTTGCCTTGCGTGGTGCCCGGACGGAATTGGCGGTAGCCAAACTGGTGTCCGGTGCGGTCCATCATGGCAACGACCATCATGCCCTCGCGGGTAATTTCGATGTCAGATACCATGGCTTGACCACGGCAGCGGAATTCGTTGCCGCTTGGGCCACCTCCGATGATTTCGAAGTTACCATCGAAAATCTGCGAAGGTTCGCCAGCACCTGTGTTGGCCACCAAGTTGCGCTCGGTGTACTCGTCGGTCCAAGTTTCCCATTCCTTACACTGCGCGAGGTTGGGATTCACACTACCCACGATGTCGCCATGGTTGTAAGCCGGCGTGTGCAAGTCCCAAGCCAATACTTGTGACCAAGTGCTGTCTTTGGTATCGAACACGTGGATAGAGGCGCTCAGGTCATCTGAAGAGCCGTTCGGGCCTTCTCCTGTGCATACACCACCTACATATACTTTGCCACAATCAATCTTCAGACCCAGTGCACGGAATACACCGTTTTCGCAATTGGGTGCAGAAGTGATGGGGATTTCTACCGAGTGGATGTTCGCCGAGTCCCGGATATTATCAATCCGTACGAGGGTTTGGTTGAACAGGTTTACGGTCCAGAGCGTGTTATCGCCCATGATGTCCAATTCACCCAATCCTACTTTACCCACTTTGCCGAAGGCATCCGTATCCATGCTGGGCACGTTTGGCGCGCTCAAGTCTGCCGGACGAACCACATCTCCCACGTTTGGTACGGTGTAAATCGGCGTAACGTTCGGATTTGCGGAACCGTTTTGGTAGTCAATGCGGTAAATACCGCCCAAACCCAGCTGGCCCAGTCCTACGTGACGCTTTAAGAATGCCGAAGCGTAGAGATACTTATTCGAGCGGTCGTACGCTAAGCCATAAACAGAACCAATCAGTTCGTTGTTGGCCGATACATCGCCGTAGATAGAACTGCGATTCACCGCATTGTACGGTACGAGTGCTACTACGGGCGAACTTACTTCGTCCGCTTTGCCTTGTGCGAAGACTGAGAAGGCAATTTCCGGATCCAACTGACAGTAGTCAGCCGGGTTGAGGAAGCCTACTTTGATGTCGCAATTTGCGTTGTTGATGAACTGGACAGTGGTACCAACTCCTTGGCAAGCGAGCGAAGGTTTGAGGCAGCAAGAGTCCTTAATCACCACAAATTCAAGGCGATACGGGTAGTTATTCAGGTTCGGGAACAAGAAGTTGCCCGAAGCATCCGTCCAAACCGAATCTACTGGGTTTGGATTGTTGCATTCAAAGAGATACACAATTATGCTGTCGAGGCCAAACTCTTCGGTACCGAAGTTGCAATCGGCATTGAAGTCATTGAACGCAGCGCCTCCAATGTTGCCGCCCACGGTAGCGCAAACGGTGGCTGAACAACCATTTGCATCCGTTACGGTGAGGCAATACGTGCCCGAAGTCAGGTCTGTAATCGTGAATGGCTCAGTCTGCACCGTGCCGCCGCTCAAGCCGGTTCCTTCCCAGGTGTAGGGGGCGGTTCCGTTTTCGAGGTTGACGGTGATGGCACCTTCTGTTCCGCCGCACACCACACCCGTGGTCGTAGCCGTGGCTTGTAAGAAACTGATGTTTTCAATTTCAATCGAAACCGTTCCGGTACAACCTTCTTCACTGGTGACGGTGACGGTGTACGTACCGGCAGTAAGACCCGTGATGTCGAACGGATTACCAGAGCCAATTCCATTACCAGAGCCTCCGTTGCCAGAAACCCAGTTGTAAGAATATGGCATGGTGCCGTTGAACACACCCACGCTGATTTTGGCATTCGTGCCGCCACAAACAGTGGCACAAGTTGCTACCGCCCCTACAATCAAGCCAGATGGCTGCGGAATGTTGGCGCAGAATACTGCGATACAACCTGAACCATCGGTTACGGTGATGCAGTAGTCGCCGCTGTCGAGTCCATCAATCGTGATTGGCTCCGTGGCGGAGCCTCCCATACCAGACATGCCGTTCGGGCCTGTCCAGTTGTAAGAATAGGGTGCCATGCCACCTACGATGTCGAGTATAAAGTTGCCATCGGTGGCACCGCAAGTCGGCGCGCAGATGTGCAATGGAATAATCTGGAAAGTACCGGAGGCATTCACCGTAGCACAAGCCGTTGAAATACAGCCTGTTCCGTCGGTAATGGTAACACAATAAGTCCCTGCACCCAAACCTGTAATGCTAAAGGTTGGATTCACAGAAGTGCCATCGCCGCTGGTGTTGTTCGGGCCTGTCCAATTGTAACTGAAGTTCGGAGTTCCGTTAGAAACGGTGACTGATACCGAACCATCGGTGCTACCACAAGCCGAGGCGTTGTTGCCAGTGGCTACTGCTTCACAGCAAACCGGTGAATCCACCGTTGCGCAAAGGGTTGCTGTACATCCGCTGGCGTTCGTCACAGTGACGCAGTACGTACCTGCATTCAAACCACCAATTGTAAAGGTGGTATTCGGTGCGGTATCATTACCACTGGTTCCGTTCGGGCCTGTCCAGTTGTAGGTGTACGGTGCGCCGCCGCCTGTCAGTACAGTTACAGTTACCGAACCATCGGCTACACTGCAAGTTGCTGGTGAAGTTGTAGCAGAGAGCGTTACAGGAGCCGGACCATTTACGGTGATGCAAGTAGTGGCGGTGCATCCGTTGCCGTCAGTTACGGTAACACAGTAGTCGCCAGCCGTGAGCAGGGTAATGGTGAACGGTTCTCCCGGAATTGGGATACCGCCGTTGTTACCGGTTGCGCCGTTGGTGCTGTTTACCCAGTTGTATGAGTAATTCGGCACGCCACCCGCTACATCTACTGTGATGGTTCCGTTCGGAGTCACGCAGTTAGAAGAAGGTGTGGTGCTGCTGGTAGCAGTGATTCCAGTGGAGCCACCGACCGTAGCACAAGCCGTTGCCGTACAGCCATTGGCATCTGTCACGGTCACGCAATATGTATCTGCTGCCAGATCATTGATGGTGGCACTGTTGGCACCATTCGACCATAAGAAGGTATAAGGAGCCGTACCGTTTGTACCGGTAGCCGTTACGGAACCATTGTTATTACCACAAGTGGTATTGGTCGCCGTAGCCGTTGCCAAAATGCTCGGAGCAGGGTTAATGGTTACGGTTGCAAATGCCTGACAGTTGTTGCCGTCTGTTACCGTAATGGTATAAGTGCCCGGGGTAAGGTCGGCAATGGCGTAAGGCTCATTGTTGGTTGGGCCGAAGTTGCCGCTTTCTGGGCCATCCCACTCGTAGGTGAACAACGGATTGCCGTTGGTCACATCTATTAGGATAGAGCCATTAGAAGCCCCGCAAGCCGGAGCGGTGGGCGTTGCAATGATGGCAATCGCAGAGACAGAGTTGACGGTTACCTGACCTGTAGCAGTACAGCCATTGGCTGCCGTTACCGTAAGGTTGTAAGTACCGGCCATCAATCCTGCGATATCGAATGGATCCGACATTGCCATGCCGTTGCCCGTACCACCACCTACTCGAGTCCACTCGTAAGTGAAGTTGGGCAAACCGCCTGCCACATCCACGGTGATGCTTCCATTGTCTTCGCCACAAGTGGCAGGAGACGCCGTGAGCGCAATCGTTACTGGTGTGCTGCTGGGTACGGTGACCGTTACGGTGACAGAGCATCCAGCCCCATCGGTTACCGTAAAGGTGTGCATGCCAGATGGTACATTAGAAATGGTGAATGGCTCATTCTGCGAAGTACCGCTGGTGCCGTTTGGCCCAGTCCAGTCGTACGGTGCGGTGCCGCCTGTTACATTAATGGTTACGGTGCCGTTTGACTGGCCACAAGTAGTGGGGGTAGCCGTGGCCGTAGCCGTGATGGCGTTGGAAGCCGTTACGGTTGCACAAGCAGCTGTTGAGCATCCTGTTGCATCGGTTACCGTTACGCAGTATGTACCGGCTGACACATTGCTCAAGTCTTGGGTGCTTGCGCCGTTTGACCAAGTGTATGTGTATGGTGCTGTTCCGCCGGTTACCGTTAAGTCAACCGATCCATTCGACTGGCCACAAGTGGCGGGCGTAGTGGTGGTGGTTGCTACAATGGTATTGCCGTTACAATCTACGGTAGCCGTCACCACTTTGTCGCAGCCATTGCTGGCAGTTACGGTGATGCTATAAGTGCCGCAAGGCAGTCCTGTGATGGTGTAAGGATCTGGTTGGTTATTCGCCGAGCCAGATACTGGGCCATCCCAAGCGTACGTGTAAGTGAATGGTGGTACGCCGCCGTGGGTAATGTCCACGGTGATGGTACCCAGACTACCACAACCTTCAGGAGTAGAAGAAGTCGCGATGATCATGTTTTGCGGCTGTGATACCACAAACACACCCACTCCTTTACAGCCGCGGTTATCGGTGGCCGTTACGGTATAAATACCGGAGCAAGCATTGGTCAAGTCCTGTGTCGTCTGGTTTCCTGGCGACCAGAAGTAGGTGAATCCACCTGTTCCGCCCGAAATGCTCACGTTGATACCACCGTCGCACTCACCAAAGCAAGACGCCGGCGTTACGGCAGCCGTTACCTGAATGGGCGTTACACAAGGTACAAATATTGATGTGATGGCCACACAACCATTTCCGTCTGTTACGGTAACGGTGTAAGTATCGCAGGTTGGGAAATTAATCAAATCCTGCGAGGTTTCCCCATTCGACCACTCGTAGAAGTAAGGTGGGATACCGGCTGGCGTACCACCTGAAACGCTCAGGTTAATGGTGGCCAAAGCATCACAACTGATGTCGAGGGTAGTAGCAAGTATCAGTTTGGTAGGCTGCGAAACGGTTGCACAAACAGATTTGGTACAGCCGTTGGCAGCCGTTACGGTCACACAGTACACGCCGGCAGTCACACCAGAGATATCTTCCGGATCGTTGCCGCCTGGGATATGCGCCCAGTTGAAGGTGTAAGGTGCGGTACCGCCTATTACGGTGAGGTTCACGCCACCGTTGCTGCCACCAAAGCACGATACGGATGTGCTGGTTGTTGACAATACAATGGCTGTTGGTTGAGACACCGTTTGCGAAAGCGTACGGGTACAACCGATGGCGTCCGTTACGGTCACCGTGTAGGTACCTGCCGTGAGGTTGTTCAAATCCTCTGAGGTGGCTCCGGTATTCCACTGGTAAGTGTAACCGGGCGTTCCGCCATTCACCGTCAGGTTGATGCTACCGTTGTTGCCGCCGAAGCAAGACACTGGAACGGAGGTAGCCGTCAGGATAATTTCAGGATTTTGATCAATGATCGCGCACACCGATGCGGTACAAGCGTTGGCGTCTGTCACCGTTACGCAGTAGGTACCAGGTGCTATGTTGAGCAAATTCTGGCTGGTAGCACCGTTGCTCCACAAGTATGTGTAACCGGGTGTGCCGCCAGCGGCTAGAATATTGATATCCCCTGTATTGATGCCGAAGCAAGAATTATTCACATTGGTTACGTTCACCACCAACTGTGTAGGTTGGCCTACGGTGAATGAACCTGTTTTGGTACAGCCGTTGGCATCGGTGATGGTCACGGTGTAAGTACCGGCGGTCAAACCACTGATGTCCTGGGTCGTTTGACCGTTGGGCGCCCACAGGTAAGTGTAGCCGGGCGTTCCACCATTTACGGTGATGTTAATCGCACCGTTGTTACCACCGTTACAAGAAACATTGGTAATAATAGAACTAAACGTAATCGCCGTTGGCTGTGATACGACTGCCGAGATGGTTTTCGTACAGCCATTTGCATCCGTAACCGTTACGGTATAGGTGCCCGCAATGAGTCCGGTTGGATCTTCTCCTTGGAAGCCATTGTTCCAAGAATAAGAGAAACCGCCGTTGCCACCGGTGGCCGTCAGGTCAATGCTGCCATTGTTACCACCGAAACAAGATACCGGTGTCGGCACTACACTCAGGGTTATAATTGGGTCAACCAATGTAACACCTCCTACAGCAGTACATCCATTTTCGTCGGTGACGGTCACGGAGTAGTTGCCGGCTGGGAGGTTCAACTGGTCTTCCACGTTGTTATTCCCGGCAAGATTAGCCCAGTCAATGATATACGGTGCAAGACCGCCATTGATGGTCAAATCAATAGAACCGCTGCTGGTTCCGGCACAAACTGGGTTGATGGCTTGAATATCCAACACCAAGTCGCCGAACTGATTCACCACAAAGGCTTGTACTTTCGTACAGTTCTGGGCGTCGGTTACGCTTACGGTGTAGGTTCCGGCTACGAGGCCACTAATGTCCTGCGTGGTAGCACCGTTGCTCCAGTTGTAGGAGTATGCGGGTGTACCGCCCATTACAATGAGGTCAATGGCGCCATTATCGCCACCCGTGCAACCAATTACCGTGGTAATCTCTGCATCGAGTTCAATCGCTGTTGGCTCGGTTACGGTTGCACAAATGGTGGATACACAACCGTGTATGTCGGTAATGGTCACGCAGTAATCACCGATGATAAGAGCGTTGATGTCCTGAGAAGTAGCCCCGTTGCTCCACACGTAGGTGTAGCCGGGTGTGCCACCCGTAATGCTGAGGTTCACCGAACCGTTGTTGCCGCCGAAGCAAGACACGTCCGTTGCTTGAACGCTTGGGCTAAGCGGTGTAGGCTGGCCTACGGTACGCATGAGCACTGCGGTACAGTCGTTTGCATCGGTGACGGTCACGGTGTAAGTACCCGCTACGAGGTCGTTGATGTCCTCTGTAATTTCGCCATTAGACCAAGAGAAGGTGTAGCCTGGGGTACCGCCCGACACCATCAAGTTGATAGAGCCGTCGGAACCGCCGTTACAATTCACATTCACTACGGTAGCATTGAGGTTAATTGCCGTGGGCTGTCCGATGGTCGCCAAGGTGATTTTCTGGCATCCCGCAGCATCCGTAATGGTTACGGAGTAAGTGCCCGCGGGCGCGTCTATCAAGTCTTCTGTGGTGCGACCTTGGTACGACCACAAGAAGGTGTAACCCGGTGTTCCACCCGTTACCGTTACGTCAATATCGCCGTCAGCCCCCCCGTTGCAAAGCACGTTGGTGACCAATGTACTCACTTCAATGGTAGAACTTTGAGATACGACTGCTTCAATCACTTTGGTACAGCCATTGGCATCGGTCACGGTTACGGTGTAAGTACCCGCAGTAAGGTTTGAGATGTCCTGTGGGTTGTTTGAACCCTGAATATGTGCCCAATCGTAGGTATAATCTGGCGTGCCGCCCGATACAGAGAGATCTACGGCACCCGTGTTGCCACCATTGCAAGCTACATCGGTAATGCTGGTGCTCAATGCGATTTCAGTCGGCTGACCTACGCTGACGCAGCGGTACTCTTCGCAGTCGTTCGCATCGGTCACGGTCACGCAATAGGTACCCGCTTCCAAGTTGGAAAGATCCTGCGTGGTTGCGCCATTATCCCACAAGTAGGCGTAATTAGGGGTGCCACCTACTACGATGAGGTCAATTGCGCCATTGGTGCCACCGAAGCAAGAAGCGTCTGTTACTTCTTCAGAAAGGGTTATAGCCGATGGCTGAAAGATAAAGTAGCACGCTGTTTTAGTGCAATCATTTCCATCGGTCACCGTCACACAGTAGGTGCCTGAAGGCAGGTTGTCTTGATCTTGTGTGCTCAAGCCATTGCTCCATAAGTAAGTGTATGGCGTAACACCACCTGTTACGGTCAAGTCAATCGAACCATCTGTACCGCCAAAGCAAAGCACCTGTGTGGTATTAGAAGTCAATACGAGTGCTGGTGGCTCTGTAATTGTTTTGCAGATAGAAGCGGTACATCCGTTGCCGTCTGTTACCGTCAAGCAGTATTCACCTGCCACCATATTGGTCAAATCTTCCGACATCATGGCCCCTGGATTCCAGAGGTAGGTGTAATCTGGTGTGCCGCCTGAAACGGTTACATCAATAGCACCCGTTGCTAACCCGCTACACAAAATATTGGTTACTTGAGCAGAAACCGTCAACAAAGAAGCTTCTTCTACCGTGCCAGAAATAGACTTCGTACAGCCGTTGGCATCTGTCACGGTTACCGTATAAGTGCCTGCGGCCAATGCTGAAAGGTCTTGAGTAGTTGCGCCATTGCTCCAGAGGTAGGTGTAATTAAGCGTACCTCCTGCAACCATCAGGTCAATTGCTCCGGTGTTACCACCGTTACAAGAAACATTCACCACATCCACATCCAACACCAACAAGGTTGGCTCGGTTACGGTTACGGTTGCCGTTACAGTGCAATCGTGGTCATCGGTTACGGTTACGGTGTAAGTACCGGCTACTACATTGCTCAAGTTCTGGGTCGTTGCACCCGTATTCCACTCGTAAGTGTAATCAGGTGTGCCACCAGAAACGCTTAAGTCAATATCGCCATCTGAACCGCCAAAGCAAGATACGGGCGAAGATTGCGCCGTAGCCGTCAGTAGCGTTGGCTCCTGAATGGTGGCACTAATGGTCTTCGAGCATCCGTTTGCATCGGTTACGGTTACTGTGTAAGTACCTGCCAATGCATTGGTCAAATCTTGTGTGGTGGCAGCATTGCTCCACTCATAGGTGTAAGCCGGTGAACCTCCAGAAACGGTTACGTCAATATCACCGTCTGAACCGCCGAAGCAAAGTACATCGGTCGGAGTCGCACCCAACACCAAGCCTGTTGGCTCACTGATGGTTGCACTGGTGGTTTTGGTACAGCCGTGTGTATCCGTTGCGGTTACGGTGTAAGTACCTGCAATCACGTCAGTAAGGTCTTCGGTGGTAGCACCGTTGCTCCACTCGTAGGTGTAAGCCGGTGAGCCGCCAGTAACGGTGAGGTTAATATCACCGTTTGAGCCGCCGAAGCAAAGTACATTCTCAGCCACGGCTGACACGACTAGGTCGGTTGGTTGCTCTACCGTTATGCTGGTAGTAGCCGTGCAATCGTGGTCGTCGGTTACGGTTACAGTATAAGTACCCGCTACTACGTTACTCAGATCTTCGGTGGTTGCACCCGTGCTCCACAAATAGGTGTAATCAGGTGTGCCACCAGAAACGCTTAAGTCCACCGCGCCATCGTTGGCTCCAAAGCAATTTGCAGGCGTCGCAGTAGCCGTTGGCACCAACAAAGTAGGTTGCTCAATGGTCGCGCTGGCCGTCATCGTACAATCGTGCGAATCTGTTGCCGTTACGGTGTAGGTACCGGCTACTACATTGGTCAGGTCTTCGGTGGTAGCACCGTTGCTCCACAAATAGGTGTAAGTCGGTGAGCCGCCTGTAACCGTCAAGTCAATGTCGCCATCGGTGCCATTGAAGCACAATACGTCTGTTGCGCTGGTGCTCAGCACCAATAACGTTGGCTCATTTACAATTGCCGTAGTAGAAGCCGTGAAGCCATTTGCATCCGTAACGGTTACGGTGTAAGTACCCACCGTCAAGTTCAGCAAATCTTCAGTGGTTGCGCCATTGCTCCAGAGGTAAGTGAATGGTGCAATGCCACCCGTCACCGTCAAGTCAATGGATCCGTTCATGCCTTCAAAGCAAGATACGTTGACTACTACGGTGTTCAAATCAATATCCAAATAGAAGCCCTGATCCCACGACAAGTCGCTTTCATTGGATTCTAATGTGGTATTAATGGTCATCAAGGTACCCGCATCGCCATCGCTGTCGAGGTCGTCATTACCCCCCTGATCCGTTGGAGAAGGCACGTAGCCAGCCCCCGGACTGGTGAAGGTGATTTTGTAAGTACCCGGAGCGAGATCGCCAAACAAGTAGAAGCCGTCTGTGTCGGTTGAAGTCGTCAAACTGACCGGATTTCCAGCGCCGTCGTTTCCACTCAAGGATACCGTTAGATTCGGAATACCTACTTCTGAGCCGCCATCCTGAATGCCATCTTTGTCGAGGTCAAACCAAACAAAGTTGCCAATTTCGGCCGGCTGGTAGAAACCTGCATCCCATGTGTAATCGGTTTCACCAGATTCCAACACAGTATTGATAGTCATCAATGTGCCAGCGTTGATATCGCTGTCCACGTCATCGGTCCCTTGGTCTTGCGCTGTTGGCTCGAAGCCCGCTGGCTGACCGAAGGTCAATTTATAAGTACCTGGCACGAGGTCAGTGAATTCGTAGAATCCAGTGCCGTCTGTGCTGGTGGTCAAAGTTACCGGATTGCCTGCGCCGTCCGTACCAGTCAAGGTGACCAATACATTTGGAATACCATCTTCGTTGGCACCTTGAATGCCGTCGCCGTTGGTATCTTCCCAAACGTAGTTACCAATGCTGGCTTTTTTGTAGAAACCTGCATCCCACGACAAGTCTGATTCGCCCGTTGCGATAGTGGTTACAATGGTTTGCTGTGTGCCAAGAGCGGCATCACTATCCAAATCATCGTTGCCACCTTGGTCTTGTGGCGATAAGAAGTAGCCACCTGTAGGCGTACCAAAGGTAACTTGCTAGTCGCCCGGAACGAGGCCAGCGAACAGGTAGAAGCCATCAACATCGGTGTTGGTATTGAGGGAGACTGGGTTACCGTCAATGTTCGTACCGGTGAGGGTAACGGGAACATTCGGGATACCCACCTCATTTCCATCTTGAATACCGTCGGCATCGGTATCTTCCCAAACGAAGTTGCCGATTTCAGCACACAAGTTTGGATTCACCGTTACGGTTACTTCGTCTTCGTTTCCAACATCTCCAATAAAGGTTTCAACCCCTGTAATTGGGTCCACATACCATACTTCACCCATGTCTTCGGCAACGTTCACCGTCGTTTGGTTGATGGTCATGGTATAAGTCCACTTATATTCTTCATTCGTTACACCGTCGTTGTCTGGATCTGTGAAGTCAAGGACACAGTCGCCATCCAAGTCACATAGAATGCCGCCATTTTGGACACAATCCACCCAATATATACCTTGGCACACAAAGTTGCCAGGCATATTATTATCTATGGCCATTATGTTGCGAATTTCAATACCGTTGGTGCCACCCAACATGCGGGTAATGAGGGTATAAGTCACGTCTTCTCCTGCACAAACTTCTGTTTTATTCGCCATTTTTTCAATGTTGATGAATACGCCCGTGTAATTGGCGGGGTCTTCATCGTCTATGGGTGGACCAAAGGGCGAATCATCGGGCAATACGGGTTGACCCGTTACAGTCGCGATATTGGTATGCAAACCACGCATGGCTGGCACGCTGAGGCTACAAGTATGCGACTCGCCCGGTGCCAAGGTAGCCACCGTGCAAATCAGCCCGTAAATGTTGTCATTCACTTCTACGTCCTTCAAGGTAAGGTTACCGGTGTTGGTGACAGTGAAGGTAAAGTTGACGTTTGGAGGTGTGTTGGGTACAATAATAATCACCCCTGGAGCATTGTCTGCGTCCTGATTATTTACATATTTCTCAATGTCAATGGTTGGGTTCGGCTGGTAGAAACCAGCATCCCAGGTCAAATCTGTTTCACCAGATTCGAGCACGGTATTGATGGTCATCAAAGTACCCGGTGCGGCATCGCTGTCGAGGTCGTCGTTGCCGCCTTGGTCTTGTGGCGATAATTCGTACCCCCCCCCTGGAGAATCAAAGGTCAATTTGTAGGTACCGGGCGCGAGGTCGTCAAAACTGTATAAGCCGCTGCCGTCGGTGCTGGTAGTCAAGGTTACAGGATTGCCTGCGCCGTCGTTGCCCGTAAGGGTTACCATCACATTTGGAATGCCGGACTCGTTGCCATCCTGAATACCGTCGGTATTCAAGTCATTCCATACGAAATTGCCGATTTTAGCGGGTTGGTAGAAGCCTGCATCCCATGTGTAATCGGTTTCACCAGATTCCAACACGGTATTGATGGTCATCAATGTACCGGCGTTGATGTCTGAATCCAAATCATCAGTCCCTTGGTCTTGCGCTGTTGGCTCGTAGCCCGCTGGCTGACCGAAGGTCAATTTGTATGTACCCGGCACGAGGTCGGTGAATTCGTAGAATCCATTACCATCGGTGCTGGTTGTCAACGTCACCGGATTGCCAACGCCGTCCGTACCCGTCAAAGTCACGGTTACATTTGGAATACCGTCTTCGTTGGCATCTTGGATGCCGTCGCCGTTGGTGTCTTCCCAAACGTAGTTACCAATCGAAGCGGGCTGATAGAAACCGGCATCCCATGTGTAGTCGGTTTCACCAGATTGCAACACGGTATTGATGGTCATCAATGTGCCGGCGTTGAGATCGCTGTCCACGTCATCGGTCCCTTGGTCTTGCGCCGTTGGCTCGAAGCCGGTTGGCTGACCGAAGGTCAATTTGTATGTACCAGGCACGAGATCCGTGAATTCGTAGAATCCATTACCGTCTGTGCTGGTATTTAAGGTCACCGGATTGCCGGCACCATCGGTACCGGTCAAAGTCACGGTTACATTTGGAATACCGTCTTCATTGGCGTCTTGAATGCCGTCGCCATTAGTGTCTTCCCAAACGTAGTTGCCAATCGAAGCGGGCTGGTAGAATCCAGCATCCCACGACAAATCAGACTCACCCGCATCGAGTACGGTGTTGATAGTCATCAAAGTACTGGGGTCAATGTCGGAGTCCACATCATCAGTGCCTTGGTCTTGCGCCGTTGGCTCGAAGCCCCCTGGCTGACCAAAGGTCAATTTGTATGTACCAGGAACAAGGTTGGTAAACAGGTAGAAACCGTCCGCGTCTGTGCTGGTGTTCAAAGTCACCGGGTTGCCCAATTGGTCTGTACCGGTCAAAGTCACGGATGTATTTGGAATACCGTCTTCGTTGGCATCTTGAATGCCGTCGCCGTTGGTGTCTTCCCAAACGTAGTTGCCAATTTCAGCAGGCGTACAACTCAATGGAGCGTCGTACGCATCCATCTTCGTGTGGAAACAGTCGGGCGTAAAGGCCGCCGTAACATCCACGTCTTGTGCACCATTAGAAATCAAGCCCGTTAATACAGTTGTTTCGGTACCCGAAGAACCGACGGCTACATTGATGGTAGAAGTACCACCTTCTGTGGTGGTTACGGTAATGGCATTGGTGGGTGCATAAGTCCAAGTCACCGTTACCGTTACGGAGTAAGTATTATCCGCCGGGTTACAGACAGAAGCCACTGCGGTATTCACCAAAATAGAGGGCTCTAGTACCGTGGCTGAAGTGGTTTTGGTACAACCCAAAGCGTCCGTTACAGTCACGGTGTAAGTACCCGCCAAGAGTCCTGTTGGATCTTGTACCACAGCGCCATTGCTACACAAATAGGTAAAGCCAGGCGTACCACCCGAAACAGTCAAATCAATAGAACCATCCGCTGTGCCCGTGCAAGAAGTATTGGCTACGGTGGTAGAGAGGTTCAATGGGGTTGGTTCTGTTACCGTTGCAGAAGTCGTTTTGGTGCAACCATTCGCATCCGTTACAGTCACGGTGTAGGTGCCAATGGTTAGGCTAGAAATATCTTGGGTCGTTGCACCAGTTGTCCAGTTGTAAGTGTAAGGAGCAACCCCACCAGAAACGGCCAAGTCCACTGTACCATCGTTGCCGCCGAAGCAAGAAACGTTGGAAACAATGGTTGAAAGGGCCAATGCTGGTGGTTCTGTGATGGTAGCACAGAGTGTTTTGGTACAGCTATTCGCGTCTGTTACTGTTACACAATAAGTACCTGCTGTGAGGTTTTGTGGGTCTTGTGGGTTGTTATTACCCGGGATATGCCCCCAGTTGTACGACAGCACACCTGTGCCGCCGCTGGCAGTCAGGTTAATGGAGCCGTTGTTGCCGCCGTTGCACAGTACGTTCACTTGCGTGGACGATACCACAATTTCAGTTGGTTGAATCACAATGATTCCCACTGCTTTTGTACAAGAATTTGCATCCGTTACGGTCACGGTATAAGTGCCCGCAAATAGGCTCATGAGGTCTTGTGTGGTTTCGCCGTTGCTCCAAGCAAATGTATAGCCCGGCACGCCACCGGACACCATCAAGTCAATAGCGCCATTACTGCCACCGAAGCACGTTACGTGCGTGGTGAGGAATACAGGCGAAATATCAGTCGGTTGGGTAAGGGTAGCCGAAAGGGTTTTGGTACAGCCGTTGGCGTCGGTTATGGTTACGCTGTAGGTACCTGCGGTGAGACCCACTCTGTCTTGGGTGGTCATACCGTTGTTCCAAACGTAAGAATAGCCGGGTGTTCCGCCCGATACACTTAAGTCAATCGCACCAGTGGAAGCACCGAAGCACAAAATATCGGTTTGGGTAGCGGTCAATAGCAAGTCAGTCGGCTGATTCACCGTTATTGAAGTTGTTTTTGAACAACCTACATTATCCGTTACGATTAAGGTGTAAGCACCTGCGGCCAGACCCGTAATATCCTGGATGGTGGCACCATTTGACCACAAATAAGTGTAGCCCGGTGTACCACCTGATACGGTCAAGTCAATGGTGCCATTATTGCCACCAAAGCAAGAAACAGGCGTTGAGGTGCCTGAAAGTGCCAACGTGGTATTTTCAGCAATGGTAGCCGAAGTCGTTTTAACACAACCATTGGCATCCGTGACCGTCACCGTATAGGTTCCAGCCAACAAATCTCCAATGTCTTGTGTAGTAGCACCATTAGACCAAGCGTAGGTGTACGGCGATACGCCGCCTGTTACGGTTAAATTAACCGAACCAGTGGCTGCGCCATTACACAATACATTGACAACGGTCGTGCTAAGCACCACTGATGAAGGCTCAGTAACGGTAGCCGAAGTTGTCATTACACAGCCATTGGCGTCCGTAACCGTTACGTTGTAAGTACCTGCTATTAAGCCAGTTATGTCTTGTGTAGTGGCCCCGGAAGACCAAACATACGTGTAAGGAGATACGCCGCCCGATACGGTCAAATCAACCGCTCCTGTTGCAGCATCGTTACAAAGTATGTTGGTTACGCTGCTGCTCACCACCACCAAAGTAGGTTCGGTGATGATGGCAGAAGTAGTTTTGATACAACCATTGGCATCTGTTACGGTCACGGTGTAAGTACCCGCCGTCAAGCCAGAAACATCTTGGGTTGTAGCACCATTGTTCCAAATATATTGGTAGCCCGGTGTACCGCCGCTGACCGACAGGTCAATGGCACCCGTAGCCGCGCCGTTGCACAATACATTCGTTTGTGTGCTGCTTAACACCACCATAGTTGGCTCGGTGATTGTAGCCGACGTTGTTTTAACACAGCCGTTGGCATCTGTTACCGTTACGGTGTAAATACCGGCAAACAAACCAGAAATATCCTGAGTCGTTGCGCTATTTGACCAAGCGTAGGTGTAAGGAGAAACCCCGCCATTTACGGTCAAGTCAACTATACCAGAAGCTGCTCCATTGCACAATATATTGCTTACAATGCTGCTCAGAGAAACTGCTGTGGGCTGTGTGATGGTGGTCGAAAGGGTCTTAGTACAACCGTTATTATCCGTTACGGTCACGGTGTAAGCACCCGCAACCAAGTTACTGATGTCTTGCGTAGTTGCCGTGTTCGACCAAGCGTATGAGTAGCCCGGTGTTCCACCAGAAACACTCAAATCAATCGCGCCGGTGCTGGCACCGAAACAAAGGACATTCATTTGGGTGCTGCTCAAAGCCAAAACAGTTGGCTCAGTTACGGTTGCGGAAGTTGTTTTGGTACAACCGTTTGCATCGGTTACTGTAGCGGTGTAAATGCCTGCTGTCAAACCGGAAATATCTTGTGTAGTAGCGTTGTTTGACCACAAATAAGTGTAGCCCAGTGTACCGCCGGAAACGGTCAAGTCAATGGCACCGTTGTTGCCGCCGAAGCAAGAAACATTGGTCACAATGGTAGAAAGTGCCAACGCCGTTGGTTCTGTTACCGTTGCAGAAACGGTTTTTATACAACCTACATGATCGGTTATGGTTAAGGTGTAAGTGCCTGCTGTTAAGCCCAAAAGATCTTGTGTATTAGCACCGTTACTCCAGAGGTATGCGTAAGGAGTAACCCCCCCAGAAATACTGGCATCCACCGCACCATTCGAGCCGCCGAAGCAACTTACAGGGGAGGAGACGGCAGAGGCTGCGAGGGTAGAGTTTTCCATTACGGTTGCAGATGTAGTTTTTACACAACCATTGGCATCTGTTACGGTCACGGTGTAAGTACCCGCCGTTAAGCCTGAAATATCTTGCATAGTAGAATTATTCGACCATACGTAGGTATAAGGAGAAACACCGCCCGTTACCGTCAAATCAATGGCTCCAGTGGCTCCTCCATTACAATCAACGTTCGTTACTGAAGTGGTCAAAACAACCACTGGTGGCTCGGTGATGGTCGCTGAAGTTGTTTTGGTACAACCATTCAAATCAGTAACCGTTACCGTGTAAGTGCCTACTGTTAAACCAACTGGGTCTTGTAACATAGAACCATTGCTCCACAAGTATGTGTAGCCCGGCGTGCCGCCAGTAACACTCAAGTTAATAGAACCCGTAGCCGCGCCATTGCAAAGCACATTCACTACTGTACTAGACAATGCAATAATGGTGGGCTGAGTCACCGTGGCCGACGTGGTTTTGGTGCAACCATTGGCATCTGTCACCGTAACGGTGTACGTGCCAGCAATCAAACCTGTAATATCCTGCGTGATGGCCGAATTCGACCAAGCGTACGTGTAAGGAGAAACACCGCCTGAAACCGTCAGGTCAACCGCGCCATTGCTACCGCCGAAGCAAAGTACATTGGTTACTACCGTTGAAACCGCCAATGTAGGTGGTTGGGTAAGGGTTACCGAAAGGGTTTTGGTGCAACTATTCGCATCCGTCACCGTCACCGTGTAGGTGCCTGCTGGGAGGTTGCTCTGGTCTTGTGGGTTGTTTGAACCCGGTACATTTGACCAGTTGTAGGTCAAAACACCCGTTCCGCCCGTGGCTGTCAGGTCAATGGAGCCTGTGCTGGCACCATTGCACAATACATTGACATGGGTTTCAGTCAGGGTAATTTGCGTTGGCTGAATCACGATGATGCCCACTGCTTTTGTGCAGGAGTTTGCATCGGTTACCGTTACCGTGTAAGTGCCGGCGGTCAAACCCGCCAAATCCATGG
>Ga0105045_10001092_pt1 | contig 21619 bp, 18 predicted proteins | sample MAT02_FD_78089 | JGI IMG/M metagenome (GOLD analysis project Ga0105045, IMG submission 78089) | Freshwater microbial communities from Lake Fryxell liftoff mats and glacier meltwater in Antarctica - MAT-02 (megahit assembly) | ecosystem: Environmental > Aquatic > Freshwater > Ice > Liftoff... | reverse complement strand
GCAGCGCGGGCTTCCAGCTCGCAGTCCCCAGAAATACAAGCCGGACAAATCAACTCCCCTCTTTTGACTTGCGATTCCAGCTCACAATCTGAAGGACTCCCGTCAGTCGTGACAGAAGCCGATGCCGCGGGCAGCCCCAAGACCGGCTAGGCCATTGCATAGTCGGCATCCATGCTGAGGCGACTGTTCAAAGTTGCGTGGTGGCCCGGCCGCGAAGGAGTGGCGCGAGGTCGGCAGGCGTTCCTTTGATGACCACCATAAAGCACATGCCATTGTCGAATCGGAGGGCTGCGGCATGGTTCCCCTCAAAGGCTACCGTCCGCCATGTACCTTCCTCATTGGCCCGAATGCCGAAAGGTATTGGATCGAAAACCATGAAAAACATGAAATTCTCGGGCACGGCGAGCACGGCGACCGGCTGACCTTCAATTTTGAAAATTCGTGCACCCACGACTTGGTAGTTGGCGAATTGAGACGGCACGTGAAAGCGTTCAAAGCCCTTCAGCAAAAACCAATCTGCCAACAAGCCGGCTGGTTCCTCAACAACCTCAAATTGCTCGACTTGAAGCCTTGCTCCCTCGGAGGCAATACTGAGTGCTTCCTCCGGAAAGACATCGCCACTTCGCAAGAAATGCCATGTGAGTAATCCCACGAGGAGGAGGAAGCCCAAGATCACGGACAACATCGCCGGCTTGTGTCCACGACGCACTCCCCAGGCCGCGCGGAACGCGGCTTCCCTTGGTTGCAGGGTGTCGCGGATTTCAGCGGGAATTTCGAGACCCATGAGTCTCTCCCCTATCTTGGCATCAACGACTTTTTGCCAGTCGTAATCCTGCATCAATTCCGAAGACGACCCAAGGGCTTGCACCGCAGAGCGGAATTCGGGCTTCGCAGCATCCGCTCCTAAATGGAATGACACAGCCAGACGACGACGGGCAGCTTTCGGTGTCATTCGGTAAAATAGGAACCTTCCGAGGCTAAAGAACGTCGGGCGAGACTGAGGGCCTCAGCCAGTTTCGCCTCACTCAGTCCCAACATGTCTCCAAGGGCTTCTCCGGAAAAATGCCCTAGGCAAAGAAGTGTCAAAGCACTGCGAGCGGGTTCTTGCAGATGGTGGAGATCACTGATCGCCGATGAGACCTCAGAATCTGCTGGCGGCAGAGATTCGTGATACAGCCCTGAAAAAAGACCCGCCCACGCCGAAGCTTCTTCCCGAAAAAGACCTTGCCTCTCCACGTTCCCAACCACCTTCTCCACCAGAGCCGATGCACTCTGCTCCTGACCTGTCAGCACGTAGGCATACTTCCAAGCCGATATCAAAAGCGTTCTCGAGGGGGGAGCGGAGTGTTCCATGAAATCTACTAGTATCGAGGGCGTCGCCACGGCTCAAGCCTGAAGGCACTTCCTTCACAAAATGCGAAAGCGGCGGGGGCTCTCCTTCCCCCACCGCCTTGCACGTCCCTCTAACCCTCTTAGACGAATTGTTTAAAAATCAGACCGCTTTCTCTCCCGTCTCGTCTGTGCGGATACGAATCGCTTCCTCCACGGGTGAAACGAAGACTTTACCATCTCCGATTTTTCCCGTCTTGGCCGCCTTCACAATCGCGGCCAGGGCTCCTTCGAGCGCTGAATCCGCGAGAACGACTTCGATTTTGATTTTTGGAAGAAAATCTACCGTGTATTCGCTGCCGCGATAGATTTCTGTGTGGCCCTTTTGGCGACCGAAGCCTTTAACTTCGCTTACGGTCATTCCCTCGATGCCGAGATCCGCTAGGGCATCTTTGACTTCTTCCAGCTTAAATGGCTTAATGATTGCTTCGACTTTTTTCATAATGTTTTGAATTTTAAGGTTCGATGTTTCGCGTTACTTAGCGGTTCAGGATATAGCCCTCTTCGCCGTGGTCGCTGATGTCCAAACCTTCGCTTTCGGCTTCAAGTGATGGACGTAGTCCAAGGATGAATTTCAGGGCGAAGGCAATGATTGCTGTGCCTATGACGGCAAGAACAACAGTGACTCCCACCGCTTGCAACTGAGCAATCCAGAGAGTGCCACCCTCTATCGCTGCCTTCAGTCCATTAGGCTCCGCGTAGCCCGTGCTTACGAGGTTGGAATTAACCGCAGGTGTCGCCAAGAAGCCTGTAAGCAGTGCGCCTAGGGTTCCACCGATCGCGTGGATTCCAAAGGTATCCAGCGCATCGTCGTAACCTATTATCTTCTTGAGGTAAGTCACAGCCAAGAAAGGCACTATACCCGCGGAAATGCCGATGATTACAGCGCCCGTGGGATCAACAAACCCGGCGGCCGGCGTGATAACCACCAAGCCAGCTACGACACCGGAGCAGAAACCAAGCACACTTGGCTTGCCCTTGAAGATTGCTTCGAGCAATGCCCAGACGAAGGAGGCAATACCAGCGGCGAGAGTTGTTGTAAGGAAGGCATTTGCAGCAACACCGTCCGCTGCGAGAGCACTTCCAGCGTTGAAACCATACCAGCCCGTCCAGAGCATGCCCGTGCCAACCATGCAAAGCACCATGCTGTGAGGAGGCATCTGGTCCTTACCAAAGCCAACACGCTTGCCAAGAATGATGCAAAGAATCAGTGCAGACCATCCGCTGCTCATGTGGACGACTGTGCCACCAGCAAAGTCAATCGAGGGAATCGCAGCTTTCGCATTCCACACACCATTCATGAGTCCTGTAGCGCCCCACACCATATGAGCGAGTGGGATATAGACGACAAACATCCATAGGGCGGTAAAAACCATGAGTGGGATGAACTTAAAGCGCTCTGCCGTAGCACCAAAAATCAGCGCGGGGGTGATGATCGCAAAGGTCAATTGATAAACACAAAAGACATTTTGCGGAACCCAATAGGCATAATTCGTATTCGGTGCCGAAGTGACGCCCTGCAGGAAGAAGAATTCTGATCCCCCCAAGAACGGGCTATCAAAGTTCGTTCCAAAAATCAGGCTATATCCCACGGCCCACCAGATGATGGTCACGAGCCCGGCAATGCCTAGACACATTGCCAAAATCGAGAGGACGTTCTTCTCGCGGACAAGCCCGCCGTAGAAGAGAGCGAGACCGGGAAGCGTCATGAACAACACCAATGCCGCGGCCGTCATCATCCATGCCGTGTGTCCGGGTCCCGGAACACCGACCACTGCACTACCAGCCGGATCCACGTTATTGATATAGGCTTCCAGACCAGCCAGCCTCTGCTCGACAGTCGGGGCTGGAGCCGCAGCTTCTTCTTGAGCGTGAACGGCAATCGGGGTGAGGGCGCAAAGCGCGATTCCAGCAAAGAGGAATGGCTTTACGATCTTTTTAAGGAGTGATTTAGACATGTTTCTAATTAGGATGCCATGGATGAAACGATGTGAGGCAGCACTTCCCGTGCCATGTTGGTGCGTTCGAGAAAATATCCTTCCTAAGGAGAAAGCCCGGGTATCGCTCAGAGTTGGTTCCAGCAGGAAAAGCGACGAATCAGCAGCGAACGAGTGGCTTCATCAGCGCCGAGGCACTTAACAGCCGCGAGCAAGTCGGTGGGAATTGAAGGCAGGCAGATTCGCCAAACGGAAACGCGCCTGGGCTTCGCGGATATTGTAGGCAACACGTCGGTGGATGATTTGATGACGTTCGGGATCGTATAAAACATACGACGCCCGCGGGTCATCATCGCGCGGTTGGCCGACGCTTCCCACATTGATGTTGTAGCGGCCCCGGCGACGGAGTTTCACTTCCTCGCCTGTGGCGTCATAGCAGGAAATCTCGCCTTCGTAGTCTTCCCAAATGAGGGGGACGTGGGTATGGCCATGGAAGCTAATCGGGGTACTCTGCAAGCTAAAGTGGTCACCCGCCTCTTCGTCGGTATGGATGTAATAGAAACACGCCGGGTCATTCAGCGAAGCATGCACGAGCGTCATAGGGCCGGCTTCCGCCGTGAACGGCATGTGGTGTACCCATTGAGATTGCTCTGCACTCAGTTGCGATCGAGCAAGCGCGATGGGGACGGTAACGGTCATGGAATACTCATCGGCAGGAATCTCCTGATTCTCAATGAAGAGGGCCTCGTGGTTACCCATCACAGTAGCGAAGCACTCGTTGCGCACCCACTCCACGCACCGCGCAGGTTCGGGCCCGTAGCCGATGACATCTCCTAGACAAAGGATGCCGCGACACTGAAATTCGCCAATATCCTGCCACACGGCTTGCAAGGCTTCCCAGTTCGAATGAATGTCGCTGAGGACTGCGAAATACCCGGACTGCGGCATTTTTGCAATATCGGAGTGTTCCGTCTCATGGGTGAGGGCAGCTGTAGACATAGGGGGGTATACAAACCAGAGGGCAAGTGGATCCTTCTGATACTTCGAAAGAATTATAACGAGATCGAAAACAAAAAGCAATCTTTGGCTGGTCAAGGCGCGCAATTTGATAGGGCAATTCCTAAGGAGCGATGTCAGAGTGATTGCCAATAGAGCGTGGACGGACTACTTTGCGCGCTCGCGAATGAAGCCATCTATCTACCTCGACAACAACGCTACCACCTGCCTCGCGCCGGAAGTTTTCGATGCAATGGTGCCATGGTTACGTGATGGTTATGGAAATCCCAGCAGTGCGTATAGTCTCGGCCGTCTCGCTGCACAGGCTCTTGAGACAGCCCGGGATCAGGTGTCTGCCCTCTTGGGCTGTCGTGAGAGCGAGGTTCTTTTTACGAGTTGCGGCACCGAGTCCATCAATACCGCGATCCAAGCCGCCCTTGAGCGCGATCCTGACAAGAAGCATATTGTGACCACCACCGTCGAACACAGTGCCACAATCAAGGTCTGCGAACATCTTGCCCAACGGGGATATGAGATCACATGGCTGAGGGTAGATGAGGCTGGCCATCTCGATCTTGAGCAACTCGAACACGCGATTCGCTCCGATACCGCTCTCATTTCATGCCTATGGGCAAACAATGAAACCGGGGTGCTCTTCCCGATTGATCGAATCGCGGCCATCGCAGCCAAGAAAAAGTGCCTCCTCCACGTGGACGCGGTGCAGGCGGTCGGAAAACTGCCGCTGGAGCTTGAAAGCTCTGGCATCCATTTTCTCTCCGCCGCCGGCCACAAGATCCATGCCGCCAAGGGCGTCGGTGCCCTCTACATCAATCGGCGAGCCAAATTCAGCCCACTCTTCCGAGGCAGCCAAGAATCCTCACGCCGAGGAGGCACGCAGAACGTGGCGTCCATCGTCGGCTTCGGCAAAGCCGCGGAGCTCGCGCTACACCACCTGCCCGACACCACGACGGCGCAGTTCCGTGACGACTTTGAAAACCACATGCTGCGCACTGTGCCCCACACAACCGTCAATGGCGACCGCCTCCTCCGCCTTCCCAATACCTCCAACCTCTCCTTCGAAGGGGTAGAAAGCGACGCGGCCCTGTTGCTCCTCGACGAAGCTGGCATTTTCTGTTCCGCCGGCTCCGCCTGCACAAGTGGTTCCGTCCACGCCTCCCATGTCCTCAAAGCGATGGGAGTGTCCAATCAAAGAGCCCGCGCCAGCCTTCGATTTTCTTTCGGGCGATTCAATTCTCCAACTGACGTCTCCACAGCCTGCACAACGCTGCCGAAGATCGTAAAAAAACTTCGAGACCTCTCGCCTCTGGGAAGTCTGGTGCTAGCGAAGTAGCTCCGTTAGACAGGTCGTTTTCCGCAGTGTTTTGAGGGAGTGGGTTGGGAGGGACTCGAACCCTCAACCAATGCCTTAAAAGGGCACTGCTCTACCATTGAGCTACCAACCCGAGAGCAGCCTAAGGTAGCGGGCTCGTGACGGGGTGCAACTCCGAAAAATGAGGCTATAGAAATAGCAATTCAGAAAGCACCACAAGCAGGCGGCGCACGGCAACCCCGCGTTTTGGAAAATAGTCTTCACAGACCGTGCCTGCGCATCGCTTTCATAGCCGTTGTCGGCCGGGCTCATGCGTCATGTTTGGAACGCGCGCGCGGCGCGGAAGGATTCTACGGTGGTTCCAGCTCACTGGCAGGGGTAGCCAGGAGACAAGCCAAAATAGTGGCTCAGCGAGGCTGGAACCGAGAACGAGCGGCCATGGGCTGGCGATCTTTCGACCGGGATACCAACGCGTGAGGTGCATCCGAAAAACCAGCAGTGCGAGGAGGGCCAGCCAGCGAAAGAGAGAGCGAGGGTTTGCAAGGAGGAGGAGGCACGCGGCAGGAATCCCAAATGTGATCGGAAGGCCGGCGGCACCGGCGGAATTGCACAGCCGGTGAGTGACTGCGGCGCGGTGTTGATGGCAAATCCACTCTGGAAGTGAGAAGCGCGCCGCGCGAAGGGTAACGCAAGCATGGGTGAGGTGGATCGTTCCTCCTCGCTGCGCGACGAGATGCCCGAGTTCGTAATCATCAGCCAAGGCCTCACCTAGAACCTGCCATCCGCCAAGGTCTTTTAGCTCCTTAGCCACGACACCCATGCATGCCCCGAGGAGGAATTGCACGCGGCCAGTGGTTCGGAGTAAGGCGATACCAGGCCAGAGAGCTTGGCTCGTGCTCACGGTGTCGAGGTTGCAAGCCGAGGCAAAACAATATGGTGCCGAGATGGCGCTCGCGGAGGATTCTAACCATTCGGCACGGAAAGCATTTAAAAAGGTCTCATCGGCCTGTGTGTCGCTATCGAGCACGACCCACAAATCCTTTGTGGCGAAGGGTTCGAGTTGAATGAGTTTGTTCACCTTTGGGTTGGACACGACGTCCGACTCACAGCGCACGCAGGAGACTTGAAGGCGGGGAAATTCCTCTGCGAGTTCAAGGCAAGCTCCATACGCGGCCTCGCATGCCGTTCCGAAGAGGACTTGATCTTGCGGAGAGACGGCATGTAAGAAAACACGCAAATCTTCGAGGAGATGCGGTTCCCCGGTTTTGATCGGACGAAAAAATGTCACACCCTGCAGCGGCATGGCTTGGTGGGGCAAGGGGCTTGTTTTTCTCCACCTTCGTAGAGCAAGAAGACTCGCAATTCCAAAAACGCCCGTGAGTCCGCATGTGACCCATGCCACCCATTTCAAGGCGGCGAGAGGGACGTTCTTCACCCGACGGATGGCAGGAGCACGCGCCCGATCGTTCGATCCATGGACCATGCACCGGCACCAAGACAGATCAAAGCGGCACCACTAGCCCAGAGAAGCGCGGGGAGTTCGTAGTCTCCAATCGCTGCACTCGTGCGACTCACGACAACGAGTGAGCCGGACGTGATTGCTAAGACTCCCAATGCCCCGAGCCTCGTAAAGAATCCAAAAAAGAGGGACAGGCAGATCGCAAGCTCGCCACAAATGATGAGTGCCGTGGCGGCATATGGTAAGCTGAGGCTCGTGCTCCACTCAGCAATGGTGGCGTTCCACCCGATGCCACCGAACCACCCAAAAGCCTTCTGGCTTGAATGGTAGAAAAAGATGGCAGCGACCGCAAGTCGAAGGACGAAGGGGCCTGCGCTTCCTTGCGTGTGAAAAAATTGGAAAACAGGATTAGCCCTCACCCACGGAGGAATTACCAGATTGTCCTCGTGGCAGGAAAGCAAAAGTGTTCGCCACTCCTGTCCGCCTCGATCATCTTCTCGTAATCATGCGCGAATCCTCTGAGGCCCGACCTCCACTTCTTGCAGCATACACCGTTCCATTTCTTGTATTCATGGCTGGATTGGCCTTGGTAGAAGCCATACGTTGGCTCTCTGGCGATACCGACTCTTTCTGGCTGAAGCGCCCGGAATATTGGGTCTATCCACTCCAGACGGTTGCATGCGGCGCTGCGGTCATTTTTTATTGGAAGCACTACGACTTCTCCGGGCGGGGCGGATGGTTCCTCGCAGTAATAGGCGGGGCCTTGGCACTGGGGGTTTGGCTCTCGCCTCAAATTCTTTTTGGCGCCGCGCCTCGATTGGAGGGTTTTGACCCGACGGTCTTCTCTCAGAATCCCGAGTTATTTTGGCTCACCGTCTTAGGTCGCTTCGCAAGGCTGGTGATTATCGTTCCAATCATTGAAGAGATATTTTGGCGAGGATTTCTCATGCGCTACCTGATCCGAGAAGATTTCTGGAATGTCAAGCTAGGCACGTATGCTCCCCTCGCGTTCTTCGGTGTAGCGGGAGTCTTTATGCTCGCCCATAGTATGGCAGACTGGCCTGCCGCTTTCCTGACCGGCTTGATATTCAATGCCATTATGCTCCGCACAAAGAACATCCCCGCTTGTATCTTAGCCCATGCCTTGACGAATCTCGGGCTAGGCCTCTACATCATGCGAACAGGCCAATGGGGCTTCTGGTAGCGATGAAAATTGGCATCGCTCAGATTAATACAACCGTTGGCGACTTCTCCGGAAACGCAGAAAAAATCGTCGCCCACTGTCAGTCTCTCGAGCGTCAAGGCGCTGACATCATTCTCACCCCCGAGCTAGCCCTCACAGGCTATCCTCCACAAGACCTGCTCTTCAAATCCGGATTTGTTGCGGGGAACCTGCGTGTCCTGGCAGATGTGCACAAACACGTCGGTTCGGCGGCGTGGATCGTAGGGTGCGTGAATGCCAACACGCAAGGTGTCGGACTCCCCTCATATAATGCTGCGGCGATCTTGGAGGCAGGAAAACCCATCCGGTTTGTCCATAAATCCCTCCTTCCTACCTACGATGTCTTTGACGAGGCGCGCTACTTCGAGCCAAGCCGCGAGCGGACCGTGGTTGAGATTGGCGGACGGTTGTTTGGTATTACGATCTGTGAAGATATCTGGACGGGCGACTACGCTCCGCGTGGCTACTATCCCTGCGATCCGGCGCGGGAACTTGTGACTCTCGGCGCCTCGGCAATTCTGAACCTGAGCGCCTCGCCCTTTCATCTCGGAAAACCCGCTCTGCGTAGGAAGTTGATCTGCGGCTTAGCCGCTCGCCACAACGTGCCGTTCGTTTACTGCAATGCCATCGGCGGCAATGATCAGCTCGTTTTCGACGGGTATTCTCTTGCTGCGACCCCGGAGGGGAAGCTTTGGTTTTCGGCACCAGGATTCAGCGAAGGGAATGCTGTGCTTGATTTGGAGACTGTTGGTCATGATGTCCTTTTTCGCAGCTCGGACAGCAGGCAACACAGCGCGGATCAATCCGACATCGCCGACCTTCGCGACGCCCTTGTTCTCGGCCTTGGAGACTACATGGCAAAGTGTGGTTTTCGATCAGCCGTGCTCGGCTTGAGTGGTGGCATTGATAGCGCCGTTACAGCTTGCCTTGCGGTGGCGGCCCTGGGCCGCGAAAACGTCACCGGTGTCATGATGCCGTCTCCGATTTCGTCATCCCACAGCCTTGAAGACGCACAAGAGCTTGCGGAAGACCTTGGGATCGCCACGCTGCACATTCCGATCGGCGGCGCACTCCACGCCTTTCAAGCGCAGATGCAGCCAACTTTCGTAGGCCGGGCAGAGGACACCACCGAGGAGAATATGCAAGCCCGTCTGCGGGGTCTTACGCTCATGTCTCTCTCGAACAAATTTGGCCACATCCTGCTCACGACCGGAAACAAAAGCGAACTTGCCGTCGGCTATTGCACGCTCTACGGCGATATGTGCGGTGGCCTTGCCGTCATTTCCGATGTTCCGAAGACCCTTGTCTACCGCTTGGCCGCATTTCTCAATCTCGAAGCAGGGCGCACGGTCATTCCTCAACGCACGATTGACAAGCCGCCCAGCGCCGAATTGCGCCTCGACCAAACCGACCAAGATTCCTTGCCGCCCTACGACATTCTTGACGAAATCCTCCGCCTCTACATCGAGGAAAATCTCAACCATACAGCCATCGTGGCCCATGGCTTCGATAAAGAGGTGGTGCAGTGGGTGATCAACCGCGTGGATTCCAACGAATACAAACGCGAGCAAGCGGCCCCGGGGCTGAAGGTTACCGGACGCGCCTTTGGCATCGGCCGCCGCATGCCACTTGCGCAAAGATACCAAGCGTAGAGGAGACGATACCCGAAAACATGAACCAACCAACAGTCCTCATCATAGGCGGTGGTTTCGGCGGGCTGACAGCGGCCAAGGCCCTCGCTCGTGCTGCCGTGCGGGTCGTGCTAATTGACCGAAGCAACCACCACCTCTTCCAACCCCTCCTCTATCAAGTCGCGACAGCGGGACTCTCCGCCGAGCATATCGCACAGCCGATCCGCTCGATTCTTCGTGGCCAGAGCAATCTTGAAGTTGTCCTTGATGAAGTCACTGGGATTGATCTCACGAAGCGCGAAGTCACGACCTTAGATATTTGTTTTTCCTACGATTACCTCGTCGTTGCGGCGGGCGCACGACACGCGTATTTTGGGAATGAGGGATGGGAGGCCCTGGCGCCGGGATTGAAGACATTGGACGATGCGCTGGAAATTCGGCGACGTGTTCTTCTGGCTTTCGAGCTCGCGGAAAAGGCACGCAATCCAGACGAACAAAAACGACTTCTCACCTTCGTGGTCGTTGGGGGCGGGCCTACGGGCGTGGAAATGGCGGGCGCTATCGCTGAACTCGCCCGCTTCACACTGCGCCGCGATTTTCGACGTATTGATCCCCGAAGTGCGCGAGTTGTCCTCGTCGAGGCAGGGCCAAGGCTCCTTTCGTCGTTCGATCCCTCGCTCTCGGAGCGCGCCCTTGCGGACTTGAAAAAACTCCACGTCGAAGTCCGTATCAACTCCTCTGTAAAGGCTCTTGACCCAGAGTTTGTGACCGTTAATGACGAGAACATCTTCTGCCACACAGTCGTCTGGGCAGCAGGAAATGTGGCATCACCACTTGCTGCGTTGCTTGGCGATACGGATCGCCAAGGCCGCTTGCAAGTCAATCCCGACCTCACGCTGACCGGGCATCCGGAAGTTCAAGCCGTGGGCGACATGGTATCGTTCGTCTCCGAAGGCAAGCCAGTGCCAGGCGTAAGCCCTGCGGCCATGCAGGCAGGTCAACACGCGGCAGAAAATATCCTGCGCATGCTGGACGGAAAAAAACCAACGGCGTGGAAGTATTTTGACAAAGGGAGCATGGCCACGATCGGGCGCAATGCCGCTGTCTGCCAAGCTGGGCCCCTCAAGTTCGGCGGATTCCTGGCATGGTTGGCGTGGGCATTTGTGCACCTCTTCTTTCTCATCGGTCTGCGCAGCCGCACAAGCGTTTTTATGCAGTGGATCTGGGCGTACCTTTTTTACTCCAAAGGCGCACGACTCATCGCGGGAGTTCCTGGAAAAGAAGGCGTTCTTGCGCCGGAAGGGAATCGGAATGCGTAGCAGGGCAGAGGTCGTGCGGATCGTTGTTGTTCAGGAAGTCATGGCAAATTGCAAAGAAGCCGGCGTGAGTTTCCGAGCGACGAATGGCATGAAGAAACTCGCCAGACTTTGTACCTAAGCCTTCGCCGAGAAAATTAAGGTATTTTTTCATTTTCTGAATGTGCTGACGTTCCGAAAAATCCGCCGAACAAACGGCGGCATAGAGAGCTTCGATATAGGCGAGGATGTCGCTTCCAGTGGGAAGTGGGAGGCTACTCCCGGCAAGGTGGCTGCGGATTTGCTCAAATATCCACGGATTGCGGATAGCTCCGCGCCCGACCATGAGTCCGCGTGCACCAGTCTGTTGGAGAATGCTTTCGGCTTGTATGGGGGTGGAGACATTGCCGTTTGCCAGCACAGGGCACGGGAGCGCTTGCACGGCTTGAGCAATACGATCGTAGTGGACAATTGGGCCATACTTCTCCGCAACGGTGCGGCCATGCACGGTGAGCAAGTTGATGTCGTGCTTGGCGAAGACGGCAAGAAGTTGATCGAATTCGGCATCGGACTGAAATCCCAATCGTGTCTTAACAGTAAAGGCGCAGGGAATCGCCTCACGCAGACTTCCGAGGAGTGCATCCATGCGCGCCGGATCACGAAGCAGACCGCCTCCGGCACACTTGCGATAGACGACGGGTGCTGGGCATCCTAGGTTCAGATCAATCGCCACGACGGGATATTGGCTCAGCTCACGCGCCGTGCGGGCCATCCACTTTGGGTCATTACCGATGATCTGTGCGATAGCGGGACGGCCAGTGGGATTGTCCGTCAGTGAACGGAGGATGTGGCGTTCGGGACGGTAGTTTTCGGTGACACGAAAAAACTCTGTGAAGAAGACATCCGGCCCGCCGTAGTTTGAGATAAGCTTCCAAAAGGGAAGGTCAGTGATGTCCTGCATGGGCGCGAGGGCCAGCAGTGAAGTGGGTTGCGAGAGGAGTTCGTCGAAGGTCATGCCTGAAGAGATTTTAGTGCCTCACGTCCGGCGCGCGTGCCCGTGGAGAACGCGCCCTGCATCAAGAACCCACCCGTCGGAGCTTCCCAGTCGAGCATCTCACCGCACACGAAAACGCCGGGATACTTCTTCAGCATGAGGCCATCGCTGACTTCCTGCCAACTGACGCCGCCGGCGGTAGAAATCGCCTCTGCCAGGGGCCGTGGACCTGCAATAAGAATGGGGCAGCGTTTCACCACGGCCGCGAGGGCTTGCGCTGTGGTCCAATAGGGGCGGTCGGGATGGGACTCAAGAAGATCGCGAACGATCTCTGGCAAGCGCCAACGCTCGCAGGTTTCTTGCCAATGAAACGTCTTCGTCTGCGGGAGGCGCGAGAGAAGCTGCTCTTGAGTGAAAGCTGGCCTAAGATCAAGAAAGAGGTCGTGCCCAGCGCGAAGAGATCTCCCCAAGGCATAGAGTGGGCCGCCTTCAAGTCCGTAGTCCGTCACGAGAAGCTCGCCCGGAACTCTGTGGTCATTTGCCGTGGCAGAGATATTTTTCAGAGGTTTGCCAGCATGCTTCGCGCGGAAATCGGACGTCCACGCAACGTGCCACCCACAATTTGCTGGGAGGAGTGGAGTCACTTCCACGACAAGCCCGCGAAAAATACTGACCCAAGTGGCGTCCGAACCCGTCTGCGGCCATGAACCGCCACCGAGTGCGAGGATGAGTGCTTTTGTTTCAAAAGTGGCGGGGCCATCTGGCGTTGTGAATCCGATATTCAGCGACGACGCGTGGAGAGATACCCACCGGTGTCGTGGACGAAATTCCACGCCCATCGCCCGGAGACGCTGCACCCACCTTCGTAGCAACGGAGCGGACTTGAGGCCGATAGGATAGACACGGGAATTTGAAGCTGCGATGGTTTCAATGCCCAAACCTTGAGCCCAGGCCCGGAGGTCTTCTGGCGAGAAATCCGCCAAAAGCGACTTCCACAATTCTGAGTTCCCGCCAGTGTAGGACGACAGGAATTCGGCGGTCTCGACTACGGAAGTCAGGTTTAACCCTCCACGGCCCGCGATGAGAAATTTCCGACCGACCGACGGCATTGCATCAAAGACGCAAACCCTCGCCCCGCCCTCCGCCGCCACCTCTGCTGCGCGCAACCCTGCGGGCCCTGCCCCAATCACGCAGACGTCCGCGATCATTTGGTTAGCGTGAAATCGCGCACAACAGCCATGTGCTGCATCTGGGGTGCGGCGCTATCGGCAGCTTGCACAGGCGGCACTTGCGCAAGGGTCTCGAAAATTCGGCTATCGAAAACCAGCCCAGCCGGAAAGCTCATCGAACCGATTTGCACGGGCGTGGAGAGCGTCTGACTTTCCCGGTCAATACGGACGGGAAATGACTCGCCTGCCAGCAAAATCGGCAGACTCAAGAAGATAAAAAAGGGAACTCTCATGAAAAAACTACCATGCCCATGCACGCCTAGAATTGCCAGCCCGCAGTCCTGCACCTAGCTTGCAGCACATGTTGACGATTCGTAATTTGAAAAAGAGCCAAGGGGGACGCGTCCTTTTTGAAAGTGCCGCCATGCAAGTGAACTACGGCGAGCGCGTCGCGTTGGTTGGCCCGAATGGCGCAGGCAAGAGCACGCTATTTTCCCTTGTCCTCCGCCGCGATGAGCCAGACGCCGGAACGATTGCGCGAGATGAGTGGACGATGATTGGCTACCTCCCACAGGAAGGCGAAGCGGTGCATGAGGAGACTGCCCTCGACATCGCCACGGGTCGAGCTGGCGAAGTGCCGGCTCTCGAGAAACAGCTTGCTGCTCTGGAAACGGCTGGCGTCGTGGATGGGCCAGAATACCTCGAAGCGCACGCCAAGCACGAGGCTCTTTCAAATTCCCATGTGGAGGCCAAAGCCAAGCGCATGCTCAGTGGCCTTGGCTACGGCGAGACCGACTGGATTCGCCCCGCACGAGAACTGAGCGGCGGGTGGGTCATGCGGGCGCACCTCGCGAGGCTCCTCGTGATGGAGCCCGACCTCCTCCTCCTGGACGAACCGACAAATCATCTCGATTTGCTTTCGCTTCTCTGGCTGCAAAAATATCTCAAATCCTATTCCGGCGCGATCCTCCTCATCTCCCACGATCTCGAGTTCATGGACGACTTGGTCGAGTCTGTTTACGAGATTTCCATGCAGAAGCTCATCCACTACAAAGGAAATTACTCCGAAGCGATGAGCCAGCGCGAAGCCAACTTCGACGTTCAGAACGCAGCTTACAAAAACCAACAAAAAGAGATCACTGCCCTGCAAGAATTTGCGGACCGATTCCGCTCCGTTTCCTCCAAGGCGGCACAGGCTCAAAGCAAGCTCAAGCAGATCGAACGCATGGACCGTGTGGAACGTCCGGAACCGCCTCGCAAGCCATTTCGATTCCGAATTCCCCAGCCCCCACGCGGAGGCCAGAGAGCTGTTCTCTTAGACAAAGTGGAAATGGCTTACGGCGACCGGGTCGTGTATCGGAATCTGAACCTCGTCATCGAACGCGGCGAGCGCACAGCTCTCGTCGGGCCTAACGGTGCAGGCAAATCCACCCTTCTCAAAATTCTCGCAGGCGAGACGCCCATTCGCAAGGGCACCTGCCAGCACGGCCACAATGCGAAGGTGGGCTACTTCAGCCAACATCGCTCGGCCACCCTCAATCCCACAAATTCCGTGCTCGACGAAATCCTTGGTAGCAACGGCACTCTCCGTGAAGACGAGGCCCGAAGCATGTTGGGGTCTTTTTTGTTTAAGAAAGATGACATCCACAAAAAGACCGCCGTGCTCAGCGGCGGGGAAAAAACGCGACTGAACCTGATCAAGTTCCTCACTGATCCGCCAAATCTCCTCCTCATGGACGAGCCCACCACCCACTTAGACATCCTCACCGTAGAATCTCTCGTCCTCGCTCTAGAAGCTTACGAAGGCACCCTCGTCTTCATCTCTCACGACGTCCACTTCATCCGAAAACTCGCAAGTCGCATTCTCCACATTACCCAAGGAAACGTCCTCGCCTACGCCGGTGACTACGACTATTTCCTCGAAAAATCCGGCCTCCTCGGATCAGAGCGCTTCGCCCTTACCGCTTAGAAGTTTCGTGGTGTTGAAGGAAGAATCACGTCAACCTGAGAGCGATGTTCTCAGTTCATACAACAACGCCCTTGGTCGCTCAGGATAACTGCCCGCCTTCTTTCCCGTGGGCTAGTTCGATGAGAGTTTGGCCAACCATTCTTTGATGGCTTGCCGAGAGGCGTCGCCCATGCCGTGGCCTTCGTTGGGCTCGACCAATGAGATCACTGGATTTGCCTTCGCGGAGCGCGAAAAGAGGGACGGGGTGCCCCATCGGAATTGCGCAAGCTAGCGAGGATCTTGTTGGCGAATGCTTCCCGACTCGGGCACTACTGTGCCGCGGCAAGAGCGGGGCGGTGATTTTTTCTCACGATGGCGATGGCAACGAAGGTGACTTCCGCAATGACAAATGCTACGGCTAGTGGAAGTCCGCCAGTGCCGAAGCCGTAGCTATGGAGGCCTACGCCGAGGATGAAGTTGACACCATACCATGCCATAATAATGGACTGGAAGGCGAGGACGGCCCCCACAGCCATGCCAAAACCTCCCCATTTCCCAGCGATACGGCCGTGGAGAACGAAGAGGTAACCGAGAAGGGCGATAAGGGCCCATGTTTCTTTTGGATCCCAATCCCAGAAGCGTCCCCAAGAATAGTTCGCCCAAACGCCGCCAAGAATTGTCCCGATCGCTAGCAGGAGCACCCCGACCTGTAGGGAGCGGTAGAGGTAGTTGTAAAGAGCCGGGGATGGCTTGACTCCAACGATAACTTTCCCCAGCGCGATGTGGCCAACACCAAGCGCAAGAGCAAACGCGGAGTAACTGATTGTGATGGTGAGCACGTGGGTGGTAAGCCAGAAATTATCGGCCAACACGGGCACCAGCGGATGGATCGCGCGGTTAAGAACCACGGGTTGGGTGTCTGCTAGGATGAGGCAGACAATAGCCACCGGGATCGCTCCTAAGAGGCAGTAACGGCAGCGATAGATACCCTCGAAAATGAACGCGAAGAGGATCGTTCCAAAAGCGACCCACAAGACCGACTCATACATGTTGGTGACAGGCGGGCGATCCGCCACCAGAATTCGTAGCACAAACCCCCAAACCTGGAGTCCGAAGCCAAGCAGCGCAAAGGCCCAGCCGGCACGGTATCCGAAGGTTGTCCCGGCGAATACCATGAGGACAATTCCCGCAGCGAGATAGGATATCCATGCCCAGCGAAAGGGATGGAATTTTTGGTAGAATGTCTCGATGGAAATCTTCTGCGGATCGGCTTGGAAGCGGGGGTTCTCGCGGGCTTGTTCACTGCGTAGGAGGGCCAGACCTTCATCAAAAAGGGATTGGTCTTTACTGGCAAACCCAGCGCGCAGTTTTATAAGAGCAGGGTCATCAGAGGCAAGCGGACTCCATGCCGCAGCGCCGGTAGGGAGGGGCGTGATCATCCGCCCAGAAAGGAGGCCTTCATAGATCGCAAGGCGCATTCCCACATCCTTTGCAGCTTTTAATTGCGGATTCAGTTTCACTTTCGGATTTTTTTCACGAAGATCTGTGACTTCGCGCAATACGTCCCGAAAGCCAGAATTCGACGCGAGTTCTTCGTAAGAAAAGAGTTTGCGATCGGTGGGAAAGCCGAGGCGGGCTTTGAGTGCCTTTTGATTAAAGAGAATGATTCTCTCCTTATCCCAACCGTCCGGCGCAAGCCACAGAGTCGTTGTCGCCTCGAGTGCGTTGAGGCTTTCCTCGCCACGTTGAATCTTTGTCTTTCCAGAGATGCTGAGGATGGACTCGTCGGCGAAAACCAAAAACGGCTTTTTGCGTCCGCCTTCTTGGACGGGAATGGTCTCAAGCCCGCTGAGGTCAAGGGCAGGGAGAGCCGGTGCGAGGAGAGCTACTGCAGTGAGGGCTATGAGGATGCGGGTCATTATGAGGTTTTGGGTTTAAGGTAAAACATGATTGCGATTCCTACGCAAACGCAGAGCGATCCGAACCACTTCAAAAACCAGCCAGGGTCGTAGAGCACTTGGAGTGTGGTTTCATTAAGGTCGCGTGGGTTCCATTCCGCTTGGGAGAACTTATAATTGATACCCGTGAAATTCGCAAATAGTGTTCCGGGAAAGCTGGCAGGATGGTTCATGCGCGCGGTGCCTTCTTTCGTCGCGCCAGTCATCGCATCTTGAAACTCCACGGTCGCGATCCAGTTCGACGGAGTTTCCGTGCCTTCGTAGCGCGGCACTTCAAAGTTTTTCAGGCGAATGGAAAACGGAACCGGTCGAAGCTCGAGGCCATAGCCGATCCGAACGACATTCACTCCATCGGTAAGCGTCGTGACATCGCCGGACTGGACCCACTGCGGCTTGCCTTGCGGGCCACCGGCCGATTCCAGCCGTGCGCGAAACCCTGGAATGCCTTCTGCACCGTCCTCGAGCGCTGGGCCAGGAGCTGTTGTGGTGACTTTCGTGGCTTGAGGGAAAAACTGGACGACCTCGGCCTGCCAATCGGCCCAACCGAGCGCAAAGGCTTTCCCCGGAGTTCCGACGCCGGAGGCATAGGTTTTACCGTCGCGCATGAGCTGGAACTGGAGAGTATCGCCCACCACGGCAAGAACGAGTTGCGGCTTGGAGGATACAGCAGTCGCATTCTCGGCCGTCGAGATACGAACAAGCGCTGCGGGGTTGTTCGGCAATGGAGATTTCGTCCTAGGGCGCCCTTCCTTCATTTCGAAGTCTGGCCAATACTCTTCCACCGTGACGATGCTCGCCCCCGCAACAATGGGCTGTCCCATGATTTCACTGCGGAGATAGGTGACGCTCGTCGCATCTCCAGCCGAAAGCGACAGGCGGGTTCCGTCCTCGCTCAACGTGGCATTGACCGCGCTTTGGCCTTGCGCAGATTGCACAAAAGGCGCGTAGTGTGCAAAAATCATCTGGGTTTCGGAGGGCAAAGTCGGAATGGCGGCGGGCAGTTTTTTCGCCAATGAGATGGTTGCAAGTTCAAAGAAATCTTCCTCTACGCTTTCCTCCTCTTCGAGCAGAAGCGGCAGCTCCACTTTCTGTTCCATCCGCGCGCTTGTAAGGCGCAGTTTCACGCCTGCCCCACCAGATGTGGCAGGCACGAGATCCGTCGTGCGGAGAAGATTGTCGCTAAAACCTGTTGCCACGATTTGGAGGTTGGTCATCGGCACGGGAAAAACGCGCGGGCGTTTCTCGCTCGGTGGCGTGACTGCGGCGTCATACGTCATCACGTACAGGCCCGTATCCTTGGGGCTCTCTAGCTGAATGATACTCCGATTTACGGTGATTTTGCGAACGGGTGGCTTCTCAGTATGAAGAATGACATTGCCTTCAAATCCGGCATGCAGACCAATAGTGGCACCGATGAGGACCGTGATAAGGCCGTAGTGTGTAATAATAAAGCCCGTGTGTTTCCGTTGCCACGGCCACCGTGTGAGGGTGACGGAGAGGAGATTTATACATAGAACGCCCAGCCAGACGATAAACCACGGTGCCTTGTAGATATAGGTCTGAGCGACTTTGGCACTGAACTCCGATTCGGCAACTGTCGCGATCGCGCACGCGATCGCAATCGTTGCCATCAGGCTTAATGCGAGTTGAAGCGAACCGAGCCGGTGGATGATGCGCCATACCACAGAGTTTTTCTGCCGGTCGGCGATCATTTTGCGTCGCTCTTTTTCAGGTGACTCAGTTGGGATTGTTGCTGTGCTCAATGTTTTGTTTTCCAGTTTTGCCAAGTTCCACACGCCAAAATCATGCCCAAGCACATGCCAAAGACCATTGCGCCATATGTGCCGAAGAAACTAGCCTGGGGATACGCCATGGGAAGATGTCCCATCATCCACGCAGCGGCCTCCATGCCGATCAACATTCCCAGCACCCCAACACCCCAATACATCCAGCGGTTGTTACGCGTTTCTTCAAAAAAGACAGCGGGAACCGAGGCGGCGACCATCGAGGCATCCATCCAATTCCATTTGGCAAAAAGTCCGAGTCCCATATTCGATGCAACGCACCCGCAGAGGCACACGCCCTCTCGCACGACGGGAGCGAACCCCGCATCGGCCCACCAGCCGATCAGCATGGCGAGACCTCCCACCGAAAACATACCGAGAGCCATCTCGGAAAACGCACCCAGCGGACGTCTGGCGATCCACAGAGCACAGCACGCTGCGGCTGCAAAAAAGAGAACGACGAAAGCGAGTGCGGTCACACCATTGAAGCCTCCGAGGTAGACGATGACAGGCCCTTGTATCGCTAGTGCCCCTGTCAGCAAAATCATTCGCCACGGGATCGCAAGGGTGACTTTTTTTCTACTCGACACCTTGCTCTGCCGCAAAGCCCTCGAGGTAACGGTGAAGCTCGAGACGAGCATCAGTAACGCGGCAGCCACCGGATGCAGAATGCCGCCGGCTGCCAGGGCGATACCCACGGCATTGTAGGCGGCAGCGAACCGCAAGTTGCTGCGAATCGCATAAATCGCGGCGCGGCAGCGCGAGATCGCAAAGGGCACACTCGCGAGGTCGGATGACGCCATCTCGCCCGTGGCAGTTTCCTTTGCAAGCGCACAGGCCGATCCCGTCGCAAGCGACGCGGAGGCCTCCGACATCGCAGGCGCATCGTTCACACCATCCCCAACAAACAATGTGCGCACGCCGCGTTCCCGAAGCCCGCGCATGAGGGCTGCTTTGCCCTCTGGGGTGAGACCCGCTTGCACATCCGAAAAACCATGCTGTGCCGCCGCCTCGGCCCGGTCACCGGTCATGACCTGACAGGACAATCCCATCTCCTCTAGCTCAGCCAACACTTCGTGCGCGCGGGCTCGCAGCTTTTCACGAAGGGCGGCCACGGCGACGATACGACCGCCTGCTAACACATAGACGACATGCGTGCCACGGCTCTTGAGCTCTGCAGCGAGCTGGGCGGCTGCTTGCCTTTCCTCGGTGGGGACGACCCCCTCATTTCCGATGTGGTAGATGATTCCGTCCACTTCGCCTTCAATACCTGCACCAGCAAGGAACCGCGAAGGTGCGGGCACGGCCCCTTCTCGGTGAAAAGCCCGAGCGACAGGGTGCGCGCTCGCGGCTTGCAAGCGAGCCACCGCGGCAAGGAGACCCGATCGGTCTGTGGTCGCGCTTGTGACCATGTCCACTCGCTCAAGTTCGTCCTCGCCCAGCGTTCCGGTTTTATCAAAGACCACATGCGTGACACCAGCGAGTCGCTCGACTAAATTGCGATCCCTCGGGACGATCCCCCGCTCTGCAAGAGCTGCCAGGGCTGACCAAATGCCCACCGGTGTGGCCAAGCCCATCGAACAAGGACAGGCGACCAGTAACACAGCGAGCGCATTAAACATTCCTACGATCCACGTTTCTCTCCACGTCCAAAAAAGAAAAGTCAGGACAGAAATCGTAAGCACGAGCGGAAGGAACCATGCCACAAGGCGATCTGCCTCAAGTTGAAGGTCGGATGGCTTTTCCTGAGCGTCTCGCACGCTTCGGAGCAGGACGTCCAACCTCCGCTCTTGCCCACTCACGGCCGCACGAATGGTCAGCAACCCATCCACAGAATAGCTCCCCGCCATGACATCATCACCCACGCGCCGGACGACAGGGAACGGTTCGCCCGTGAGCGCGGTCTCCCGCACAAACGCCATGCCCTCCACAATCACGCCATCAATGGGTATGGGCATTCCAGCCCGCACGAGCACGCGATCGCCAGCCACGACATCCCGCGCGCGAGCCCTATGCACCTCGCCACAGCAGGTTACCACCTCGCATTGATCGAAGTCCTCGCCCAGAGCCCGCGCCGCTTCGAGTGCCGCACGACGCCGCCGCTCGCCGATCAGTTTTCCAAACGTGTAAATCGCAACGAGAATCGCCACGACCTCATAGTAAACGTGCCCATATCCCGTAATTGTGGAGTGGAGAGACGCACCAAATGCACCGGCGATTCCGAGGAGGAACAGCTGTTCCATGACGATCTTTCCCTTGCGTGCCGCTTTTATAGCGGACTGCCAGATCGGTGCGCCGGCGAGGATAAAAACACCGAGCGCAGCAAGGGCTAGAATAATGTGGATGATCAGCCGCTCACTGCCGACCGGAGGCGAGATACTGACCGCTAGCCCGAAAATCATGGACTGCGCGGCAACCAGCCCAGCAAAGCCAAGTCGCATCCATTCTCCGACCGGGGGTTCGGTCGCTTTCTGCGGTGTGGACAGGCTGGAACAGCAAGAAGACAT
>Ga0105045_10001091_pt1 | contig 21629 bp, 19 predicted proteins | sample MAT02_FD_78089 | JGI IMG/M metagenome (GOLD analysis project Ga0105045, IMG submission 78089) | Freshwater microbial communities from Lake Fryxell liftoff mats and glacier meltwater in Antarctica - MAT-02 (megahit assembly) | ecosystem: Environmental > Aquatic > Freshwater > Ice > Liftoff... | reverse complement strand
AAACTTGAAATATCCACTTCAAGTACGTTTTCCTCGATCCTCCAAACAATTACAAATATTACAGTGCTGCCTAGAGGATTAACAGTACCCTTAGCAGAAAATACGATTTACTATTGGAGAGTTACCACCAATAATGACTGCTCTACAAGTGCGCCCTCCTACACAGGTATTTTCAAAACCGGTATACCTCCCTGCAAAAACAGTACAGATGTGCCGAAATCAATTTCGGCATCCGGCACCCCAGTGATTCTTTCCAACATAATAATACCCGCTGCCAATGGGTTTGTTATCAATGACCTGAATGTTGTTGGTTTAACTGGAACACATAGTTTTGTTGCAGATATCACCGTTACACTAACCAGTCCCGCCGGAACAAGTGTTGATTTATTTGACAAGGTTTGTTTAGGCAGTGCTAATTTTAATATTAATCTGGATGATGAAGCGATCCTCAACAGTATTCCCTGTCCACCAACAGGCAATCAAACTGCAAAACCAGCAAATTCACTTTCGATATTCGACGGAGAGAACAGCGCAGGCACCTGGACCCTAAAAATATCAGATGGTTTCAATAACGATGGGGGTGCTTTAACAGGCTGGGGGTTATCGATCAATGATTGTACACCACTTTCCACGCCCATATCATCCATGCCCTGGACTCAACTCTGTGCTAATTCATCTTCAACAAATCTCACCGCCAATTTAACGGGTGAGGTTTACCAGTGGCAGGTCAATACTGGGGGAGGGTTTACCAACATTTCAGACAATTTAAATTATGCAGGCGTAACCACCCGATCGTTGCAAATTACGAATGCTCCTTCCGTTTTTACGGGTTACCAATACCGTTGCGTGGTGGATGGCAGTAATAGTATGGAATTTACCATTGGCTTTACAAGTATCTGGAATGGATCGGTTAGCAATGCATGGGAGAATCCTGCCAACTGGAATTGCAATAGCATACCCGATTCCAATACTGATGTAATCATTAATAACGGAGCAGTAGTAGTAAATTCAAATGCAAATTGCAGAAGTATTCAGGTAAATCCGGCAGCATCGGTTACGGTCAATTCCGGTTTCAAATTAACGGTAGCTCACTAAAAAGAAAGCAGATTGGGGGTTCAAGTAAAGGAAAGAACCGGCCCATAAAAAAATAGAAAAAGGGTTCAGTCGGTGACGTTAAGCGTGAACGTGCAATCGTGAATGGCCAACATTTCAGCGTTGACCATTCACAAAGCACCGCATAAGTTGAAACCCTTTTCTATTGAGATTATTTTAGTAATGCCATCTTACAAACGCCTCCATGGCTGCATATTTTGTCAATCCGAGCTGCGCATACAAGTCAGCAGTATTGCTGTTTCTTTCCTCTGCTCTTTGCCAAAATTCACGGCTGTCATCTCCCATAAACGGAACCATATCTTTTTGAGATTGATGGATAAAAATACCATAACGTTTCTTCATTACCTGATCAGGACTCATTGGAATGGCCATTTCAATTTCAGAGATATCCCATTCCTGCCAGGCACCCTTGTATAACCATACCCAGCAGTCTTTTATCCATTCATCCCCTGCTGCCTTAATCCTCTTGAAGGATTCAAAGATCACGTCAAGGCAAACTTTGTGTGTGCCATGAGGATCGGCAAGATCACCAGCACAAAATACCTGGTGGGGCTTTATTTTTCGCAGCAATTCCATCGTCATTTGTACATCTTCTTCCCCCATTGGATTTTTCTGGATGGTACCTGTTTCATAAAACGGCAAATTTTGAAAATGGATCTGTTCATCTTTTAAACCAACATATCTACAGGTAGCTTTTGCTTCGCACCTTCTGATCAGACCTTTAATTTGCCTGATCTGGTCGGTATCTAACTGGTTGATTGCTTTGTTATCCAAAAAATGTCGGGCCTTTTCTAAAATAGTTTTCGACATACTGCTGTCTATACCGCTGAGGTCTTCAAAGCCTACTGCAAAATCAAGAAAGCGGGTGACGAATTCATCCGTAACTGCGATGTTGCCACTTGTTTGATATGCCACGTGCACATCGTGTCCCTGGTCGTGCAATCGCATAAACGTTCCCCCCATGCTAATGATATCGTCATCGGGGTGAGGGGAGAAAATCATACAACGTTTTGGTTGAATCTCACTTCTTTCGGGATGCCCCGGTAGTATTGCATTTGGTTTTCCACCCGGCCATCCGGTAATGGTATCCCGTAGCATGTAATATACCTGTAGATTTATTTCATAAGCATCGCCTTTTTCTACCAGCAAATCCCCCAACGAGTAATCATTGTAGTCTTTATTGGTAAGCATCAAAACCGGCTTTCCCGTTTTGAGGATCATATTGGTAACTGCTTTGCGAATCATCTTAGGCGTCCATTCAATTTCGCCTGTCAACCACGGATATTTGATCCGGGTTAATTCAGAAGCTGCCATTTCATCTATAACAAAAATACAATCATTGTGCGTTTGCAATAAACTTGCAGGAACTTGTTCTGTCACATTTCCTTCAACTGATTTTGCAACAATTGCAGATTTAAAACCCCATGCAAGCAATATAATTTTTTTGGCCTTAATGATAGTGTTGATGCCAGTAGTGATGGCCAGCCGTGGAACCCGGGTAATGTTTTGAAAATCTTTTACATTGGCATTTCTGGTAGAGTTTTCCAGTGTAACCAATCTTGTTTTAGAATAGATACTTGACCCCGGTTCATTGAAACCAATGTGCCCATTATTGCCTATTCCCAAAATTTGTAGATCAATACCGCCTGCCTGCTCAATTTTTTCCTCTAATTCATGGCAATGCTTTTTTATTTCATCCTTTTCCCAGCCACCATCCGGGATATGAATATTCTCCGCTTTAATATCCACGTGATTAAAAAGGTAGCGGTGCATAAAGCTCCAATAGCTTTGCACAGCCTCTCTTTCCAAAGGATAATATTCATCCAGATTAAAACTGATCACATTTTCAAAACTTAACCCTTCTTCTTTATGCATCCTTACTAATTCCCTGTAAAGACTAATGGGGGAAGAACCCGTTGCCAGTCCTAAAACGCAGTTCTGTCCTAACTTTTGCTTCTGCCGGATCAGCAATGCAATTTCAAGAGCAGCAAATATTGACCCCTCCAACGGGGTGGCAAATATTTTTACAGGTATTTTTTCAAATGATTCAACCATAAAAGTTTTTAAATTTTTTAAATAAGTGGCAAAGTAAGAAAAAGAAGTCAACACCACCATAAGATACCACATTAAATTTTCAAGTGTAAGCAATAGTTTTTTGGGTACTCCTGAAGTTGATTATCCTGATTTGAGTGATAGCACAGCCACCGGGGCTCAAATAAGTTAGAATCACCAAAAGAAAACCTTTATAATTTTAAAGTTCATGCACCAGCAAATTCTTTTTAGAAAATACGATTGAGGTGTTACAGTTGGTCTTGTAATTTTTACACTTGCCATTTTGTGCCAACACAAAGCAGGTTTAAAGAAATTGTTTAATTATGCAACGTTGTATTACAGTGAGTTCTAAAAGTTTTGAATGGCTGCTAATTGACAAGAATGTTATCTAAATCGTTGTTAAACATTTCAAAACATTCTTAATGTAAATAATTATCAAAGATTTAATTATGGTACTTTTGGCCCTGATAAAATTTTACTTATGAGCATTGGTTGGATTATTTTTATTGTTGCCACCACGGGCTGGCATATTGGTATGTATGGCATGTTTTTAAAAGCGGGTATTCCTGGCTGGAAAGCTTTGGTACCATTTTACAATACCTGGTGCATTGTTGAAAAACTAAAATTAAAAAAGTGGTGGTTCTTTTTTCAATTGGTTCCCATTGCAGGCCAATTTATCACCATTTGGATCTTGATAAAATTTGTTGAGCATTTTGGCAGATTTGGGATTGGTCACCATGCTATGACGGTTTTTTTACCTTTCATCTATTTCCCATACCTGGGTTTTTCAAAAGAGGAACGATATGCCGGAGAAATGGTTGCGAATAACTATAAAAAATCTGCTACCAGAGAATGGATTGATGCTGCAGCATTTGCCGTGGTGGCAGCCACGCTCATCCGCACCTTTGTATTTGAAGCTTACACCATTCCAACACCTTCAATGGAAAAAACTTTGTTGGTAAATGATTTCTTATTTGTAAGTAAATCTGCTTACGGACCACGGATTCCCAATACACCCATTGCCATGCCATTTGTGCATCACACCATGCCTTTTGTGAGTGCAAAATCTTATTCGGAATGGATACATATTCCCTACACAAGGTGGTTTGCCGAGCCCATTAAAAGAAACGATGCCGTTGTTTTTAATTTTCCTGCAAATGATACTTTGATTAATGATGAAATAAATTTTGGATCAAAAAAAACCTACTACGATGCCATCAGGGAAATGGGGCGTGATAAGGTTTGGCAAAATTATGAAGATTTGATCATTACCAGACCAGTTGATAAACGGGAGAATTTCATCAAACGTTGCGTAGCAATTGCCGGTGATACCCTTGAAATAAAGAATACCGTTTTATTTATCAATGGAGTTGCACAGCCCTATCCTGCTGAGTCTGAGCTGTATTACAATGTTCAAACAAGCAGTCCTTTGGATGAGGATAAATTGCAGTCTTTTGGGATACATACCGATCCGGAGCAACAGGAATTTATGGGTTATGGTAACGGACTATATATTATTAACATGACGCCGGGAGAAAAGAAAAAATTGGCATTACTTAAAAATGTTTTGAAAATTGATGTACAAATCAATCCGGTAAGCAATAGCCTTTACCCTTACTATGACACCGCTGTACAATGGAGTATAGATAATTTTGGTTCACTATGGGTTCCTAAAAAAGGTGCTACCATTCAATTGACACCCGATAATTATATCCGGTACGAGCGTTGCATCAGAACCTATGAAGGCAACGAGTTGGAGAATAAAAATGGTAAAATGTATTTGAATGGGGCAGAGGCTACCAGCTATACTTTTAAAATGAATTATTATTGGCTAATGGGAGACAATCGCCACAATTCGCTGGATAGCCGTTACTGGGGTTTTGTACCCGAAGATCATGTGGTAGGAAAGGCTTCCCTGATATGGTTTAGTTGGGAAAAAGGTCCACGCTGGAAAAGGTTATTCAACGTGATCCGATAATTTTATTTTTTCTTCCTTATTATTTGTAATTTCAAAATCAGTTCATCCTCCTTGCAGCAATGCAGGAGGATTTTTTATCTGTTGCAGGTTGCTAACCGGATAAAAGCATTGTAATATATATGTATTGGGATTTTGTAAACGGTAAATTAATCAAGGGATTATTATGACAAAAAAAGACATTCATTTTTCTGTAGCAGTCTATAGCTCTATTGAAGAATTAGTTCCGGCCGATGTAGCGCTGTTGGTTTCAGCAAGGGAGGTAACAAGGAATGCTTATGCACCTTATTCAAAATTTTTGGTGGGGGCAGTTGCAGCCTTAGCCAATGGCGAAACGGTCAATGGCACCAACCAGGAAAATGCATCCTACCCGGTAGGTATATGCGCCGAAAGGGTATTGCTTTCCTGCATTGCAACCCAGCATCCCGGCATTGCAGTAAATACTATTGCTATCAGTTATAACAACGTAAACGGAGAAAGCGATCACCCGATCTCTCCCTGCGGAATTTGCAGGCAGAGCCTGGCAGAGTATGAAGAGCGGGTAAACCACCCGATCCGGATTATTTTAAGCGGCATGTCTGGTGAAGTTTATATCATAGAAAAAGCCAGCCAGTTATTGCCACTTTCTTTTAGTGCCAATGATTTTGGTTAGTGGCAGTTAGCAGCTTAGACATGTGGAATATGGCAGTATTTCGAATTTTTTTTTATTGGCCAGGCGTTAGAATTACTATTGAAATTAAGTGGCGTCGCACCCTTGTACGTTTTATCGCTATTGAACTTTAATGGTGTTTTGTAAATCAAGGCCAAACAAAAGCTTAACAAAACTGAAAGTTATAATTCTCCAACAATTTGATTAATACTAAATTTCAGAATAACGTTTGTACTCCGTTGGCAAATTTTCCTTCATGATCCAATAACCATTTTTTTCGCCAAAGATCACCACTGTAGCCGGTTAAATCCCCATTGCTGCCAATCACCCGATGGCAGGGAACCACAATACTGATGGCATTGCTACCATTGGCTGTACCTATTGCCCGGATGGCTTTTACATTTTGAATGCGCTTTGATAATTTCAAATAACTGATTGTTCTGCCAAAAGGAATTTTGAGTAATTCGGCCCAAATCTGTTGTTGAAATGCTGATCCTTCCTGCTGAAATGGAAAATCAAATGCCGTTCTATCTCCATCAAAATATTCTGTCAGTTGCCGTTCACACTCCACGATAACAGGATGATTGTTTTGTTCTTTTGATTCAATATTGAAAACATTTCCCGTGCTTTTTAGTGTTGAATTGAATAGCAAAGAATGGATGTATTCGTCGCTGGCTTTTATTTCCAGAATGCCTATCGGAGAATTAAAAAATGAAATTTGGATGGGCATTAAAAATATATTGAAAAATTTGGATGAATGTTTGTTGATTTGGCTAAAATGCAATTCCTTTGAAGAGGAAATGCAGCTCACCATGAACACAATTAAAAGCGAAGGTAAATTTATACAAAAAGCAATGAATGCCATTGCAGATCCTTGCAGGTTATCAATTTTACAGGAAATTTCACGCAAAGGCGAAATATGTTGCGGCGACGTCCAGGGACTTACCGGGCTTTCTCAGCCTACCTGTTCGCATCATATCCGCTTATTGTCCGACAGTGAATTGATTCAATGCAGAAAGGATGGCCGCAATCATTTTTTTACCTTGAACAAAAATAATTTTAAAAAGGTAAGTTCCTTTCTTGAAAAATTCCACGAAGTTTAGTTACCCGGTTTTTGCACCATTTTTTACAGGTAAGCCAGGTTGTAACAACACGCTACGCTGTTTTGCTCATTGTAATCTCCGGCACCAGGCATTCACTGAAAAATTCGCAATCTGTTTGGAGGAAAATTGACTACAGCAATCACTTGTCTACTGTTTAGTTCACCGTTTGGATAAAGCTCTTTTATTTGTGCAGGTGATTTTTTAATACCCAATTCGCCAAAATAAATCTTTTCAAAATCTTCTCAGGAAATCATAATGGAGTCGTTTTAACAACGGCATCAATGTTAAGTCTTCCATAGATGTGCGGAAATTCCTCATTAACGGAAGGTGCCAGTTCGTATTTCAATTCAGCCGTCAACTTGGTTTCATCAATATGCATTAAAAATAGATCCGATACATTTTGATAGTACCGCTCTAATACGCCCTTTACCTGATCTTCTTTGCTTGCATGGATAAAGCCTTCGCTTGCAAGCGAATCAGACTCATAGAAGCCTTGCTGCAATGCAAGTTGCCATTGATACGCAGTCACTACATGATAGATCATTCGTTTAATAGTTTTGCCAGCGTTGATAATTCGTCCATTTTATAACGGTTACGGTCATTGTCAAAACATTTACCCAGTTCTTCCAGTAAAAAACAAATGATACGTTTATTGCTTAACTGACGGAAATACGCTGAAGCTGGTGTAACTGAAATTCGTTTAAAATAATTTTCAACGTCTTTGTGCGAATAGATATTCCCATTAAGGGGATCAATAAAAAAATTTATTTTTTCAGCGCTGTTTCCTGCAGGGTTTAAGAACTCATACTGCGGATCGAAATAGCCGAGTATAAATTGTCTTGGTATATTGGTAGCTTTCACAGGAATATCCAACTTTTCGCACAGCACCAAATATAAAATGCCATTACTGATGGCATTTCCTTTTTTTGTTTCCAGTGTTTTGGTTATCAAAAAATCTTCCGGCTGGCTGTAAGATATTTCAACACCTTTTTGTTTGTAATAATTGTATAAGATACTGGTCATTACATTAATCTGTTCCAGCGGCGTAAGGTAGTTGTTCAGCTCAAGCCAAATGTTGCGACGCAGTTTCTCTATTTCCTGTAATGCCCGTAATTCCTGCATTTCAGGGTAATGATAACGGGCCACCAACATTGCTCCTTGCAATAACTCACAAGTTCCATTTTTCCAGTCAATAAAATCATTGGTAAGATCTCTAAGATGTAGTTTGTGAATAATCGTTTCAATCCTTTCCTGTATTTCTTCCTGGTTGGTGTTTTCCCATAAGTTTTCAAGATTGGGAATGATGTCTCTCCCAAAAGAAATGATCTTACTGCTCACCGTATGAAAAACTTCTTCATCCGGATCATCGATCAGATGGAGAAGTGCTGATATTTCTTTATTCGCTACCAAGTTTATTTATTTTGAAATAAAATTCGTTAAATGCACCTAAATAAAGAAGTTAAATTTTTCCACAGTAGTGTGTATAAATGCACACATCAATTCAAAAGTAAAAAACTACCTGGCTGAATAGGCCATTGTAGTTGAATTAAACACGGTAATGAAGAATGGCGCTATTGGGTTTAACAATCTTTAATAATGCCTGATTTAATGGCGGGCCATTCATCATGGAGGATGCTGTAGTAAACAGTATCTCTGACTCTGCCTTGAGAAGTAACCTGGTGTTTGCGAACAACACCCTCCTCCCTGGCTCCAATCTTTAAAATCGCTTTTCTTGATTGCTGATTGATGGCATCTGTCTTTATTTCTACCTTGTTAAATTGTAATGTTTCAAAGGCAAACTGCAGTAATAAAAATTTACATGCTTTGTTAAGACCCGTCCCCTGAAAATCGGGATGTATCCAGGTCCAGCCTATTTCCAACCTTTTATTGGCAAATGAGATATTGCCAGGGCGTGTTGATCCTGACACCCGTACATGTTGCTTATCAACTATTAAAAAAGGGTAGGAGAGCTTGTTGCATCTTTGAGTGAGAGCAGACTGAATGTATTCTCTTAAATGGGCAGGTTCTTTTAAATCATTTATCTCCACCTCCCAAATGGCAGGGTGACAAGCAATTGGGTTGAGTGTTTCGAAATCATCTATAAGTAATAATCTAGAATGATTCTGTCATTTTCTAAAATAATATCCTACTCAAAAAAAAGGTCTCATTCATTGATTAGAAATTTTCTTTTACCATCGTTGCTACAATTTTATCGATTGGCAACGTGAGCTTCTCCGCAGAGAATACATCCCATTCCACAAACCGAAAACTTTCAATCTGTTGTGATTCGCTGTAAAGTTTTAGTTGCTGCTCATCAAAGTCAAATTCCTTATTTTTCAATGGTACCATAATTGGCTCCAATGCTTTTGCAAAATAATAAATAGATAAAATCTGGTGAGCGGAGTTAAAAGCACTTTTCTGAAAAAAGTCAGTCGTATAGATGTGGTCACCAATTGCTACTTCAAGGTTCATCTCTTCTTTAAATTCTCTTTTCAGGCAATCCCTGGTGCCTTCACCAATCTCCAATCCACCACCCGGAAATTTAGTGTAGTACGCACTCCTGATAAATTCATCGCTTACCAGCACCTGCTTTTCTTCGTTTAATAAAATCCCGTACACTCTAACAGAAATTACCAATCCCATAATGCTATTTTTTTACTCTTTTAAAATAATTCCATGCAACCACTGCTAATATAATCAATGAAATAATAACCGGAATCCAAAATGCATAAGGCGTATCCTTGTAAGGAATCGGCACATTCATGCCGTAAATACTGGCGATCAGGATGGGGACAGTTAAAACGATTGTGAGTGTTGTAAGGCGCTTTAAAACTTCGTTCTGGTTGTTGCTTATGATACTTGCAAAAGCATCCAATGTGCTGCTGAGAATGTTGGTGTAGGTGTTGGCCATTTCCAATGCCTGACTGGTCTCCACGATTAAATCATCCAAAAAATCTTTTTCATCTTCGTTTAATTGCAGGAAGTTGGTACGTGCCATTTTCATCATCAACAGCTCGTTGCTTCTTAGAGCAGTTAAAAAATACACCAGGCTTTTTTGAATTCTCATTAGCTGCAGCAGTTCTTCATTCCGGTTGGCAACATATAATTTGTGTTCAAGATTATTTCTGCGCAAATTAATTTCCTTCAGATAGTCCTGAAAATTGTTAATGATTTTTTCAAATATTTTGAGCACCATCATATTTTTCTTATCCGGATTGCGATTCTGAAATGTGTTTAAAAACTTTTTGATGGCTTCGTTTTCAAATGAATTAACTGTTACAATCTGTTTATGTGTAAGTATGATACAAATTGGTATCGTAATATAAAAGGCATCACTGTCGTTGAACGAATTGTTTTCAGTAGGGGTTTTGATGACTATCAATTTTACATTGTCATCAATTTCATACCGGCTACGTTCATCTATATCCAGTGAATCTTTCAAGAAATCAATTGGTATATCCAGCGATTCACTGAGTTCCGAAAATTCTTCCTGCCTCAGCGGTGGTAACACATTGATCCAGGTTCCGTCTTCAGGCTTATCAATTGCAATGGTCTGGTGTTCTACGTTTTTAAAATATTGAATCATTTTTTAGGGCTTGAAGTAGGTTGTAACCTGTTTACTTTTTTATACAATTCTTATCTTTCTTCTATAAATCTATCCGGAATAAACTCGCTTTTTTGTACATAGGTTCTTTAAATAAAACGAGACTTGTATCCGATTTGAAACCTTTGTCAGTATAGGTGCTTTATGACAATCTTTAATCAGGAATCTCAATTACTCCTTTAAACACAAATTCAGCAGGGCCACAAAGCCAAATATTTTCAAAATGCTGGTCATCTATTTTATCAAATTCTACACTTAAATGCCCCCCCGGTGTTTTTACCACAACCGTATTAAATCCATTCTCGTTGTGGGCAGACAATAGGGCCGCAGCCGTAACGCCAGTACCACAACTAAGCGTTTCATTTTCCACGCCCCGTTCGTAAGTTCTTACAAAAATGGTATCCTCCGATATTGATTCCACAAAGTTTACATTTACACCGCCTGGCGCAAACTCTTTGCTATATCTTACTTCCTGCCCTGTTTCGAAAACATCAATGTCTTCTACTTCAGCAGCAAATTTCACAAAATGTGGTGAACCAGTATTTACCAGTGCATACGAAATGTGATAGGTAACTTCATTCACATTTTGCATTTGTAAACTCACGATACCATCACTGTCAATTTCTGCAACGTGTTCACCATCCGTAGCAATAAAGTGGTAACAGCTTCTGAATATTCCCCGATGGCTTGCAAATTTAACCAGGCATCTTCCGCCATTTCCACACATGGTACTTTCGTTGCCATCGGAGTTGTAATAAACCATTTTAAAATCAAATCCTTCTTTTTTTCCTAACATCATTAGTCCGTCTGCACCTATTCCAAAATGCCTGTTGCAAATAAGTTTGATTTGCTTATTGGTTAATTGCGGGTATTCGTTTTCCCTGTTATCTAAAATTACAAAGTCATTTCCCGTACCGTGATATTTATAAAAGTCTAATTTCATTTACTATAAATTTGAATCTGCAATAATATTTAAAGATTGTTTGATTAAATTCTCTACTGCAAGGCTGCCATCCGCTGAGAAAGTTTTACTAATTCTGTTGGCTACGATGGCATTCAGGCTAAGGCAATGATGGCCCAGCACTTTTCCCAGCCCGTATATAGCAGATGTTTCCATTTCAAAATTAGTGATATGATTATTGCCAAAATGAAAAGTTGTTAGATTGTCAATCAATTGCGGATAGGCTAGTCCGAGTCGCAGTACTCTTCCCTGCGGACCATAAAAACCAGGACAGGTTACGGTGATACCCTGGTGATAATTAGCCGTAAAATGTTTTAATAAATATACACTGGCCATTTGAATATAGGGCGACACATTACCCGAACTCAATTGAGTGTGCGTATTAAATGCCTGTAGAATTTGCTTTTCTTCTTCATTGTTTTGCATCCGATAAAAGTTCATCAGATTATCCAATCCAAGCCCATGCGTGGAAGCTACAAAAGTATCTACTTCAATTTCTTTTTGCAGGGAACCAGATGTGCCAAAACGAATAATGTTAAGCGCTGTAAGTTGCTCTTTGATACTTCTTGTTTCAAAATCAATATTCACCAGCGCATCCAATTCATTCAAAACAATGTCAATGTTATCCGGGCCGATACCTGTGCTTACACAGCTCATTCTTTTATTTCCGATGTAACCGGTATGTACAATAAATTCACGGTGTTTATTTTCAAATTCCACTTTGTCAAAATGCTTGCTTACTTCCTTCACCCGGCCCGGATCTCCTACAGTAATAACAGTGCCGGCAATTTCTTCAGGTCGGCAATTGATATGGTAAACTGCCCCCCGGTTGTTGATGATTAATTCCGATTCTGCTATTCTGTTCATACTTTTTTATTTGGATTCCCGAATTTCGCACTAACTATTTACAATTTCTAATAAAAAAATTCCTATTTTCGCAACGCAATAAATTAGATCTTTAAAAGTTACGTTTACATCTTATTTGACAGCACAATCTTGAATGGTCCTGTGGCCGAGTGGTTAGGCAAAGCTCTGCAAAAGCTTCTACACCAGTTCGAATCTGGTCGGGACCTCACTTCACACAATCCCTCTCCACATGGAGAGGGAATTTTTTTAAAATTTATGGTTCCAAAAATCTTGCATTGGGTTGGTTTAGCAGCCTGCGTTACGCTGATCGTTTCCTGTTTCATGCCGTGGTCTTATTATGCCGATGCCTCCATTGTAAACGAAGCAGAAAGGACCTTCACCGGATTTTATTCCTTTGGAAATAATTATGGTAAACCGGGTAAATTTTTAGCGGGTATTGGAGTCATAGTGTTGATATTAATGTTGCTTCCAAAAATTTGGGCAAAAAGATCCAATCTTTTTATATGTGCATTGGGGGTTGGTTATGCAATAAAATCTTATATCTTATTCACTTCCTGTTATAATGCCTACTGCCCTGAAAAAAAGCTAGGTGTTTTTCTGATGCTGATTGCGAGTATTGTAATGTTGGTGTCTTCGGCGTTTCCAAATCTTAGCCTGAAGGCAACTGGTAGCAAAAAAAGGTAAACGGGATTTATTAGCCCAAATATGAATTTCCATAGCCGATTTGTAACGGCCATTTTCTTTGCTGTAAGGTGTGCTAAAAAGATATCCTATTGAATAAAAATGCCGGTTGCAGAACCTGCATTTAATATTTCACCATTTATTTTAAAGCTTACTTTTTCTTGACCTCTTTTGCCCAGGCATCCTTAAGAGAAACTGTACGATTGAATATCATTTTTTCTTCCGCAGATTCTTTATCTAAACAAAAATACCCTTTTCGTATAAACTGGTAATTGGCTGAAATGGTAGCAGTCTTTAATGAGGGTTCAACAAACGCATTTTGGATAATATGTAATGAATTTGGATTAATGTATTCCTTAAAACCGCCTTCTTCGGCTGCTGGATTTTCTACATCAAATAAACGGTCGTATAGACGAATCTCTACATTTAAAGCATGCGCAACACTCACCCAATGAATAGTACCTTTTACGCTGGTGCCACTTGAATCGTTGCCACTTTTACTTTCTGGCAGATAGGTAGCATGCACTTCTGTGATATTCCCATTGTCATCTTTTACAAAGCCCTCGCATCTCACTATATAAGCACTCTTTAATCTTACCATCGCACCTGGTGCAAGACGAAACCACTTTTTTGCAGCTTCTTCCATAAAATCTTCTCTTTCAATCCAAAGCTCCTTGCTAAAGGGGACGATCCTTGTTCCAAAGCTTTCGTCAGGTCCGTTTTCACTTACCATTTCTTCTGACTGGTCATCTGGATAATTGGTAATGATTAATTTTACGGGATCCAATACCGCCATTACACGGTACGCCAGCTTATTCAAATCTTCTCGCACACAAAATTCCAGCAGGCTTACATCAATCAGGTTTTCCCTCCTGGCAATACCTATGCGGTCGCAAAAATTACGAATGCTTTCAGCAGTAAACCCCCTGCGACGCATGCCACTAATGGTGGGCATCCTGGGGTCGTCCCAGCTTTGCACGTGACCCTCGGTAACCAACTGTAGTAGTTTGCGCTTACTCATCACTGTATAGGTCATATTAAGCCGTGCAAACTCGTATTGTTTCGAGGGAAAAATTTCTAATTTTTCAATAAACCAATCGTATAATTCACGATGTGGAATAAACTCGAGTGTACAAATACTATGGGTTATTTTTTCGATACTATCGCTTTGTCCATGCGCAAAATCATACATCGGGTAAATGCACCACGCATCTCCCGTACGATGATGATGGGCATGTTTGATCCGGTAAATAATCGGATCTCTCATGTGCATATTGTTTGAAGCCATATCGACTTTTGCCCGCAATACTTTTTCTCCATCTTTGTATATGCCAGCCTTCATTGCCGAAAATAATTCAAGATTTTCTTCAACAGAGCGATTGCGGTAAGGACTATTTTTTCCGGGCTCGGTAGGAGAGCCTTTCATAGCAGCTATTTCCTCTGCATTGGAATCATCTATATACGCTAAGCCTTTATGGATAAGTGTTACGGCAAATATATGCAACTGTTCGAAGTAATCGCTGGCATATAATTCTTTATCCCACGTAAAACCAAGCCAGTTAACATCTTCCTTAATGCTGTCAACATATTCTGTTTCTTCCTTTGCCGGATTAGTGTCATCAAATCTAAGGTTTGTTTTTCCGCCAAATTTCAATGCTAATCCAAAATTCAGACAAATACTTTTTGCGTGTCCAATGTGCAGATAGCCATTAGGTTCAGGTGGAAAACGGGTGAGGATCGTTGCATATTTTGAATTATATAAATCTGCTTCAATTATCTCTTCTATAAAGTTCAGGCTCTTTTCTTCAGACATCTTTTTAATTTACTGTTACAAATTTAAATAAGAAATTTTAAACCTATGCAGTCTTTCCTTCTGCGTTATCTTTTTTCATTTCTTCAAGCATCATTATAATCTTGTCTAATTTTTTTATCTCCAGGTTGCTTATCTGTAGTTGAAGCGCTTCGATTTCTTTTTTTGCTTCAATATTTGTTTGGTAATCTTCCTGGGCTTGCATTCTGTCACGCTGGCTTGCTCTATTTTGAGACATCATTATAATGGGAGCAGCATAAGCAGCCTGGGTAGAAAAAATGAGGTTTAATAAAATAAAAGGATATGCATCCCAATGGGCAATCATTCCCCAAACATTCAGGGTCATCCAAATGATTACAAAAATGCTTTGTAATATAATAAACCGCCACGATCCCATACCATTTGCTACGGCATCAGCGATACGGTCACTCACTTTTAAAGAAGCCTTATGATTGTCATGCCAGGTTGGTTTGTCCATAAATTTTTGTATTGATTATAACGTATAAAAAAGCCTTTGAATTCATTTAGAAAACAAAGGCCTTTTATTTGAAATTAACGATTTAATCTGCTCTGCCCATTTTTCGCAGGTAGGAGGCATGAGAAGCAATTGCGTGGCGCATTTTGGGATATTCAACATAATTGATTCCAAAATCAACACAAGTCTGTTTAATTATTTTGCTGATAGCGGGGTAATGAATGTGAGAAACTTTTGGGAACAAATGATGCTCAATTTGGAAATTTAATCCTCCAACTAACCAGGACAGCAATTTATTTTTTGTCGCAAAATTAGCTGTCGTCTGAATCTGGTGAATGGCCCACTCGTTTTCAATTTTATTGCTATTCGCAAGTGGTATTGGAAATTGGGTATCTTCAACTGTGTGTGCCAACTGAAATACGATGCTAATTACAAAACCAGTAACCATACTTGCAATTAAAAAACCAACCATCCAGCTTACGAATCCTACGGTGTAAATCGGCAGGACAATAAACAAAACGGCGTAGCCTACTTTAGCAGCCCAAAATCCAAGGTGTTCTTTCACACTTAATTTCTTAATAGGCACAGAACCAATTCTCTTTTTAAAATATTTTTGATAATCGGTTAAGAAAACCCAGATCAGGTGAAGCAAAGTGTACAAAAACCAAACATAATAATGTTGAAAACGATGCATCCAGTATTTCTTTTGAGTGGTACACATTCTCAAGTAAGGCTTTATTTCAATGTCATCATCAATACCATCAATATTAGTGTAAGTATGATGGATGATATTATGTTTCATATTCCACATAATGCTGCTTGCTCCCAAAAAATTAACGGAGATCGCCGCCATCCTATTCAATGATTTGCTTTTGCTAAAACTACCATGGCCGCCATCGTGCATCACATTAAAACCAATTGCGGCTGTAAAACACCCTAATAAAATACACTCTAAAATTGCAACCCATGTTACCGGAGTAAAATAAACCAGGTGAACATACAGGGCAATGTAGGCGGAAAAGAAGAATATGGCTTTGAAAAAAAGGCTAAAGTTACCGGTCGAAGGTTTTTTTCTATCAATAAAATATTGATTCACCCTTTTCTTAAGTTCATGATGAAAATCGGTGCTATTTTGAATGAATTTGGGAGTTGCCATTTACTATAATTTTAAGATTGCAAGGTACATTATTAATGACTTTTATGTTGGTTTGTTTATGCCCAAATCATGTATTTCGTTGGATAAATACATCAAAGTTGTTAAATCCTATCATTTTCTTACTGATAAATCCTTCAGCGTATTTTACACCGATCATTTTACCATACATTTTCGCACGATATATTATACTTTCCAGGAAATCAGGGGAGGAAATATAAGTTTGTGGTTCCTTAGTACCAAGGCTGTTAAACTGGGTTGTGTAAGCTTTGATTGCTTCCATTTTTTTATCCATCACATCAGAAATATCCATAACAAAGTTGGGATGCAGGTATTTGTCCTGAATATAATGAAAAACATATTTGGGCCGCCAAGGCTCTTGGGAAAGGCCATCTAGCATTGTACTAATTTTCCGCAATCCCGATAAAGAGGCGGCATCTTCTACCAAACTAGCACTACGGCCATGATCTGGGTGACGATCTTCGGGCGCATTACAAAAAATGAGCTCTGGCTGGTATTTCCTGATAGCTGTTATAATTTTCAACTGATGCAATTCGTCATTCACGAAAAATCCGTCTGCCATTTGCAAATTTTCCCGAATATCCAGTTGCATTATTTCGGTAGCCGCTGCTGCTTCCAGCTTTCGGGTTTCAAAGGTGCCACGGGTTCCCAATTCACCCTGCGTAAGATCTATAACCCCCGTTTTTTTTCCATTTAGTTTTTCATTTAGCAATATCCCGCCACACGATAATTCTACATCATCGGGATGAACGCCAAACACAAGTATGTCTAATTTCATGAAATATTGATTGATAATTGATAGGACATTAATAGATTTCATTTACGAAAAATGGAACATATCATTAACTTCTGTAACCATACATTCTCGCAACTTCCTGTACGATCTTCTCCATTTCAAGGTCCTCGCCGCTTTTGTCGTACGGCTGTTTTAGACTGCTACTGAAAAAAAATGCAACCGTTTGATAGATGCGAGCCGTAAGTCCGCCTTTGTATTCTTTAATTATCTCGTAACAATTATTGCCGGTTTCCCTGTTAATGAGCTTCATTAAAACCTTTCCCTGATAAATCGAAAGATTCGTTAATGGATCTGTAAACTCTTTTTTTAATTCTTTTTCTCTTGATTGAATATACTTTTTGCGTGCATCCTTTGCAGAAATATTAAGTAACCTGGCATTGATATCGTTCATAACATACCCAGCTCTTTTTGCATAAGGATAGGTAACATAAACTGCATTCCGAAGCCTTGTCCATTTTGCTCTGTCAAGCCTTTGCTGATTGGTAAGCCTTGAGTGAAAAGGAATTGTTTCTAAGGTTTTGGCTTCAATTGTGTCACCATTGTAAATCACCGCAAACGAAACAATGGTATCGTTTACACTTTGCTGTGCAAATACCGCTGTTTTATTTGTTGTCAATAATGCAACAAACAACATTATACACAAAAATTTGTATTTAAACGAATGCATCATTTGAACATTAATTTACAATATCTGACGGTACCATTTCACTTTACGTTAATAATAAAATGATTTATCTATTTACGCTCCCGATCCATCGGGGAGTGATTTTTTAACGGCTATATTTTAACATTTACTATAAACCTAACACCGGATAAATTGATAATGCCTGTTATCCGTAAAAAAACATCACCAGATATGATGTATTTTATCTAATTGTGATACAGCTACACGAATTTAAAGTAGCAGTTAAGACTTTGCATTTTGAACCACATTTAATTCGCCAGCAAAAACATGTAGAATAACGCAACCGCTCCAAGTATCAATACCGTTGCACCAGCTACCTTAGAAAGACTTGCACGGCGAACCATACTCATCAAAAGTCCGACTGCCATTATAATTAAACCTAGCCAAACGAAATTAATATAAGGAAATACAAATGCTTTAATGGTAACAAAATCAATCATCGAATCTGATTCTTTTACGCCAATTCTTAGTTTTGTTTGATCCTGGGTAATACCTGCAAACTTTACAAAAAGGTTTTGTGCATACACGGTATCATCTATCTGGTTAAGACCAAAACTGTCTACTATAATCATTGGTGATGCGTTGTACCTTGAACTATCTTTTGCCGTCACTGTTATTTCTGCAACTACCGATGGCCCGTTAACAGGCATTTTAAACTTATTGGTTGGTGGATTTTTGATAACCTTATTCAACACCATAAATCCCTTTGAATAAAAAATAGTATCACCTTCAGCGACTTCACTTATTTTAAACTGGGCGGTATCCTTATTAGCTTCCGGATTAATAGCGTAGGAGATGTAGGTAAATACATCGTGCGTCAAATAGTTCTTTGTATCTGGGTTGCTACTCATGTTGTTATCCTTCATCAGGTAGACATCCGGACTAAGAATAAAAGATTCTTTTACTTCCTTTGAATCGTTGTCCTTTCTTTCAAACGCCAAGTGATAGAAACGTCTTCCTGTTTCATGGCCCACACTGTCGTGCAAATAGGTAACATCATAGGAACCCATTTTTTTAGAAACCTGCCGAACCAGGTTCATATTTTCGGCTGCAATATCCTTTTGTTTGGTAAGTGGATCCATTCCCATTTCAATCTGGAAATCTTTAAAACGCTCTTCGCTGATCACCTTTTTGTTACCTGACGAAATTAAAATTCCAACAATCATCATCGCAAAACCCAGATGAGCAATCGATCCGCCAGCTCCTTTTAGTTTACCGTTTAAGCCTATCCAAATATAACTGGCATTTGCAATCACTGAATAAATGGATGAAAAAAGTGCCAGATATACAGCACCCAAAAATCCAGGCCCTTGTTTGGTATAAGTAATTGGATAAAAGAAAACAATCAGCAGGGTAATTATTGCAGCTATCACCGTTGGTAAAGCCAACTTTTTAATGACTATGTAACTGGGCGTAGTTTTGTACCTAAAATACTGTGTAATGGCACTTAAAATACCAATGATAATTGCTACTAACACGATCACCTTATTATAGGAAAATTCTATGTCTTCCGGTGGTGCCAATTTAGAACCAAAAATTGCATTGATTACCGGTGTAGAGGTTTTACCAATGATGAACATGGCTGACAGAAAGAAAACCAGCGAGCCGATAAACATCCAAAATTCACGGGAGTTGGTAGTCTCTTCTTTTTGAACACTTGGAATTCTTTTAAAATGAATGAAAAACAAGGCAAGAACCGGAACTGAAAAAGCAAATAGGAAAATGCGAATCAGGTTAAACATCGGCCTGCCAGACTCTGCAAAGGCATGTACGGAGGTATCGCCCAATACACCCGTTCTGGTTAAAAATGTGGAGTATAGAACAAATACAAAAGAAAGAATTGAAAAAAGATAACTGGCTCTCAGGGAATGTCCTGTGGCTTTATAAATTACCATTGTGTGAAGCCCGGCAATCAGTATCATCCATGGCACCAACGATGCATTCTCTACCGGATCCCATGCCCAATAGCCGCCAAATGATAAAGACTCGTAAGCCCATTTGCCCCCCATCATAATGCCAACTCCTAAAACGCAGGCACTAAACAATGCCCATGGAATAGCTGGTTTAACCCAGTCGCCATATCGTTTTGTTTGAATGCCGGCATAGGCGTAAGCGAACGGTACAATGGTTGTAGCAAAACCCAAAAATAAAACCGGTGGGTGAATTACCATCCAGTAATTCCTCAGTAAAACATTTAAACCAACACCATCCTTGATCATGGACAGGTAATTGGGCATTCCAAATATTGGCCCATCAATTTCATTTCTTGTTAAAACGAATGGACTGTTTCCGATCTTAGTACCCAGGATATAAGTTCCCATGATCATCATCGCCAAAAATAATTGGACGAGACTTAGAACTGACATAACCGGCGCTTCCCATTCTTTACTTTTTAGCATTAATACAAGTCCTAACACACAATGCCAGATAGACCAAAGCAAAAAACTTCCACTTTGATCTTCCCAAATTGAGGCGAACAGATATTTAAACTCTAATTCTTTTGAAGTGTGCTTATAAGCATACAAGTATTCGAGGTAGTGATTTAAGCAAATATAAAAAATTGAGGAAAAAACAATCAGCACAGCGGCAACCTGGGCTATAAAACTGATTCTACCAAACTTAATCCAGGAAGATTTTTCTTCCGCATTATTTTTTCTGGAAGCGATGAAATAAGCAATGATGCTAAGTAATGAAGCTGTAAAAGCAACCAAAACAAAAAAATGCCCCAATTTTCCAATCCACAAGTGTTCTCCTTCAAATTGCATAATTTCTCTCTTTTTAATACAATGCCATGTCTAATTGGCATTAGTCAATTAATGTGTTAATGGGAAAATAATAAAACTTTGATTTTTGCAACTGTCAGGATACCATAAATTGGAAGTTGCATTTACTAAAATCTTTCTACCATTGAATTATTTAGCATCTACAACAGTTTTTTCCAATTGTTGTTTATCATCTTTGTATTTGCTTGGACATTTTAGTAATATATCACTGCACTCAAACACATCGCCCTGCATTTTACCTTTCAAAACAATTCGTTCGCTGTGTTCCAGTTCGGCAGGTTTTGTATTCAAATAAACAACCTTTGCTGTAGAACCTAAACTATCAATAGCAGTAAATGACAAGTAATTAGGATTTTTTGCAGGGTTATAATCAAGAGGTACCGATTTGTCGAGCTTTGCAATTAAGTGTACAAACTTTCCTTGCTTTTGCTTTGCAGATTCAATGGTATCATACGTAGAAAAATCAACCGACATCATCAACAAAACACCAATAGCAATTGCAATACCTACCAAAACGATTATATTAATTTTTTTCATAGCATCCAAAAATTTAGAACACAAAGGTAGTGCAAAAAATAACTTTCATCTTATGATTTTGGCGATAACAAACCACTATCAATTTATTGTAATAAATTTAACATTAATAAGTTATACCCTTTTTATTCCTTTTTTCTATTCAATCAGTAATACATTCAAAACAATATCAATCCGGTTTTGATAGCAGGTTTACTTATGATTTTCATCATGTATAAATCGCTATCTAATACTACTTAAATTGTTTTCCAATTCAGATAAATTAGTAGCTGTAATTTCAGCCTTTTTTTTTATTAACAATACCCATTATTCTATAGAGACTTATCTTTGCAAAGTTTTTGCTAAGCCACAGCTTAATTATATTTTT
>Ga0105045_10001089_pt1 | contig 21648 bp, 15 predicted proteins | sample MAT02_FD_78089 | JGI IMG/M metagenome (GOLD analysis project Ga0105045, IMG submission 78089) | Freshwater microbial communities from Lake Fryxell liftoff mats and glacier meltwater in Antarctica - MAT-02 (megahit assembly) | ecosystem: Environmental > Aquatic > Freshwater > Ice > Liftoff... | reverse complement strand
CTGTTTTTTTTCAGGTTGATTTGAAGAAATTCCTCCTCCTTGTTGTTTTTCCCTTCATCCGTATCTTCCCCTTCCCAAAGATCCGGGTGTAAGCGGGCCATATCAGACGGCATCATACCGCTAAACAGCGCATTTCTGGAAAATGCTGTCGTGGTGGGAAGTATGCTGAAATAAGTATCGTCCTTTTCAACTACAAAATAGTCACTCAGTAGCGGCTCAATAATTTCCCACTGATCCAATCTCAAATTGTCAATGACCACAAAAAACAACGGCTTACCCGATTTCAACTTGGGAAATACCATTTCCTTCATTACCTGATGCGAAAGGGTGGGCCGCTTGATGTTGGGTTCATTCAACCAATCCAGGTAGTTTTCTTTGATAAACTTGGCAAAGTTGGCATTGGCTTCAACTTTTTGGGTATCCAACACTTCCTGCATACTCTTATTTTCTGTCTCGTCTATCTCAAGTTCCCAATAGGTTAATTTCTTGTAAATCTCTGTCCATTCTTCATGATCGATGGCATCATTATAAGCCATGCTGATGTTTCTAAAGTCCTGTTGATAAGACAAATTGGTCTTCTCGCTGATCAGCTGTTTATTTTGGAGAATTTTCTTGACGGATAAAAGAATCTGATTTGGGTTGATGGGTTTGATGAGATAATCAGCTATTTTGGCACCTATCGCATCGTTCATGATATGTTCTTCCTCACTTTTGGTGATCATCACCACAGGCACTTGGGGTTTGAGGATTTTGATTTGCTGGAGGGTCTCCAAACCTGTCATACCGGGCATCATCTCGTCCAAAAACACGATATCGAAGTTTTGTTCTTCGACTTTTTCTACCGCATCCAGTCCACTGTTGACGGTCACAACGTCATATCCTCTTTGCTGGAGAAATAAAATATGGGGCTTTAACAAATCTATTTCATCGTCTGCCCAGAGTATATTGAATTTTTGCATATCTTGAAAGTTAATACTTTTAAAATTAATAATTACTTTTGGTCGCTTACCTCTAACCTAACAGGCCATTGAAAAGCCATAAAATAATAAATGATCCGGTATATGGATTTATAAATATACCCAGTGAATTGATTTTTGCGATCATTGACCATCCTTATCTCCAACGGTTACGAAGAATCAAACAATTAGGTTTAACGGATTACGTCTATCCGGGTGCTTTACATACCCGGTTTCACCATGCTATCGGGGCGATGCACCTGATGAGCGTGACCTTGGATCAGCTCCGAAATAAAGGGATAGAAATAGACAACAGCGAATATGAATCTGCTCTTATTGCCATCTTACTTCATGACATTGGCCACGGCCCCTTTTCCCATGCCCTGGAATTCAGCCTATTGATGAATGTTTCCCACGAGTCCATCTCAAGGTTGTTTATTTTAGAGCTAAACGAGCAATTTGGCGGCCAACTTGACCTTGCATTACGTATTTTTAACGGAAATTACGAAAGAAGATTTTTCCATCAATTGGTAAGTAGTCAGCTTGATATAGACCGGCTGGATTATTTGCAGCGGGATTGTTTCTTCACGGGAGTCTCCGAAGGCACTATAGGGGCGGACAGAATCATAAAGATGATGCATATCAAAGACGATCAGCTTGTGATAGAAGAGAAAGGCATTTACAGCATCGAGAATTTTCTGAGTGCCAGAAGGCTGATGTATTGGCAGGTATACCTGCACAAAACCACAGTAAGTGCGGAGAAAATGCTGATCAATTTGATTCTTAGGGCAAAGTACGTTCAGAAGTCAGGCATGGATCTGCCCGGCACCGAATCCCTGCTTTATTTTTTGTCCAATGACATCCAACTGGTTGATTTTGAAAACAATCCACACGTCCTACGTCAATTTGCCGAATTGGATGATTTTGACATCTGGGGTGGTTTGAAGCTTTGGAAAAAAAAAGGAGACTATGTGCTAAGAAATATTGCGGACATGTTTCTTACCCGAAATTTGTTTAAGATCAACCTCTCGAATGTACCCTTTGGAAGAACGGCACTTGAACACATGGGTAAGGAAATCCAACAGCGCTTAGACATCCCGGAAGCAGATGTCCCGTACTTTTTCTCTTCAGGGATAATTAGCAACCACGCTTATGCAACAAGAAAAAGCATATTTGTCCTGACAAAAAAGGGGGAGGTCATCGATGTGGCCCAAGCAGCCGACTTACCCAACATCAAAGCCATGAGTAAAATTGTGAAAAAACACTACGCTTGTTGGGCTAAAGATTTAACTTTACATTAAATTAACTTTATCATATATGGAATTTACCATTAGCCAAATAGCCCAACTTTTAAACGGAGAGGTTGAAGGGGATGGATTTCAGAAAGTAAACAGGTTGGACAAAATCCAGGAAGGTCAGCCAGGTGGCATTAGTTTTTTATCCAATTTGAAGTACGAGCCCTATTTGTACCAAACAGCATCGACGGCGGTTATCGTTTCTGAAAATTTCACCCCCACAAAAGCTTTTACCACAACACTTATCAGGGTTAAAGATGCCTATACCGGATTTACCCAACTGCTGGAGGTGGTAGAAAACTTCGACAAACAAGTTTTACTGGGTACTGAGCAGCCTTCATTTATGGACGAAAGCAGTTCCATGGAGGAAGAGGGATACCGGGGTGCTTTTTCCTATATTGGAAAAAACTGCAAAATTGGTAAAAATGTAAAAATCTACCCCCATGTATTTATTGGAGACAATGTCGTCGTCGGGGATCATTGCATCCTATATGCCGGGGTTAAAATCATGAGAAAAACCCAAATCGGCAATCATTGTGAATTTCATCCCGGAGTTGTAATTGGGGGAGATGGGTTTGGTTTTGCGCCGCAGGAAGATGGCACCTATAAAAATATTCCCCAACTGGGCGATGTAGTCATCGAAGACTATGTAAGTATTGGAGCAAACAGTACAGTGGACCGCGCCACCATGGGTGTTACCCGCATTGGCAGGGGAGTTAAGATAGACAATCAAGTTCAGATAGCCCATAACGTAATAATTGGAGAAAATACCGTCATAGCATCCCAAGCAGGCATAGCAGGCTCAGCCATAGTAGGGAAAAACTGCGTTTTGGGAGGCAGAACCGCTGTCGTTGGGCACATTAGGATCGCCGACCAGACCACTGTGGCAGGTAGCACCGGAATAATGAAATCCATAGAAAAATCGGGACAGACGTTCTTGGGATATATAGGCATGGACATTAAAGACTTTCTTAAATCTTATGCAGTCTTTAAAAAATTACCCCAACTTCAAAACAAATTAAAAGATCTGGAAAAAAAACAATAAATTTGTACCGTCAAAAAGAATTTTAAGGTCTCTGTAAAAAATATTAATGAAAGTAAAGCAACATACCATTGGAAAACAGGTAACGCTTTCGGGCGTAGGCCTACATACCGGTGTGGAAGCCACCATGACCTTTGTTCCTGCCAAACCAAACCATGGCTACAAATTTCAGCGCATGGATCTGGAGGGTTACCCCATTGTGGATGCCGATGTAGACAATGTCGTCGATGTATCCCGGGGCACGACGTTAGAGCAAGGAGGTGCGAGAGTTTTTACTGTGGAGCATGTGCTTGCCGCCTTAGTGGGTATGGAGATCGACAACGTCCTGATTCAGCTGAATGGACCCGAGCCTCCTATCATGGATGGCAGCAGCATTCAGTTTATTCAAATTTTGGAAGAAGCAGGCTTAGAAGAACAAAATGCCCTTAGGCGTTTCTTTGAAGTTCCCGAGAGTATTCACTACCGGGATACTGAAAGGGAAGTCGAAATGGCAGCACTGCCCTTGGATGACTTCCGGGTCACTGTTATGGTGGGTTACAATTCTCCAGTTTTGGGGAGCCAACATGCCTCTATTACAGACATCAGTCAATTCAAAACAGAAATCGCTTCATGCCGAACTTTCTGTTTTTTGCATGAACTGGAAATGCTATACAACCAAAATCTCATCAAAGGGGGCGACCTCAACAATGCCATTGTGGTCGTTGACCGGGCGGTAAATGAGGATGAATTGGCTCATCTGGCCAAAATGTTCAACAAACCAAAGGTGGAGGTCAGAAAGGAAGGAATTCTGAACAACGTTGAGCTGCGCTATAAAAACGAACCTGCACGCCACAAGCTTTTGGACGTAATCGGAGATTTGGCCCTGGTGGGAAGGCCGCTGAAGGCACAGATTCTTGCCGCACGTCCCGGACATGCAGCAAATGTGGCTTTCGCAAAAAAAATAAAACGAATCATGGAAAAGTCAGGCTCCATGCACATTCCCTATTATGATCCCAAACTACCCCCTGTCCTTGACATCAACCAAATTAGTAATATATTACCCCACAGATATCCTTTCCAGCTGCTGGACAAAATCATCTACTTGGATGAAACTGTGGTAGCCGGGGTGAAAAATGTGACCATCAATGAGCCATTCTTTTTGGGACACTTTCCAAACAATCCGGTAATGCCAGGGGTATTACAGGTAGAGGCCATGGCTCAGACAGGAGGTATTTTGGTGCTTAGCACCGTAGAAGACCCTGAAAATTATTGGACGTATTTCCTGAGTATTGAAAACTGCAAATTCAGGAAAATGGTACTCCCCGGAGATACATTGATTTTTAAGTGTGAACTTTTAAATCCAATTAGAAGAGGTATTGCGAAAATGAAGGGTGAGGCCTTTGTAGGAAATACCCTGGTATGTGAAGCAGTGATGACTGCCAGTATAGTAAGAAAAGACGCATGATAAGTAAATTATCCCAAATACACCCAGAAGTATCCATTGGAAAAAATGTGACCATTGAACCATTTACCACCCTACATGAAAATGTGGAAATAGGTGATGACACGTGGATCGGTTCAAATGTCACTATTTATCCGGGGGCAAGAATTGGCAAGGGTTGTAAGATTTTCCCGGGTGCCGTAATATCTGCCATTCCGCAAGACCTCAAATTCCAGGGGGAAGATTCCATCGTGGAAATTGGAGACCATACGACCATCCGGGAATGTGTTACGGTAAATAGGGGTACCGTAGATAAAAAAACGACCAAAATTGGGAGTTCATGCCTGGTCATGGCCTATGTTCATATTGCCCACGACTGCATTATCGGCAACCACGTCATCATCGCCAACACGGTGCAGATTGCGGGCCACGTCACGGTGGATGACTGGGCCTTCGTTGGGGGAAGTAGCGCCATCCACCAATTCGTCAAAATCGGAATGCATAGCATGATTTCTGGGGGATCATTGGTGCGAAAAGATGTTCCTCCTTACACAAAGGCAGCAAGGGAGCCTCTGAGCTATGCCGGTGTAAATTCACTCGGCTTACGCAGAAGGGGCTTTTCAGGTGAAGTCATCAATCAAATTCAGGAAGTTTACCGCTACCTGTTCCTTCACAGCCTCAACAACAGCCGGGCTTTGGAGGAAATTGAAGTCAATCTTCCTGCCACCAGGGAGCGGGACGAAATCGTGAATTTTATCCGCTCATCCGAAAGGGGAGTGATGAAGGGATATATTCAGTAAACATGCTCCGGATACAGCTTAAAAACGCCGGCAAGCGTTTTCAATACGAATGGATTTTTAGAAATCTCAATTTATCTTTTGGTCCGGGAGCAAAGATTGCCATCACAGGAAGTAACGGATCAGGTAAGTCCACTTTTCTCAAATGCCTGGCGGGACAACAGCCTTTGTCTGAAGGAGAAGTTTCCTATTTTATGAATGAACAGCTTATCCCGGAATATGAACAATTCAGACAAATTGCCTTTGCTGCCCCATACCTGGAACTTCCCGAAGAATTTACACTAAAAGAATTTCTTGGCTTTCATTTCAAGTTCAAACCCGCATCAAATGGCCTTTCGATCCCAGAAATAATATCCATCATGTATTTGAACAATTCAGCAGAAAAATCCATTTCTAATTTTTCTTCAGGCATGAAACAACGCCTAAAACTTGGTATTTGCTTTTTGTCCAATTCACCGTTACTGCTGTTGGATGAACCCACTTCCAATCTCGACGAAGAAGGCGTGTCTTGGTACCGTCAGCTCGTAGATACATATGGCAAAGAAAAAAGTTTGATTATCGGGTCAAATGATCAAAGGGAGTTTTCATTTTGTGATGAAAAGTTGAATATAGAAGCCTTTAAGCCAAAAGGCATACTTTGATTTTAGGATAAAAAGGTTAATTTTACACCGTTGTAAAGATTGCAATTATGAAAAAAATGCTCATTTTGTTTTTAACCACCGTTGTTTCGGGAATCTTTTTTTCTTGCGGCAATGGCGGTGAAGATGGTCCTCAAAAGACAGCCACTGAACTGGCTATCGAAAAACTTGCAGGCGAAGGAAGCGGGCGCACCTGGACCGTCAGCAACGGAGGCTCTGTTTCCCGTGACGGCACCTCTCAAACAGCTAACTTTGCCAACTTTGAAATTACCTTGCGTTCCAGCAATTCGGCGGGAAGGACCTACAGCACTACCGGAAGCACCGGGCTTTTTGACCCGACTGGAAACTGGTCTGTCGAAGGAGAAAACAATGACAAACTTCGCTTGGTGGGGATTCAGGCAGCTTCTAAGGTACCAATAAATTTCTCACCAAATACTCCCGCTCCCAATTCGTTGAATGACTTGAGGCTGGATTTCACCATTTCGGCACCAACCAACGGGAGAGTCTCCGGATTAGTTGGCTATTATGTATTTGATTTAAAACCAAAAAACTAACCCATGCCCAAATACCTCCTTTTAATCGTATGCCTCGCAATTGCGTTTGTTCAAACAGCCATTGCCCAAGATAAGGGCCAGGATGCTGTAGAAAAAGCAGTACTACAACTCAAGGACGCCATGCTAAGTGGCGAAGAGGAAAGCTTAGTTGCCATTTCCTCAAAGGACCTGACTTATGGGCACTCCAACGGGGTAGTCGAAGACCAAGATGCCTTTGTCCTTGCTCTTGCAAGTGGCAACAATAATTTTACCAGCATTACCCTAGCCGACCAAACCGTGGACGTACTGGGCAAGATCGCCTTGGTACGTCACAACCTCACCGGAAATACGCACAATAAAGGAGCAGAGCCAGCGACTGTCAATTTAGGTGTTCTAATGGTTTGGCAAAAAGAAGGAAAAAACTGGAAACTCCTTGCCCGCCAAGCTTTTAAAAGATAATTGGGGTTACTCAATTATCCTTTAACGCCACCAAGGTTACCCCTGCTCCTCCCCTTTCTACATGTTCATCGGTAAATACCCTCACCATGTTCATGTGACGAAGCATGTTGCGGGTCAGATCACGAAGGATGCCATCCCCTTTGCCATGAATTACCCGCAAGTCTTTCATGCCCAGCATGTATCCCTCATCGATGAAATTTTGCAAGAGTGGGAAAATTTCCTCTCCCCTTTTACCCCTAAGGTCCAGATTTGGGGAGAAATCCATCATTTTTCCGGTGGTATCGTAGCCAGTGGACCGGGGGATGGATTTCTTTTCTTTCTTAAGGGTCGTAGCTGAAATTTTCTCCAGCCGGTCTATTTTCACTTTCGATTTTAGATCACCGATACTGATTTCAGCGGTTTTTTGATGGATCGCAATGACCTCTGCCATCGCCCCGTTATCTTTCAGGCGAACGTGGTCTCCAGGCAAAATCTCTCCCTCAATAACCTTGACCTCCTGTACTTTTTTATCCACCTTTCTCTTTTCAGGCTGAATGGAGGTCTTATGTGATTCCAAAGATTGCCGAAGTTGTTTTGTAGCCTCTTTATCCGCTTTGTGTTCCTTTATTTCCCGGATCGTATTTTCAATTTTCTTGTTTGTATCTTCCAACAAAGCACTCGCCTGGATTTTAGCTTCATTTATAATGTCCTTCTTTTTGGTATCTAGGATTGCCTTGAGGTCCTTATATTCCTCCATGCGGCGTGAGAGAATGTGTTCCTTCTTCTCATTTTCTATAAGTAGTTGCTGATATTTGTTTTTTTCACTTTCCAGCTTGAGCAGTAGCTTGTCGTAGTTCACGCGGGACTCCCCTACCTGCGCTTTTGCATGAAGGATGATCTCATTGGAAATACCGATTTTATGGGCAATTTCAAAGGCGAAAGAACTGCCCGGCTTGCCAATCTCCAGTTGATACAGTGGCTCTAAATGTTCCACATCATAGCGCATGGCCCCATTCACCAAGCCCTGACTTTTGGAAGCCAACTGCTTCAGGTTGCCGTAGTGGGTGGTCACTATACCGAAAGCTCCGCTCTTGTTTAGGGATATAAGAATACCCTCAGCTATGGCCCCACCAAACTGCGGTTCGGTACCCGTGCCAAATTCATCAATGAAGAAAATAGTCCTTTTATTGGCGAGCAGGGTAAAGTATTTCATGTTCATCAAATGTGAACTATAGGTACTTAGGTCATTTTCCAGGTTTTGCTCATCGCCGATATCAATGAAAAACTGATCATAAACGCAACAGGTGGATGAAGGTTCGACAGGTATAAGCAATCCGCATTGAAACATGTATTGCAACAGTGCCACTGTTTTCAGCGTGACTGACTTACCGCCTGCATTTGGGCCAGAAATAACCAGTATCCGTCTATTGTGGTCCAAAGAAATGTTGATGGGAACAATCGGTTTCTTTTGCTGCTTCAGCGTAATTTCCAGAAGGGGATGCCTGGCATTTTCCCAATTCAATATTTTTTGCTTTTCAATAACCGGTTTGTTGGCTCCTATTTTCAAGGCAAATTTGGCTTTGGCACGTATGAAGTCTACCAAACCCAAAAAATGGAATGCCCTTTTGAGATCCGGAATGAACCCACGCAAGGTGTCGGTGAGTTGGGTGAGAATTTTCTGGATTTCCCTGCGCTCCATGTAGATCAGGTCCTTTATTTCATTGTTGATATCCAGTACCTCCGCAGGTTCCATAAAGACAGTCTGTCCAGTGGCGGACTCGTCATGAATAAAGCCCTTGATGCGCCGCTTATATTCTGCCAGTACAGGCATGACCATGCGTCCGCCCCGTATGGTAATGGATGCGTCATCAGGTGTAAAACCCTGTGCTTTGGCCGAACGGAAGATACCTTCCAGAACTTTTCTTAATCGGTTTTCCTCATAAATCAACCTGTTCCGGATCATGTTCAGCTCCGGACTGGCGTTATTTTTAATCTTACCTTTGTCATCCATGACCCGCTCTATGGCACGGATCAGCGTTCGGTCATCATTGACCATCCCCAGCAATTCAAAAAGATGCGGATAGGCCTCTTCATGGGATTTGAAGAAATCCACACAGCTTGCCAAGGTTGTCAATCCCAGCTTCACCTCATGAAATTCATCTTCGTAAAGAAATGTCCCTTCTATACGCGCCTTGTCGAGGTGGGGATGTATGTTTATAAAGTTGGAGGAAGGAAACATTTCACCGGAGACCAGCAATTGGCGAAATTCATCGGTCTGATCCAATAACTTCTGAATTAGACGAATATCATTTGAAAAGGTGATTTTTTGGACAAAATCAGTTCCCAACGTGCTCGTACATGACTCCTTGATTAGGTCTTTGATTTTATCAAAATTGATTTTTTGTTCCAGATTGGCAGGATAAATCTTCATCTATAGGTCGGCTCTTTTTTCCATAACTGACAGGGAATCGATGGTGCGGGCATACACCCGCTCCATAAATATGGCATCTCTCAGGTAATATTGTAGGCTGTTGATGTAAACACTATCCGGCACGGCATGTTTCTCGAAAATTTCTTTTTCCAGAACCGGGTACAACCTTTTCGAAGAGTCGTAGGGTATGGGAAGCGATTGAACAAAGCCTTCGGTAAGGTGGATATCGATGAGAATTTCCACCATTTTATCCTCAGAGATAAGCCCTTGGGGTTTGGAATTGGAGGAACATCCCCCAGTAATTGCCGCACAAATGACGAATGGTAGTATGTATTTCACTTCACAAAATTACCCAAATACTTTTTAAATTGACAATAAGTTAGGTCCAAGTCATTTTATTATTCAAAGGAGTACCTTAAATTAGGCCTCTGATAAGCAAGGATGCATGAACCAACTCTTAAAAAAATTACGGCGGTATGAGATAATGCTCCGAAAAATAGCCAACAACCACCTTCAAGGGGACTATCAGTCCATATTTAAGGGAGCTGGCTTGGAATTTGACGACCTTCGTCCCTACCAGTATGGTGACGACATTCGGACCATAGAGTGGAAAGTTTCCGCAAAAGGGCACGGCACGTTCGTCAAAACATTCAAAGAAGACAAAGATCAGTCGGTCTACTTTTTGATAGATATCAGCGGATCACAGGATATCGGCAGCAAGGAAAGAAAGAAAATTGATGCCGGAAAAGAAATCGCCGGCGTACTTACCCTTGCTGCGGTATATGAAGGTAGTCAGGTAGCATTGGTAAGTTATTCAGACCAAAAAGAGAAAATCATCCTACCCGGAAAAGGTCCGAGACAGGCTGTGAAAATTATCAAGGGACTTTTTTCACACGAAAACAAATCAAAAAAAACAGACCTGAACGGGATGTTTTCTTTTTGTCTGAATCTGATTAAAAAACGCAGTATCATTATAGTCATTAGTGATTTCATAGATGATAATTATCAGCTACCTTTAAAATCTTTAGCCAATAAACATGACTTGGTGGCCATTCAAATCACAGACCCATTAGAGTCGGCGCTTCCTTCTTTGGGTATCATACCCGTATACGACAAGGAAGAGGGAAAGACCACCTGGGTAAATACCGCATTCGGAGGATTTTCCAAGAAAATATTCCAGTCTTTCCATACCGACAGGGCCTCCTTGCAGACCCTCTGTAAAAAAAACCAAATCAACTACCTACAAGTTGATACAAGGCAAGACATTGTTTTACCTTTGATGGAATTATTTAAAATCAGAAATCGAACCATGAAACGTGGGTAAGCTTACTTATTTATTTCTTGCTTGGGCGTTGGCTGGTGTGACCTTTATCGGCAAGGCACAGGAAGTGGCTGTGGAAGGGTATTTCCTGAAAGACTCTGCCATGCTGGGTGAGCGGGTAGGCTATGTGCTTAAAGCCACCTATCCTTCCTCAATGGATATTCTCTTCCCCGATTCAGCCTTCAATTATGGCAGCATGGCGTATTTATCCAAGCAAACCTTCACCTCGTTTACTACGGATAGCCTCACTTTGGATTCTGCCGTATATTATTTGTCAAATTTCTCCCTAGAACCGGTCAAATCCTACCAACTGCCCGTATTTGAGGTGTTGCGTTACGACAGCATCAGTCATCTTCCACTGGAGGCAAGTCTCCACCTGGTACTTACGATCGCTGAACTTCCCGATGTACTTACTTTCCAAGAAAACAATACCTACCAAAAGATCAGCCAAGGTTTTAACTACCCGCTTTTGGCAATGGTCCTAGTGGCTATTACCATCTTGTTGATAGGATCTTATTTTATATTTGGACAAAAAATCCGGGATGCCTATTTCGTCTATCTGGAAAAGAAGAAGCGGAAAAAATTCCTCCTACAATGGCAACTAGCCAAAGAGAGGCTTGTCCATCAGCCCGATTTGTCGTCTGCGGATGAACTTCTTGGCCTGTGGAAAAGTTACATGGAATCCCTCACAGGGCATCCCTACAGGGAATGGACAACGACTGAAATAGCAGAGCACCTGGACCAGCCGGCATTGTTGAAAGATATCAGGGATATCGAGATCATCATTTATGCAGACCGGGTTTCTGAAAACTTGGACAACGCCTGTCAGAACCTGACAACCATATCAGAAAACACATTCGACGAAAAAATAAAATCCTACCGCGCACATGAATGAGATCTTTCCCTATTTTTCATGGACTTGGTTTACTCCTGAAACTTTCCGCAGTTACGAGTGGGAAAACCTCTGGGCACTTCACCTGCTCTGGGTGGTACCGCTTATACTTTTAATCCGGAAATTTGCCAAAATCCTAAAAAATCCGGTGTTGGAGTTGTCCATTCCCAAAATGGTACCCCAAAATAATCCGTGGACTTATCTCCGGTTGATCCCCATGTTCTTCTTTATTTTTTTTCTTTGGATGATCATCATCGCCTTGGCGCGTCCCCAGCGGACCAATGAGAAGGTAGAGCAGTTTACCGAGGGGATAGACATCATGTTGGTCATGGATATCTCAGAGTCAATGGACCTGCAGGATTTCACGCCCAACAGACTGGAATCAGCGAAGGAAACCGCCATAGAATTTATAGATGGAAGATTTGGAGACCGTATCGGAGTAGTCATCTTCTCAGGAGAGGCCTTTTCCCTTGCCCCGCTCACCACGGATTATGAGCTGTTAAGGGATCTAATCAGCGACATTTCCTTCAATATGATGGATGCCAAAGGTACCGCCATCGGCAGTGCGCTTTCCGTTGCCACAAATCGGATGAGGGATTCTGAGGCGAGTTCGAAAGTGATGGTATTACTAAGCGACGGAGACAACAATGCCGGGAATGTGGACCCTATTTTTGCAGCGCAGCTGGCTTCGGCCATGGAAATCAAAATTTATTCGGTGGCTGTAGGTAAAGACGGTATGGTGCCCTATGGCACGGACTTCTTTGGAAGACCCCAGATGATAGAAAGCTATCTGAATGAAGCTACGCTGAGGGATATCGCCCGAGTCGGCAATGGGGAGTTCTATCGCGCCTCAGACGAAGATGCCTTGGAAAGCATTTTCAATCAGATCAACGAACTGGAGAAAGCAGAAATCATCGAATCCCGATACAAGGAAACGATGGATTTCTACCGGGTTTATCTGGTATGGGGAATTGCCTTTTTCTTTGCATGGCTGGCGCTCAAAAATACCTTCTTCAACAATTTCCTTTTAGATTGATCGGAAAAAAACCTGTCAACAAAAATAAATCATGACAGTTTTTTTTAATTCAATGTTTGAGGCTGACATTATCCCATTTCCCAACCACTGCGTACCGTTTCTTTGATATATTGTTCCGCTTCCGGAAGCCCGGTGGCGGTCATGTTTTCGGCATCCCAATGAATTTTCTGACCTTTCATCCGTAAGGACAATACGCCCAAAAGGGTGATTTCTGTCAGGTGTGCCCCATATTCGAAGTTGGCACTTGATTTTGGACCGCCTTTGATGGCGTCCACCCAATCCCTAAAGTGTCCATTGGATCGTGGAATACTGGGTGTAGGTACTTTTATGTTATTAGCCAATTTTTCCGGAAAAACCCGGGGTGCCCTATTTCCTCCCTCATTGACAATAATGCCTTTTGACCCCACGAAAAGCGTGCCTCTACCCGTCCATTGATATCCCGCCGGTAAAGCTTCATGCAGGGGAGGCTTTACGCCACCTGAATACCAGGTTAGCTTGATTGGTGGCTGATTTCCCCTGGCCCCAAAATGGTAATACCCGATTTCGCCATAGGGCGTTATATTTTCGTTGCTGAATCCGGCAGGAAAGACCTCCACCGTTTTGGGATATCCCAACTCGAAGGCCCAGGTGGCAGCATCCATGTCGTGACAGCCAAAATCTCCCAATGCCCCACATCCAAATGCCCAAAAATCCCTCCAGGTCACCGGAGAATACCAATCGTGAAACTCCCGGTGGGGCGTGGGTCCCAGCCAGAGATCCCAATCAAAGCCGGGGGGCTTTTGGCTGTTTTCAGTCGGCATGGCTTTCACTTCCGGAATCCAACGGGTGGCGGGAACCCACGAATGGGTCTCTTTTACCTCACCGATAACACCACTCCTTAGGTATTCTACCGTTTCCCTGATTCCATCGGTACTATGGCCTACATTTCCCATTTGGGTGGCCAGACCTGTCTCCTCGGTCAGTTTTTTGATCATCCTGGCTTCCCTAATATTATGGGTCAGCGGTTTTTCGCAATAGACATGTTTGCCTGCTTTCATGGCCATATAGGTGATGTAGGCGTGGGTGTTATCTGGGGTGGAGCAGCAAATTGCGTCCAATCCCGATTCCCTTTCCAACATCCGGCGAAAATCCAAGTATTCGCCTACTTTGAAGTTTGCTGTTTTCTCTTGATAATATTCCTCGATTAATTGCTTTACCGGCCCTCTCCCTGCTATAGACCGGTAATAAAAATCTGCCAAATCCCAGTAATTGCCCGGATCAGCTATGGCAGTCAGTTGCACATCATCAAGCTTAATCAAATCCTCGGCATTTTGTCTTCCTTTACCTCCTGCTCCGATGATCCCGATATTGACCTTGTCACTGGGTGCCACATACCCCCTGCCGCCCAATACAAACCTCGGGACAATAAAAAAACCTACAGCCGTCACGGCCGATTGTTTGATGAATTTCCTTCTGTCGGAAAGATTCAAGGCGGGGGTATTTTCAGTTTGCATGGTGTAATCGTTCGTTGTGAAATTAAACTTATCCATTCATGGCGACAATTTAACGGGTTTTTACATATTCGGTCTCTGAAAAGTAAGAATTTTCAGATGCGGTAAATCCTTTCCGCATTTTCATGATATATTTTTTTCTTCTCAGCCAAGGACAAATCAGCTGTTAGATCTAGGAAAGCCGACATCCACTGCTTATAGGTTCCGGCGCGGGTTACGACGGGCCAATCGCCACCATAGACCAACCTATCCGGGGAAAATACATCCAACACATGGTCCGAATAGGGCTTCATATCACTGATTTCCCAATGCGTGGGATCGGCCTTGGTGATCATTCCCGATATCTTGCAGTTTACATTTTCGAGTTCCGCAAATAATTTCATGTCCTCTTTCCAAGGATCCATTTCCCCAGATCGTATGGAAGGGTTGCAAATATGGTTCAGGATAAACTGTATATTGGGAAATTTCCGGACAAAACCCAAAGCCTCTTCCATCTGGGGTGGGGAAATATTCAGGTCGTAGTTCAACCCAAACCGATCCATCAGCCCCACTCCTTCCAAAAATGACCTATCCTGCATCAATTCCGCATTCACTCCTCTTCGGATGCTTCTGACGATCCCCCTTTCCATCATGTCTTCCATATCGGACTGACTTTTATTTCCTTTTTCCAAAGGAAAATAAGCGACCATTCCCTGAATCCGGGAGTCAATTTTAGCCTGCTGTACCACCCAATCTACCTCTATCAGGTACTGTTCGGGAATCCGTCCACACTCTACAAATACCATTTTCGCAACAGGCAATCCTTGTGTAGTCTCCTGGTAATCAGCTGGCAGGAAGTCTCTATCCAAAGGAGGACTTAGCCAAGGGTACTCCATCAAGCTCCTGTCCCATAAATGCAGGTGGGTATCTACCAGGGGAATGGCAGAACTATTCTTCCCAGAACCTCCCACCAATGACCTGGGAAATGCTGAAGCCGCCAATCCTCCTACCAAGCACGATTTTAAAAAACTACGTTTATCCATAGGTTATAAAGAATACCCGGTTTTTAACCGGGTATTCCGTTTGGTTAACTTATTGGGGAATCAGGGGTGTGGTAAGTTTGCTGATCGATTGGTTGATTTCAGCCTGGGTAAGTTCATGTTGTTTGATCTTTCCGGAGAAATAATCGTCGTAGGCTTTCATGTCAAAGTTACCGTGTCCACACAGGTTGAAAAGGATCGTCTTGCTGGTTCCCTCCTCTTTGCATTTCATCGCTTCCGCTATCGCTGTGGCGATTCCGTGATTTGCTTCAGGGGCTGGGATGATTCCCTCCACTCTGGCGAAAAGAACGCCTGCTTCAAAGATCTCCAGGTTATCATGCGATCTTGCTTCAATCAGGTTGTCCCTCAGTAGCTGACTGACAATCACTCCTGCCCCATGATACCTGAGTCCACCGGCATGAATGGGTGCAGGGATAAAATCATGACCCAGCGTATACATGGGCAGCAGTGGCGTCATGCCAGCCGTATCCCCAAAATCATACCTGAATACGCCTCGCGTAAGTTTTGGACAGGAGGCAGGTTCACTGGCTATGCAGCGGATTTTTTTTCCCTCATCCATGTTCAACCGAAGAAAGGGGAAAGACAATCCGGCAAAATTGGAACCTCCCCCAAAAGGAGCTATGACGATGTCCGGCATATCCCCTGCTATTTCCATCTGTTTGATTGCTTCCAATCCGATTATCGTTTGGTGCAGCTTCACGTGGTTGAGTACGGAACCGAGTGCATATTTGGTGTCATCTCTTGTGGCGGCCATTTCTATAGCCTCTGAAATGGCAATACCCAGCGACCCGGGGGAATTGGGATCCATGGCAAGAATGTTTCTTCCTGCCTGTGTCCGATCGGAAGGTGAGGCATACACGTTGGCACCCCATGTATTCATCATCATTTTCCGGTAGGGTTTATCGTTGTAGGACAACCTCACCATGTACACATCACACTCAATCCCGAAATGCTGGCAGGCAAAGCTTAGTGCCGAACCCCACTGCCCTGCTCCGGTTTCAGTCGTGATCCGCTTGACGCCTTCCTGTTTGTTATAGTAAGCCTGTGGGATTGCCGTATTCGGTTTATGGGATCCGGAAGGGCTTACCCCTTCGTATTTATAATAGATTTTAGCCGGCGTGTCCAATGCCTTTTCCAATCCATAAGCCCGGTAAAGCGGCGTTGGCCGGTAAATGCTGTACATGTTTCTCACCTCATCCGGAATGGTCACCCATTTGTCGGTAGTAACTTCCTGTTTGATAAGTGCCTCGGGAAAAAGCGGAGCAAGGGCATCCGGACCAATGGGCTCAAGGGTACCCGGGTGAAGTGGTGGCAAAGGCTTATTGGGCATATCCGCGATGATGTTATACCAGCTTTCCGGTATATCGCTTTCTTCCAGATTAATTTTTCTGATTTTCATGAATTGATATAAATTTTAACGGTTATTACTTCCAGATAAATTATTTAGTTTATTTTCTATTTTAGAGGAGTTAAGCAGATACCATTCCACCCCCTGATTGTTGATTCCTACCATCAAAACATCCAAATGGGCCATTTTGATCGGCAACATTGATTTGACATCCCCCAAAAACCGTAAACCGGATTCCTTCTGTAACATATACCTGAATTTTCCCTTTCCATCCCCGGCATATACCTGTCCAAAATTGGCATCCATCAGACCCAACCTCAATCTCGTTGCATTTTGGTTACCACCCAGGATAAAATCCAAATTTCCGTCCCGGGTATAATCCATCACGGAAATAGCGAACACAGGAGCTAGCTGCGTTTCCATGGGCAGCTCGTGGGGAGTTAGTCTGCCATTTTTATTTTCGAGGTATATGGTATTCAAGGTGGTAACCTGCAGCTGTTGGGCGTTTTGGAGCTGCTGCTTGGTGAGGATATCCGCGAGTTTGGCATTCGCAAAAGATTCGTAAGTAGTGAATTTACTCCTCATGCCATACATTTGATCGAGGAGTTCATCCCTGCTCAAAAAAGGGTAGGACTCTCCAAGAATATACAGGCTCAAAATCGGGTCTATGGAACCGTTGTCATCAAAGTCATCATAAAACAAAGTGATGGGTTCTGCATCGCTGGCTTTTAGTTGGGTATTCAATCCAAAATTTCCTACCAGAAAATCCAAATCCCCATCCTTGTCAAAGTCTCCGAGTGCCAATTTGGACCACATACCATAAAGTGGTTTTTCAAAAAACTCATTCGTGGCTTTCCTTAATTTTCCCCCATTTTCATTGATAAATACCTCAATGGGCATGAATTCGCCTACGACCACCAAGTCCTGAAATCCATCTCCATTCAGATCAATCCACTGAGCATCCGTTACCATGCCAATTTTTCCCAATTCCGGACTATACGCTGATGTCACATCTGCGAATTTCCCCGTACCGTCATTCACCAGGAGATAAGAAGTGGGCGGTGCGGGAAATTCACCGGGAATGACCCTTCCCCCAACAAATAAGTCTATAAAACCATCCCTATTCACGTCCACGGGCCTCACGCAGCTCCCGCTTGTTTTCATGGCCGGCAACATACCCGCTGCCTTTTTGAAATTCCCTCCACCCTGATTCAGGTACAACCGATCCTGGAGTCGGTCGTCTTCTTTTTCATAGTCGTGATAACCGCCGCTTACAACATACAAATCCTGCCACCCGTCACCGGAAGCATCGAAAAATACGGCATCCACATCCGTAAAAACACTGTCGGCGGAAAGGTCCAATCCCTGTGCTTTGAAAAACTGACCTGTCGTGGATTGAAAAAACAGTTCCCCCGGTTTACCTTGTGTACCACCTACAAAAAGTGAAGGGAGGCCACTTTTATTCACGTCCCCCATGGCTAGGGTTGGGCCAGTCGGGGAAATCATGTGATTTAACAAGGGCTGCCGCTTGAAATCATTGTATCCTTGCTCCACGTGCTCGTAGTTTACAGGAGGTACGATTTGTGTAAACAACGGCTCGGACTCCGGGTCTATAAAAAACGGTCGGTCTGATGGTTGGGCCTGGGCCTCCTCCAATACCAAAAGGCTATTTGCTTTAATCTCATTCAGGGTCTGCTGCTTGCCGGAAGGCCACCACACCGTCAGTGAATCCAACTGATCCATGTCTCCCAATCCCACATGCAGCCTATGACTGACCGCAGACTGAAAGCCCCTTGTGGGCTGTTGCTCCAAAAACTGAATCCCCGAAGCGGTATAACACATGACTTTCGCTCCTATCCCAAACCTGTTCTTTCCTTCGCCTTCCAACTGGATCTGAAGGAAATTACTGGTTTTTCCCCGAAGGGCTTTTAGGTTGTTTTTGTAAATTCCAGCAGGGGCGTTGAGGTGGTTCACGATAAGGTCCAATGCACCGTCGTTGTCCAAATCTGCAAAAGCGGCCCCATTGGAAAATCCAGCTGCTCCCATCCCCCATTCACTGCTCTTATCCGAAAATGTCAGGTCTCCGTTGTTTTTGTAGAGGTAGTTGTGAACAGGCGTAGAACTCATGCCCGTCACCAAGTTAAGCGTATCGGCGACTTCCTTGGCCCGGGCTTTCTCGAAATAATAATCCCCTTTGTATTTCAGAAAATCCCGGTTGGTATAGTCACGGAAGTATCCGTTGGTGATAAACAAATCTTTCCACCCATCATTATCCAGATCAGCAAACAACGAAGCCCAACTCCAGTCGGTATTGGATATGCCTGCCAGTTGGCCCATCTCTGCGAAAAGACCATTCCCCTGATTGATATGTAGCATGTTTCTCATCTGCTGATGGTAAAAATCATTCATGACCATGAGGGCATATTGTTCGTAGTTTTCCGGACCATATAGCAGTTTCTGCCTTTTGTTGTCTTCGGGAAGCATGTCCAACGTGAATATGTCGGCCAGACCGTCGTTGTTAATATCGCTGATGTCCGACCCCATCGAAAAATAAGAAATATGCATCAGGTGGTCTGCCAGACTTTCCGTAAATGTACCGTCTCCGTTATTAACATACAGATAATCCGGCTCTATATAATCATTGGAAATATAAAGGTCTGAAAAGCCGTCTCCATTTATATCCGAAACCGCTACCCCCAACCCAAAACCCATGGAACTTCCTTTGATACCCGCCTCCTGACTCACGTCTACAAAGATGCCGCTATCGTTTCTATATAATTTGTCACCCGCATATTTGTTTCGATCTGTTCGCTTGGCATCAAAATCCATTTCATTGATGACCGCTGTGTTATGGTTAAGCAGATACATGTCTAAATCACCATCTCTGTCGTAATCAAAAAATAACGCCTGAATACTATTCGACGGATCGTCCAACCCATAGGCCGCTGCCTCATCTATAAAGGTTTCGTTTCCCTGGTTGATAAAAAGCTGATTTCTTCTACCATCCGGGTCGCCTTTTCCCGAATAGCACACGTAGATATCCAAGAAACTGTCCCCGTTTATATCCACCATGGTCACGCCTGTCGTCCATGCCCCTTTACCTGATACACCTGCCTCCTTGCCAATATCCTTGAATTTAAAACCTCCCTGATTCAGGTACAGTTTATTCGGAACCATGTTGCCGGTAAAATAAATATCATCCAATCCATCTTTGTTGATATCCCCCACGGCAACTCCTCCTCCATTGTAAAAATACTCGTAGCGCAAGATGTTGTTGATTTTGTCTTCTTTTAGATCATTTTGAAATCGGATGCCTGTTTTTTTTGAAGACTGGTTTTCAAACAACCCTTGTGCCATCCCACTAGAAATACATGTTGTCACTGCCAAAACCGCACCGATAAATCCTGCCAATTTCATAATATTTGTCAATTTCAAGTCCGAGTAAATCCCAAAACAACGTCTTTACTCATGGAATGCATCATAAACCTATTGCCTGTAGGTTGGTTTATAGCGTAAGATTGTACCTGCCAACTAGCCCGTTCCAATCCTTATCTTACCACGCATGCCGGAAGTAAAACTAATCTAAAAGCACCTATATCGCAACCAAAAAGGTCAACTAATTTCTGTCATGACCCCAAGAATATCTCTTGAACTGCTCGTGTTGCTTTGAAAAGTTCATGTATTGGCTTTCAGTTCTTTTCTTCAAAACAAATCACGCTTATTTCTATATTTACGACAAAAGAACCTTCATTCTATGATGATAACTTCATGTTCAAACGGTTGTTATAGCAAATTTCTAATGGTACCCCTCCTTTTCATTTTAGCACTGACCTTTGGCTGTAGGCAAAAAAAGAAAAGCGAATTGGTCTGGGAGGCCAATTTTAATATCATAGGTTCCCAATCCTCCCCGAGATCGGTTGATCTAAACGGGGACGGGATATTGGATTTTGTGATGGGAGCCGGGAAAAATGAATTCCAGGAAACGGATCAGGGAGTATTGGCCATGGATGGATCCGATGGAAGCTTGATTTGGGCGCATGAAGTGGCGGATCAAATGTATGGATCAGCTACCTTCCACGATGTCACCGGAGACGGTGTCCCTGATGTCTTTATTGGCGGAAGATCCCCCCAGTTTCGGGCTATTGACGGAAAAACGGGGAAACTCCTTTGGAAATTCGATTACCGGTATCGTGACCACCCCATTTTGCAATATGCACGGTTTAATTTCAATCACAGCGTTCTACTGCCGGATCAAAATGGAAATGAATATCCGGAACTGTTACTTGCCAACGGGGGAAATTATGAGGCCCAACCTTATATGACTGAAAACCGATTTCCCGCAGTGCTCATGGTGTTGGACTCCAAAACAGGTGAAATTTTAGCAAGGGATACAGTTCCTGACGGCAAAGAAACCTATATGACGCCTTTGGTACTCATCCAACCCGGTGAAGATACCATGCAAATTATATTCGGCACGGGAGGGGAAACGATCAGCGGAGGACTTTACGTGGCCGATTTGAAGGATTTGATGAGAAATGACCTTTCCAAGTCAATTCAAATCGCCCAGGAAACCGGACATGGGTTTATTGCCTCCCCATCCCTGGCAGATGTCAACCTGGATGGATATATGGATATCGTGGCCATATCCCATGCAAGCGGTATTTTCGCCATAGATGGCAAGACATTGCAGCCCTTATGGAGCCAACGGATCCCCGGAACAGAATGCAGCAACAGTTTTGCGGTAGGACAATTTACCAAGGACCAGGTCCCGGATTTCTTTACTTTCGTCAGCAAAGGGGTCTGGCCGGAAAATATCGGTTCTGTCCAAGTACTGATCGATGGCAAAACCGGAGAAATTGCGTACTCAGATACCTTGGGGTGTACGGGTTTTTCATCTCCCGTAGCCTATGACTTAAACCATGACGGCAGGGACGAGGTAATTATCAGCATCAATGAGTTTGACTGCACCCG
>Ga0105045_10001088_pt1 | contig 21652 bp, 18 predicted proteins | sample MAT02_FD_78089 | JGI IMG/M metagenome (GOLD analysis project Ga0105045, IMG submission 78089) | Freshwater microbial communities from Lake Fryxell liftoff mats and glacier meltwater in Antarctica - MAT-02 (megahit assembly) | ecosystem: Environmental > Aquatic > Freshwater > Ice > Liftoff... | reverse complement strand
TATGCTTACGAAACCCGTGTCTGATACGCCGGGGCCATGGTTCTGGCAGGTGTTATTCGGTCTGCAACTCGCTTTTTACGCGACTGCCGGTATAGGCTACATACTCGAGAATCGGCAAACCCGCTGGAAACTTACGTTTGTGCCGTTTTACTTTGTTTTTATGAACTGGTGCGTTCTGCTCGGCTTCTGGCGATACGGAAACGGCAACATCTCCGGCATCTGGGAAAAAGCGCGTCGGGCTGCATAGGCCACCACGAACGCAGCCACAGAAGTCAGTCATTTAGTTTATCTTCATATGCAACGGCTGTTGCCCGTGAATACGTAAATTCATCACCCCGTTCAGACTATTACCTTTTGCTACATGTCTCAACAATCGTCTTTTTCTGACCTGATGCGCGACGACCGCTGGCTCTACGGAATCATAGGCGTAGTGGCTGCAGTGACAGCGGGCTGGATGCTGGGCGGCTTTGGGCTGGTGGGTGGTTTGATAGCACTGGCCGTACCCCTGGGTCTGGCTACGGTAGTCGGTATTTTGCTTGAACCCCGGCTGGGTTTGCTGATTTACGTCAATGTCAGTTTCGTGTTGGGCTTTTCTCGTTTTCTAAGCACCGAAGTTCCGGTGGGGCTGGCTCTGGACGGTCTGCTGGCCCTGACACTGCTTAGTACGGTTCTGAACGGTAAGCGCATGGCGTGGTACCGGCTCAATAACCCAACGTTCTACCTGCTGGTTGTTTGGCTGGTCTATACGCTACTGGAGTATTTTAACCCCGATGCGCCCTCGCGGCAGGGCTGGATTTATCACATCCGGTCTATGTCAGTGAACTGGTTTTTTCTGGCTCTCATCGTCTTTATTGTTCCCATTCCCCGGAAAGATATCTATCGACTACTGGGTATCTGGCTGTTCTGGTCGGTACTGGCCGCGTTTTGGGCGTTTAAGCAGCAATACATTGGTCTGGAACCTGCCGAGCAGCGGTGGCTGGCCGAAGGAGCCGAACGGACACACATTTTGTGGGGGCAATTACGCAGTTTTTCGTTTTACTCCGACGCCGGGCAGTTTGGTTCTGAGATGGCGGGCGTTACGCTGCTGTGCATCATCTTCTTTTTCGAGTCTAACCGCTGGCTGTACCGGATTGGCTTCGTCATTATTGGCCTGATTGTATTCTGGGGCTTTGCCGTGGCCGGTACGCGTAGTGCATTATTCGCTATTCTGGCGGGTTATCCGGTTTATCTGTTTCTGATGCGTAAACCACTGCCCATTCTGCGGGGTGTTGCTGTGGGTATCCCTATTTTTCTAGTGCTGATGTTTACCCACATTGGCGATTCCAACTACCAGATTTACCGGATGCGCACGGCGCTGCACCCTATGGAAGATATGTCGTTCATGGTCCGGCTCGAAAATCAGGCCAAGCTACGGGCATTCCTGAAAGACCTGCCGTTTGGGGCAGGTATCGGTTCATCGACGGGGGCCGGTCAGCGGTTTTCGCCCAACCACTTTGCCTCCCAGATACCAACCGATAGCTGGTACGTACAAATCTGGATCGAGACGGGCATTGTCGGTCTTTCGCTCTATCTGTTTATGATAGCGGGCATTATGCTCACGGGTACCATAAAGATCTGGCAACTGCACGACCCTAAACTGCAATTGTTACTGGTTGCCCTATTGGCCGAGTTTGCTGGTATTGCGCTGGTGAGTTACTCTAACCCAATTCTGGGACAGTTTCCAACCAGTACGCTGCTGTTCATCAACTCGGTCCTGTTCTGCACCGGAGAACGCTGGGATACACCCCTTCCCAATCAGACAACTCAGCCTGCTGATCGCCAAAACCCGGTTTACGCTTCGGTATGAAACAGTTTGATGGCATTATCTGCGTTGGACAGACAACCTGGGAAGGTGGGCCGTTTCAGAAGGCCATTGTTCAGCTTATGACCGAACTATCGGCCCGGCATCGGGTTGTGTTTGTCGATTATCAGTACACGATCAAAGACCTTGCGCAAGGCTTACTAGGGCGCACCGAAGTACCGGTGCGGACGCTGCTGCGCTCGGGTCAATCGCTGACTACTCAAAAACTGGCTAATGGGGTTGAAACGTACACCTGGCAGCCCCCGCCTATGCTACCCATCAACTGGCTCCCCGATGTACTACACGACCGGCTGATTACCTGGAATGCCAATCGGCTGGTAAAGGGATTACGAAAGGTAATGCACCAGCTTGGTATTGAACAACCGCTGGTCATCAACGCTTTCAATCCTGTGTTTGGCGTTCCAATGCTGCACCAACTTAACGAGTGCGCTACTATCTATTACTGCTTTGATGAGATCACACTGTCGCCCTGGATGAGCCGCCACGGAGGCCGGTTCGAACGGGAATATCTGCCGCGCGTAGATGCCGTTGTTACGACATCCGAAACGCTGCGTCGGGCCAAAGAGCCGCTGCAACCCAATGCGTACTGCGTAAAAAACGGCGTAAACTTCGACCTCTTCAACCACGCCCGGCAATTGATCCCAAACCAGCCACCGGCCCGGCCCGTAGTCGGTTACCTCGGTACCGCCGACGACCGCATAGACCTGCCGCTGGTAGAACACTGTGTAAAGACAATGCCCGACGTTGACTTTATTTTTGTTGGCAGCGTAAACGAACCGGCCATTACCCGGCAGCTAACGGCGTATCCGAACGTGCGTTTCGAGCCATCGCGCCCGGTTAATGAGTTGCCCCCGCTGCTGGCACAGATGAGTGCGGCCATGATTCCGTTTGTCTGCAACCCCCATACCTACACCATTTATCCACTGAAAATCAACGAGTATCTGGCTGCCGGTTTGCCGGTAGTAGCCACGCCATTTTCCTTACTCGACGATTTTTCGGGTATCATCGCCCTGGCCGAATCACCCGTTGCTTTTGCCACCGCCCTTCGTACCGCACTGGCCGATACCAGTGCCGAACGGGTAGCACAACGGATAGCGATGGCACGGGGTAACTCATGGGCCAGACGTTCGGAAGAGTTTGACAGGATTATCCAGCACCTGAAGCCCACTTGCTGAAACAGAGAATAACCGCTTAGTAAATTTTGACGTAGTTGATTGATTATCAAAGCAGAAGACCCCTGTTTTGTTTCTCAATAAACCAACATGAACGTACTATGAATATGTTCAGTAACCCCAACTGGCTCAAACACCACGACTATCCTTACCAACGTTTAGATGATGTGCCGCAAGCCGTTTTCGATACGATAAACGCTCGTTTAGCCGCCCGCTATACCAGCCAGCCGGTCGTGTCTGTTGTGGTATCAGCCTATAACGAAGAAGCAAACCTGATCCGGTGCGTTAGTACCCTTTCAGCTTTCGAGACGAAGATTCCTTATGAAATCATTGTAGTAAACAACAACTCCGACGACCAGACGCAGACCACTATTGACCGGCTACAGATCCGTACGACCTTTCAGCCTATTCAGGGTTGGGGTCCGGCCCGGCAAATGGGTCAGGAAGCTGCGCTCGGCGAGTATATTCTCCTGGCCGACGCCGATTGTTTCTACCCGGTCAACTGGCTCGATTCAATGATGAATAAACTGCGGCAGCCGGGTGCAATATGTGTGTATGGCCGATATTCGTTTATTTCTACGTCCGATATACCGCGCTGGCAACTGACAATTCACGAAACACTGCGCGACATCATAGCCGAAATCCGTCATATCAAACGCCCTTATCTGAACGCCTATGGTATCAGCATGGGCTACGTAAAAGCGGCTGGCCTGCGAGCTGGGTTCATCATGGACAAAACACGGGGCGATGAAGGTCGGCTATGTTTCGACCTGATGCAGCACGGTCGGGTCATTGCCATGCGGAACAACTCAGCCCGCGTCTGGACCGGCCCCCGAACTCTGCTGCGCGATGGTAATCTGGGTCAGGCGCTGTGGCTTCGTATCTCGCGCGAACTTCGTGGTCTGGGGCAATACCTGACGTCCCACCCGCCCCATGACACGAAAACGTCGAAGAATTAAGCCTGTAGCTGACTCATTCAAAACACCTCCTTAACGTACCGGACCACGTCGTTGGGCGTTTTGGCGTGCAGGATAGTAGCTCCCGACAGAGCCGGAAAAATGGTCTCGTACTCGTTAAAGTCGTGTTCCTTGCCGCCACCAGGTTTAGACAGAATGATGTTGGTGCCGCCGAAGTAGCTGGCCAGTGCCGCCGTGCCGCCGTGCATGGAAACAAAGTGGCTGCAATTGGCATAGACCATCAATTGAAACTGGTTGTAATTCTCCACCGACTCCCGGTGTTGTTCATACAGGTCGTTCATCAGCAGGACGTCGGGGTGTTGCTGCCGTAGCCAGGCATGTTCGTGAAGGTCGAGCGTTTCGCTGTTGTCGCCCACAATCTGCGTGGCCAGCGGGCGGTTATACATAATCTGGTAGCGGTCCCGGCAAGCCGTAATAAGCTGGTCAAGCACGTCGATAGATAGAAAATTAACCGGCGGACCATCCCATTCCATGTTGTATTTATTGGCGATAACGAGCGTTGGCTTTGGGTATTGGAAGCGGTTGTTCCGGTAGTGTTCACGAAACGGTACCCGCGTCCATTTCGAGAAGTCGAAGGTGGGGCTGTGGGTCATGTTCGGTACGTCGTAGGTGCCATAGCCCGTTTGCCAGACCCGCTTATCGTGTTTTTCGAGGTGGTCGGGGCTGAAGAAATAGAACGGTTTGGTGTTCGTGCAGCCAATGGTCTGTTTCAGGGTACCGTTCAGAAAATGCCAGTAGGCAAAGGGCAGCACGTACCGCAGTTCCTGATCGAATTCGCCCCGGTACTCAATGACTTTGTACAGCTGTTTAGGGCCATAATCGCGACCCAGAAAGTAAAGCTGGTTGAGCCGGGCAAAGTAATTATCACGCACAAAATAGCGCAGATCCCGCCGAAGCCGGGGGTAATTCACAGCAGCAATTACGTACAAAATTTTGAGGAGTAGCTTCTGCATAACGGTGTTTTATACAACTTCCTCATACAGATTTATCAACTGCCGGGCGGTGTTTTGCCAGGAGAAGAGCGCGGCCCGCTCCAATCCCTTTTGGCGAAGGTCGGCCCGCAGGTCAGCCTGGGTCAGGAGTTGATGAATGCCGTTGGCCAGGTCGGCTACCGATGCCGGATTGGCGAGCAGGGCCGCGTTGCCCGCCACTTCGGGCATGGCCGAGGTGCTGGCCGTCAATACGGGCGTTCCGCAGGCCATTGCTTCCAGAATGGGCAGACCGAAACTTTCGCGCAGCGACGGACATAAAAATACCGTAGCCGCATTATACACCAGCGGCAGCGTTGTATTCGGAATATAGCCGCTCAGAACAATATCATCAATCAGGCTCTGCCCACCAATCTCGGTCAGTACGGCGTTAACGTAGTCGGCTGATACGTTCGACATCACCAGCGGCAGGGTTAGCTGGCCATTCTGTTTGAGTTGCAGCAACGCCCGGAGTACGTTGGACACGTTCTTTTTGGGATCGGTATTGCCCAGAAAAAAGATAAACTCGGCGGGCAGGTTGTATTGCTCACACACCCGGCCCAGCGCGTCGGCATCGTCAATGACCCGAAACTGCTGACTTACGGCATTGTGTACTGTTACAACGCGGGCGGGGTCGATGTGCAGATGGTCAATAATGCGCTGGCGTTCAAAGTCCGATACCGTTACAATCCGGCTGGCCGTAGTCATGACGCGCGGTACGTTCCAGCGTCGGTACAGATTGCCAAATCGCTGGTAGGCGTTACCGCCCACAATGGCCTTTTCCAGAAAAATAATGTCATGCAGCGTAACCACCAGTGGCACCGGGCAGCGCAGCGGAGCGGTGTTGGCCGTACAGTGCAGGATGTCAAGACCGTATTGCCGGGCCGCCCTGGGCAGGGCGCGTTGCTCCCAAACCGGATAAGGCCCGCCGGTCAGTTCGACTATGTTTACGTTTGGAACATCGGGCAAGCCCTGCCGGTTGGTGTCGGGCTTCGCGAACACAACATATTCGTGTTGCGGGTTGCTGGCTAAGGCAGCAATGGTTTCCAGAGCCACAATATCCATACCGTGCCGGTGGGGCCGTAAAAGCCGCTGGGCTTCAATACCAATTCTCATAACAAATGTAAAAACTGCCCAACGTGCACGTGGCTACGGGCAAATTCAGGCGGTCAAGTTAAGCAGCGGGAAAATAAGTCTGTACAAATTCGGCATCGACACTATACCAGCGGGACGATGCAGCGGGCAGGGCCACCGCCACCGCTGTCGGCGACCCATCGGGCAGGTTAAACCCCAGAACGGTCCAGCAACCAGCACTGGTAGTACCAATATCTTCAGCTGGCAACTCGTGATTACCGTCCATACACGGCACAGCGGGCAGGTCGGCCCCAACGCCCAGACCGGTGGCTTTTAGCAGAGCTTCCTTGCGGGTCCAGAACCGGTAAAACAGGGCAACGTCATCGACACTTTCCAGAATATGCTGTTGCTCATCCAGGCTGAATGTAACGGACAGCAGCGACGCCACCGGAAAATCAGGCTTGTATTCTTCCACGTCGATCCCAACCGGCACGCGTCCTACGGCAATCAGTACCCAACTGCCCGCGTGCGATACGTTTATATGCCAGTCCAGGTGATCGGGCAGTTCGGGCTTTTGGTTGGGGCCAACATTAATAGTTACCTCAGCGGGCAACTGGCTGAGGTACAAACCCGTCAGTATGCGCAACAGTCCGCGTCCGGCTATATACCGCTGCCGGTCGGCCATTTGCCGATACCGGTCAGCTCGTTGCTGCTCGGCGGGTTGGAGCAGGGTATAAAGCCGGGCTATATTGGTGGAGAAATCGGGCAGAAAGAAACTAAATATGGCTACTTCATCGGTCCATGCGGCCACCATTGCCGATTGCCAGACTGGGTCTGTGAAGGTAGAACAGGAAATACGCGCAACTGTCATAATTTCAGCCACTAACACGACAAATATAGATCATTAAGGTATTTAAAACCAATATGCTGTAACGTATCTGCATGAATTGTCTATTCATTGACTATAATAGTGACGCCTGTTCTCATAGTGAGTCCCAAGCATATCCTTACACCGAATCAGATCAATAGTCAGAATAAGTTTAGCAGGCATGGTTGGGCCTTTTTTTGCGAGAGAGATCAGTAACAGATTGTGCTGGCGATGGCTGAGGCTGGCCGTGTTACTCAGCATCTGCTATAGTGTTACCATATGCCCAGCCGCAGCGCAGACTTGCCCGGAATCTGGTGGGCAACTGGTTCTGAACGAGACCTTTGGCACAGTCTCTCTAACTGGCGCGCTCCCCGCCAATCAGACCAGTTACCGATACGCCAGTTATGCCTGCCCTAATGATGGCGAATATACCCGCCAAACATCGCTCGACAACTCGTGTTTCGGCAATACCTGGCACGTTGTTCCGCGCGACCATACGCCCGGCACCACAGGGGGTAATATGTTAATCGTGAACGGCGATGCCCAGCCCGGCGAGTTTTTCCGGCAGTCGGTAACGGGCCTGTGCACCAACACGGCCTACGAAGTATCAGTCTGGGCCTTGAATCTGTTGCGGGCCAATACGTGCTTTCCCACTATCCAGCCTAACCTGACCATGCGGATCGAGTCGGCGTCGGGGCAGGTACTCCAGGAAATCAACCTCGGCAACCTGCCCGAAACCACCACGCCCATCTGGCAACGCTATACCACCGTGTTCAGCGTTTTGCAGGCGAGTGCTACGGTCGTGGTTCGGTTTATCAACAACCGGGGCGAGGGCGGCTGCGGCAACGATATGGCCCTGGACGATTTGCAGCTGCGGCAGTGTACGGCCTGTGCCACCAACCCCGTTCAGATTCCCGACGCCTTTTCGCCCAATCAGGACGGCCTTAACGATGAACTGACTGTTTTCCTCGATCCGCTGATTTCATTCGACCTCATCATCTATGACCGCTGGGGTACCGTTATATTTGTCAGCAACAGCCCCAACACCCGCTGGAACGGCACCTACAATGGACAACCCTGCCCACCCGGCAATTATACCTACCGAATCGCGTACCGGCTGGGCGGACCAACCGATCCGGCTCAACCTTTTGTCAAAACGGGGCAGGTCATGCTACTGCGCTGATGCCAACATGTACAAATGAGCAATACCCGCAAGGCCATGAACGGCGGCAAATGGATTACCGTTGCCACGGTCGTATCAACAGTATTCCAGTTTTCGCAGGTGGCCGTACTGGCCCGTCTGCTCGTCCCATCCGATTTTGGGGTGGTTAGCGTCAGCAATCTGGTCATTGGCTTTTTTGGCGTCTTTGCCAATCTCGGCTTTTCAAACTCCATCATCTACAAGCAGGAAAGCGACCGTAGAGTACTCTCAACGCTGTATTTCCTGAATATGATGGTGGGGTTACTGATGTTTGTGCTGGTGTATCTCAGTACGCCTTACATCGTTGACTTCTATAAAGAACCGCGCTTGGAACGGTTGCTGCACATTGCCTCCTTTTACTTTGTAGTGGTCTATTTCGGGCAGATTTACCTTTTTCTGATGGAGAAAGAACTCCAGTTCCGGTCAGTGGCTCAGATCGACATTGTGGGTAGTATAGTGGCCGTTACTGTTACGCTCGTGCTGGCCTACAATAACTACCGCGAATTGTCATTGGTAGTGGGTGCGCTGGTGGGGCAGGTGGTGCGGTCGGTGGGGCAAATGGTGGCGGGGCGGGCCTTATTCCGGCCTATGCTCACGTTTTCGATAGCCGACATTAAAGACCATTTACGCTTCGGCGTCTATAACCTCGGCGACGGCATTTTGGGCTTCATCCAGCAAAACATCGACGCCATTCTCATTGGGAAATTACTGGGTGTTACGCAGTTGGGTTTTTACACCCTCGCCTATCAATTGGCCGTTTTCCCAATCAATAAACTAAACCCGATTATTTTGCAGGTGGCTTATCCGCTGCTGGCCAAGATGAAAGAGAGTAACGATAACCTGAAAAACTCATACCTCAAGATTCTGGATTTTATCAGCTACTGCAATTTCCCACTGCTGGCCGGGCTATTCATTACCGCCAATAGTATTGTGCCGCTTTTCTACGGTCCGGGCTGGGGCGAGACCGTTGGCTTAATCCGGATTTTTGTGTTCGTCAGCGTATTTTTCTGCATGAGCCACCCACTTTTCACGCTGGCCTTTACCAAAGGAAAGCCCAATCTGCTGTTTTATCTCAACGTAGGCACCATATTGGTAAAAGTACCGCTGATCTACGTGGGTGGGCTTTATTACGGCACTACGGGCGTGGCCGTAGCGTTTCTGGTCGCTACGTTTTTAAACACAGCAGCCAACTTCATGATTGTGCAGTCGCTAATCGGCAATTTCTTCCGGGCGTTTCTCCAGAATCTGGCCAAGCCCGTTCTCTTCTGCCTGATTATGGTGGGTACCGTAGTCCTTTACAAATTACTTTTCGGCTACGAAGGACCAATCCACACCACTGCCCAAATCATCATTGGCGGAACTGTCTATGGCGGTCTCACGCTACGCTACAAGCTCTCCTTCGCCAAAATTATGGCATACCGGCAGGCACTGTAACGCAGACGGTCCGCCGTTGCGGTGGGAAGCCGCCCTGTGCGCCAGCAACGTGACTTAAATGCTGAATTACAGCGCTGGCGCACAGGGCGGCTTCCCACCGCAACGGCGGACCGTCCGCGTTACTCGCCGGGGAGGTTGTTGGCGCGGTCCGACGGGTCGGCTTCATCAAGTGGTTTTTGCTCGTCGGTATCCGTTTTGGCTTCGTCGGGTGCGGGGTCGCCTTTGAGGTTCAGGTCGGTACGGTACCGCAGTTTCTTATCATCGACGGTGCGGTTCAGAAACTGGTTGATTTTGTCGATGTCGAAACTCGTCGTGATTTCGCCGAATGAGTTGATTTGAATATCGAAACCTTCGAGTTCTTTGTGAACGCGGGGCTTTTCGTTTTCGTCGGGGTTCGTTTTTTTCTTTGCCATGTTGATATAACTAAAATGGTGTACAAATGACACGGATATTACTGATTTTCTCTGAAATCTGCGAGGGTCGTCAATAACTGCGTGCTATCACAATTTCTCAAGCGCGTTTTTCAACCGCGAAACCGTCTCACCCCTGCCAATAATCTCCATGGTCAGCATGAGGTCAGGGCCGGTGCCGCTGCCGGTCAGGGCCAGGCGCATGGCCTGCATGATTTTACCCTGCTTGATACCCGCCTGTGTCATGGTGTTGGCCAGTAGGTGCTTAATATCCTCAGCCATAAACGGGCCTTCGTACTCCTGCAATGCGTCACGGAAGGCGGTTACGGCTTTTTTAGCGTCGTCGTTCCACTTCGAAGCCACAATGCTTTCGTCGTATTTGGTGGGCGCGTTGAAGATGGTGCTGGCTTCGCCGAAAATCTCGCGGGCAAAATTGACCCGGCCTTTCAGCAGCGACACAATTTTTTCGGCTTTTTCGGGTGGGCAGTCATATCCGACGGCCTCGGCCTGTTGCTGCACGGCGGGGGCCAGTTCGGCATCGGGCCGCCCACGGATGTACTGGTGATTGAACCACTGCGCCTTCTGAATATCAAACCGCGCCCCGGCTTTGTGCACCTGCGCCAGATCGAAGGTAGCAATCAGCTCATCCATCGAAAACAACTCCTGCTCGGTGCCGGGATTCCAGCCCAGTAAGGCCAGGAAATTAACGGTCGCTTCGGGCAGGTAGCCTTCTTCGCGGAAACCCTTCGCCACGCTGCCCGTTGCCGGGTCAGTCCATTGGAGCGGGAAGATGGGGAAACCGCCAATGTCGGCATCGCGCTTGCTGAGTTTGCCGTTGCCTTCGGGTTTAAGCAGCAGCGGCAGGTGCGCAAACTGAGGCATGGTATCTTCCCAGCCCAGATAGCGGTACAGCAACACATGCAGCGGTGCCGACGGCAGCCACTCTTCGCCCCGAATCACGTGCGTAATGTTCATCAGATGGTCGTCCACGATGTTGGCTAAGTGATACGTCGGTAACCCGTCCGATTTCAGCAATACCTTATCATCAATGGCCGACGAATGGACGTTTACCCAACCCCGGATGATGTCGTGCAGCCTGACTTCTTCCTTGCGCGGGGTTTTGAGCCGAATCACATGCGGCTCACCCGCGTCGATGCGGGCGCGAACCTCGTCGGAATTCATGGTCAGTGCGTTGCGCATCTGGGTGCGCGTAATGGCGTTATACTGCGCGGCTGGTGCGTTGGCCGCTTCGAGCCGCTGCCGCATGGCGTCCAGTTCGTCGGCGGTATCGAAGGCATAATAGGCTTTCCCCTCGTCAACGAGCCGCTGCGCTTCTTTCTGATAGATGCCGCGCCGTTCCGACTGGCGATACGGGCCGTCGGGACCGCCCGCGCCCTGCCCTTCGTCAATCTCAATACCAACCCAGCGCAGAGCCTCGATAATGTAGTCTTCGGCACCCGGCACAAACCGATTCTGGTCAGTGTCTTCGATGCGCAATAGCATTTTGCCACCCATTTTTCGGGCAAACAGGTAATTATAAAGCGCGGTACGCACCCCGCCAATATGAAGCGGCCCCGTAGGACTGGGCGCGAACCGAACGCGGATATTTTGACTCATGAGAGAAATAATTGTGAATGAGTGAATGAGTGAATGAGTGAATAGCTGCTGACGCGGGTAGGCTGACGCCGGATGGTATTCACTGATTCACTCATTCACCAATTCACTCATTGAACTGCTATAACTGAGATTTCGACGTTTACGTCTTTGGGTAGGCGGGCCACTTCAACGGTTTCACGCGCCGGTGGGTCGAGGAGGAAAAATGCGCCGTAGATTTCATTGATGGCCGCAAAATTATTCATGTCTTTCACGAAGATGCTGGATTTCACGATGTTGGCGTAGTCCATGCCAGCAGCTTCGAGAATGGCTCCGATGTTTTGCATTACTTTGCGCGTCTCAGCCCGGATGTCGCCCTGAGTGGCCAGTTCGGCAGCTATCTGTCCCGATACGTACAGCGTACCTTTGGCTGATTCGGCATCGACAAAAACGGCCTGGCTGTATGGCCCGATGGGTGCCGGAGCCTGCTCGCTATAAACAATTTGCTTCTGCATGGTTTCTATATAATCAAGCCGCAAAGGTAACGCATGACCGACCAACACCTGATTGTCTTCGTTAAAAACCCCATTCCCGGCACCGTCAAGACCCGCATTGCCCGCACTGTTGGTAACGACCGTGCGGTTGAGGTCTATCAGCACCTGCTGCGCCACACGCAGGAAATAGTAACCCAACTGCCCCAGCACCGAGTGGTCTATTATGGTGATTTCATAAACCCCGACGATGGCTGGAACGACTACAGCAAGCATCTACAAACCGGCAACGACCTCGGCCAGCGGATGCTCAACGCCTTTCGGGAACAGTTTTCCAGCGGGGCCAGCCGCGCCGTTATCATTGGCAGCGACTGTCTCACCATCACACCCGACCACATCCGGCGGGCGTTTACCGCACTCGATCAAACCGACATCGTGATTGGTCCGGCCACCGACGGCGGGTATTATCTGCTCGGCATGAAACAACCGCACGATTTTCTGTTCACCGATATGCCCTGGAGTCAGCCCCAACTGCGCCAGCGTACCGAACTCGCCATCGGGCAACACAACCTGACGTTTGAACAGCTCGACGAACTCACCGATATTGACGAGTGGGCTGATTATGAACGGGCTATTGCTGCTACTCTCCTTCCATGAACACACAAACTAACCTCACAGAATCCCGCTTCGACGCACTGAGAAACCGACTCTTCGGGCGGCTCGGCACCAACAAACCGTACCGGATTGTCTATTACCGGGGGTTTGGCGGCCCATGTACTGACGAAAATGAACCCGGTAACATCTGGCTCAAAGGTCGGGTGTTGCGCGAGCGAGATTTGCCCATCCCCTCCGACCGCGATACGTTCTGGCAAAATATACTGGCTACGTACCAGCGTTTCGAGAGCGACGAAGTACCCGGCGTAACGGTCCGCATCGACGCATTTGGCGAAACCCACACGACCGTAACAGATAAAGAAGGGTATTTTGACCTGACCATTCACCCGCCCCGGAACCTGCCGCCCGGTCGGGTATGGTTTCCGGTACGGTACATGCTCGATGGGGTGGTGCAGCCCAACACGGGGGAGCCAGTTTTGAAGGATGGCTACCTGATGGTATCGCCGTTGTTCAGTCAGTTTGGGGTCATTTCGGACATTGACGATACCGTGCTGATGACTGGGGCTACGAGTCTGCTGCAAACCGCCCAGCTTACGTTTCTGGGCAATGCCTATACCCGGCTACCGTTTGGGGGTGTAGCCGCATTTTACCGGGCCTTGCAGAGCGGCCCCGTCACAACGCTGTTCAATCCCATTTATTACGTATCGAGCAGCCCCTGGAATTTGTATGATTTGCTGATTGACTTTTTCCGTATTCAGGGCATTCCAAAGGGGCCGCTGCTGCTGCGCGATTTCGGGCTGAACCGCGAGACGCTCTCGTCCCAAGGGCATCACATTCATAAACTGGCTCAGATCAGGAAGATACTGGATGTGAACCCCAGTCTGGCGTTCATCCTCATTGGTGACAGTGGGCAGCAGGACCCCGAAATTTACACGCAGGTGGTCCGCGAACACCCCAACCGCATCCGGGCCGTCTATATCCGCGATGTGACCCCCGGCTTAGACTCGCCCGAAACGCGCGACGCATCGGTCCGCGAACTCATCCGCACCACCGACGCCCACAACGTACCGATGCTGCTGGTGACCGATACCGTAGCAGCAGCCGAACACGCAGCCGCCAATGGCTTCATCGACCCCGACGCCCTGCCCGAAATCCGCGCTGACCGTGAAGCCGATCAGTAGCCACAAAAATAAACATTAAGCAATCTCTACCTTAATCTGTTTCCCCATGCCCAGTTGCACAATCTTGTTGAGCGTCTCCAACTGAATATCCGACTTGCCATTTTCAATCCGGGAGATATAGTGGCGCGAGGTACCACTTTTTGTTGCCACATCGAGCTGCGATAAACCTGCTACCTGCCGGGCCTCACGCAGGAGCGCGCCAACAGCCAACTTTTCGGTTTTCTGAATCAGCGTACTTTGTTGGTACAGCTCATCGGGGTCCAGGTCCAGAGGGCCTTCTATGGTTCTGCGGCTCAGTTGTATCTGAACGGGAACGACAGGCCAGCACAATGTGCGCGTTGGCGAAACCGCAACCTGCTTAAAAACATCGAAATCTAAAAGGGGAAAAAGCTGCGTATCCCCATCGCGCTTCCACTCGGCAAAGCGTGGCTCAAAGTCGTTACGCCGAACCTCTCCGCTTGTCCATAACGTGGTTATGATGAATGGCTCAACCGTCAGGATTTTGGTGATACGGGGCAGCGGTAGCTTTGTTAGATTAGCCATGATACAGGTCAGATACGTTTGATGTGGGGATTAAGCCGGTAAAAGGTTTCCAGCAGGTCGAGTTGGTTTTCTTCTCTTTCTACAAAAGCAATCACTTTTTTGAGGGATTTGGTCAGTAACCGTCCAGCAATGACCTCGCAGGTTCTGATCGCGATTAAGCCTCATGTTCGGCATATTGGGCGTGACAGTGGGGTGGCAGGTGTTCACGGGAAAATACGCTGATAATTATCCCGTCGAGGGTGTCAAAAACAGGCATTGAATCTTATCTGTGGGTGGAACACTCAACTATCGAAAAAGGTGTCTAATTAGACACCCTAATCCTTTTCCTGAATGACTCCGAAATCCGCGCTGACTGCGGAGTTAATCAGTACGATTCTTTACGCGTCCGGCTTACTTGAGCGAATACGCTTTTACGGTGTTGTGGAAAAAAGTGGGCACAAATAGCATACGGGTGGCTGGATTATAGCCAATATCTGCCGAGTTGATTTTATCTGCCGACGTATCGGACGTCAGCTCGGTTGAGCCGTCGGGGCGGATGTGCCAGATTTTTCCGCGCCATTCGGTAACCATATAGCTCTTGTTTCCCAACGCCACGATGCCATCAATCCCGCCCATTCCCTTCGCTACGGTACCTATGGTTTTGGTAGCGGGGTTCATGGTCAGCAAAGAGCCATCGCCGTTGCCAATCAGCAGTTGGTTGTCTTCAAACAAAAGGCCGTTGGGCCCTTTGAGTGGTGCTCCTGCCAGAACAAGATTCGCCTTTCCGTTATTGATCGCCCAGATTTTGCTGTCGCCCGAATCCGTGACATAGACAATGCCTTTTGGGGCGTCTATGGCGATATCGTTGAGAAATTTGGCTCCCTCGATTGGGTAGCGGTTGAGTATTTTCCCAGTAGCCAGGGCAATTTCTGCCACCTGAGTCATCTCGGTAACGTATAGTTTGTCGCCCAAAATACCCATGCCTTTGGTCGAGTTGAGACCCTCCGTGAACTTCAACTTGATCACCTTTCCGTCCTGACCAACTTTGGCGATATAGCTGTTGGTATTCCCTAATTCGGGCTTTCCGTTGATACAGGCTACGTACAGCATATTTGTTGTTGGATCGAGCAGAACGCATTCGGGGGTTCGGAGCAGTGTCGTATCCGTCTCCCATACGGGTTTTAGGGTCATGGTCTGCGCCTGAACAGAAATGGCAGTGCTGAACAGCAGGCTTGTCAGTGTAATGAATGCAGTTTGTTTCATGGATTGGTTTTGGTTAGATGGTAATTGGTTGGACCGTTTCGTTGGCTGAAGCCAACGGAATTCTTCATTTCCTGCTCCGGTCAATGGCCTGATACAACGCTTCGGCTACGTTGGTGCGGGTATTCAATTTACTGATCAGGTTGTTCTCGCGGGTGGGATAGACGCGGTTGCTCAGGAACACGTACGACAGGTTGTATTTCGGATCGGGATCGACCCAGATAAACGTACCCGTGAAGCCCGAATGCCCGAAACTCGACGGCGTGGCCGAGCGGGGCGCGTTGCCGGTGTAGGCAAACGACGGCTTATCGAAGCCCAGGCCGCGCCGGTTGCCGAGTTCGGGAAACTGGTAGCGCGTGAATTCGGCAATGGTTTTTTGTGAGATATACCGCTTGCCGCCGTACTCGCCCCCGCGCCGGTACATCTCCACCATCTTCATCAGATCATTGGACGACCCAAACAAGCCCGCGTGTCCCGACAACCCGTTGAGCATGGCCGCGCCTTCGTCATGGACGCGCCCCCAGATGAGCGTTTTCCGAAACAGTGAATCATATTCCGTCGGTACGATGCGGCTGAGCGGATAGTACCGGCGTGGGTTGAACGTCAGCGTTCCGGCACCGAGCGGTTCGTAAAACGCCTTGTTCAGGAATTGCTCAAATGGTTCGTCCGTGATGTTTTTGACCACCAGTGGATACATGATGAACGACAGATCGGAATAGACGTACTCTTTCTTCGCGTTCAACGGCGAGTCTTTAATTTCCCCATAAATCGTTTTCGAGTAATTTTTGCGCATGAACAAACTGTCGGTTACTTCAATTGGAAAACGGGCCGAACGTACGGTTTTGAATGTGCTGTGCTTAAAGGTTCCATCGGGGTTCTTCGTATCTTTCCAGAACGGAATCCAGGCTTTGAGCCGGGCCTGGTGCGTCAGTACGTCACGCCAGACGAGGTTAGCCTTGTTCGATTTTTTCAGGAACGGCAGGTACGTCGCCATTGTGGTGTCGAGGTCGAATTTACCTTCGTCCACGAGTTTCATCAGCGCGGGGGTGGAGGTGCTGACCTTCGTGACCGACGCCATATCGAACAGATCGCTCAACTGCGTGGGCCGGGGGGTAGCAATGCCCGACGTTTTAGCCACAATGTCACTGTAGGTATGTGTACCGTAGGCTTTGCGGAAGATCACCTTGCCATTTTTTACCATCTGCACCACACAGCCCGGAAACGCTTTCTGACTCAGCCCCTCGTTCACGAGCGAATCGACCCGCTGCGTCAGGAACGCGCCGTCGATACCCACCTCTTCGGGAATCGTGTATTTCATCCGACCAGCGGGCTGCACCATAATCCCGTCGCCGTACCGAAACCGCTGATTGACCGTTACGGGCAGCTTTCCCGATGCACCAATAGCCCCAAAAATTAACTGCGCCGAAAGTTCTTCGGTATAATTGGTGAGCTGGTATGGCATCACGATAGCCCGCGCATTTTCGATATTGCGGTCGGGCCGGGCTGCGTTCAATCGGTCGGTATCGTTAGGAAAAGTCAGCAGATCGAGCGAATACGCATTGCCGAACACCGTCACAACAGCTTTGCCAGTGGCCACCAATTCGCTGACCAGTTCGGCGGTTTTGGGCTGCAACCCGTACCGGCGGGGCCGGATGTTGGCCAGATGAACATCTACCAGCAGCAGATTATAATTCTGAAGCGAATCGCGAAGCCGGGCCACGTCGGCAGCAGATGAGCGCGACGAGATCGTGAAGTGCGACATGGGCGCGTAGTTTCCGGCCATTTTCTGAAACGCCGTTACGGTGTCGCTCTCTACCGCCACCGTGGCAATCCGCAGGGTATCCAGGCCCTGCAACGGCAGGATGTTCTTATCATTTTTAAGAACGGTCAGACTTTCTTCGGTAAGCTGGCGGTTCAGCAGCACGTCCTGCACGGGATTCAGGTCGCGCACCAGATTATCCAGTACGATGGGTTTGTAGTTATCCAGCCCTACCCACGCCTTGGCCCGCAACACTTTCCGACACCGCTGGTCAATGCTTTCCTGCGAGATACGGCCGTCGGCAACGGACCGTTTGATGAGTGCGATGGCCGCCGGAACGTCTTCGGTAAACTCCAGCACGTCGATGCCCGCTTCGATACCGAGTTGATCGGCCTGACCCGCCGGGAAGTATTTCGTGACACCCTTCATGTTCATGGCATCGGAAAACGTCAGCCCCCGGAACCCCAGTTCGTCTTTGAGCAGGTTGGTCACGATGTTGGGCGAGAGCGTAGAAGGCCGGTTGCGGGTACTGTCCAGCGCGGGAATGCTGAGGTGCGCCACCATCACACCCGCTGCCCCGGCGTTGATGAGTTGCCGAAACGGATACAGTTCAAGCGAGTCGAGTTGGGCGCGGCTTTTGAGAATCAGCGGCAGATCGTAGTGCGAGTCGGTGCCGGTATCACCGTGGCCGGGAAAATGCTTAATGCTGGTCATCAGACGATTATCCTGCATCCCGCGCATGTAAGCGAGGGCTTTGCGGGCCACATCGTACTTGTTTTCGCCAAAAGACCGGAAGTTAATAACCGGGTTATTGGGGTTATTATTGACGTCGGCGGTGGGCGCGAAATTGACGTGCATCCCCAGCCGACGCGCCTGCTTGGCCAGATTGGCTCCCATCCGGTAAATAAGCGAATCGCTGGCTGGCCCCTGCATGGCTCCGAGCGTCATCTGATACGGGTAGCGCACGGTGCTATCAAGCCGCATGGCAATGCCCCATTCGGCATCCATCGCAATCAGCAGCGGTACCGCCGAGAGGGCCTGTAATCGGTTCGTAATTTTAGCCTGACGGATGGGACCACCCTGAAAAAAAACTACCCCACCGAGTTTGTTGGTGCGCACGAGCGTCACGAGCGAATCTTCGTAGCTGGTCCGGCCCCGGTTGGAGTAGCCCGCCACCATGATCAGCTGACCGATGCGTCCATCAGGCGTAAGGGTGGTAAAGACCGAGTCGGCCCATTGGTTCTGGCGTTCGCTCAGTTGCAGGAAAGCGGGCAGTGTCTGCGCGAACGCAGTGATCGTCAGGAAAAAGAAGAAGAGAACGGCAAGCAGAGACCGAAAGTGGGTGGTCATATCGTCTTTGAAACAGATTAAGTTTCAAAGATAACCAGTAGGTCGTACACTCTTGTGCGACCAGCCGCGAATAGCGGCTAACAGGGTACCTGAATTACGATGTTAGTCGCTGCTCGCGGCTGATCGGTCAGGAGTGACCAACCTACTTCCGGTACCGGCTGCGATAGACAGGGCCGACCCCGAAGCCGTAGCCGAGTGAGACGGTAAACGCCGAATTATTGACGCGCAGATTGGGATCGGTCATTATATCGGCCAGGCCGTAAGTGTAGCGGGCGTCAATGAGGAACCGCTGGCCCGTTCCCAGGCCGGGCCAGTTGAGCTGAAAACCGGCCAATACGCCGAGGTCAACGGGTCTAAATTGATTGCTAATGTCGCGGGTTGCCTGCGCACGGCCATTTTCGATAATGCTCGCCTGTTTGGCATTTAGCTTGAACGCCAATGCCGGACCAAAGTAAACGTTGGGCCGAAAATTACCTTTCAACGTCAGGAAATAGCGCAGCGCAATCGGGATTTCCAGGTAATTGACAGTGCGCTTATCGCTGTTGACAACCGGACCCGGTACGTTGTACTTCGCCCCGCGCTGACTGTACAAAACATCGGCAGAGATACCGAAATGATTCAGCGAACTGTACATCAGAAACGCGCCCGCTGAAATGCCGGGTTTGAACGAGAAACTCTGATTTCCATCGCCCGCAAACGTTGAATAGGTCATGCCTACACGAGGACCCGCGCTGAAGCGTTGCTGGGCAAAAACGGTGGAGAAACAGGTGGTGGCGAAGAGAACGGAGAACGTACTGAAGCGTAAAAAAACGGAACGAAACATAGAGATAAGAATGAGATGAACTGCCCGATTAACGCCTACTTTTCGCAAATGTTTTATGAGTCAGCTCTGCATCTTACCAAACGGCTCGGTTTGAAAGGTCCTGATTTTGCCTATTTTTGAGTACGAGTTGCACGAAAGCAGTTCGCCGACACTATCCTTTCTTCATCAGAACCGCATGAACCGACCCTCACTTTATTTCCGCGACGAACACTACCTTTTCCGGCAGAGCGTCCGGCAGTTTATCGACACCGAAGTAGTGCCGAACACCGACGCCTGGGAAACCGCCCGGCAGATTCCCATCTCCGTCTTTCGGCGCATGGGCGAGCTGGGCTACCTCGGCCTGCCGTTTTCCGAAACCTACGGCGGGGTCGATGCTGATTTCTGGTACTCGGTTGTGTTTCTGGAAGAGCTGGCCCGCTGCGGCATGGGCGGCTTTGCCACCGCCGTGAGCGTACACGAGTATATGGCTGTGAATCATATTGCCAAAGCCGGATCCGACGACCTCAAAAACCGTTACCTGCGCCCCGCCATCGCAGGCGAAAAAGTGGCCGCCCTCGCCATTACCGAACCCGACACCGGCTCCGACGTATCGGCCATCCGCACCTCAGCCATCCGTACCGACGCGGGCGATGCCTTCATGGTAAACGGGGCCAAAACGTTTATCAGTAACGGCACCTACGGCGATTTCGTCACGCTTGTGGTCCGCACCGACCCCCACGCCACCCGCCCCGACGCAGGTATCAGCCTGCTGGTGGTTGACCTCGACAGTCCGGGTATTACGCGCACCAAACTCAACAAAATTGGCTGGCATAGCTCCGACACCGCCGAAATTCGGTTTGACGATGTGCGGGTACCGATAGACAATCTTATTGGGCAGGAGAATAAGGGCTTTTACTACCTCATGGAAAGCCTGCAACTGGAACGGCTGGTGGCGGGTATTATGGCCGTATCGGGTGCGCAACTGGCCCTCGACTGGACGCTTGAATACCTTAACGAGCGCGAAGCCTTCGGTAAGAAAATCGGCAAATTCCAGGCAATACGCCATAAAATTGCTGATGTAGCCACCGAGATCGAGATGGCGAGACAATTTGTGTATCACACCGGCTGGCTCTTTACGCAGGGCGAAGTGGTGGTAAAAGAATGCTCGATGGTTAAGCTCGCCACCGCCGAAATGCAGAAGCGCGTGGTTGATACCTGTCTGCAATTTTTCGGCGGCTACGGCTACATCGAAGACTACCCCATTGCCCGCGCCTACCGCGACGTCCGGGTGGGTACCATTGCGGGAGGCACCTCAGAAATCATGCGCGAAATCATCGCCAAAATCGTCATTGACGCCGTAGCGTACAAAGCGGTTTATTAGCGATTCATCATTCTTTCACCACTTTCCTATGCGCGGTGCCGCTGGGGGTTTGGACGCGGAGGAGGTACATGCCTTTGGGCAGACTGCTCAGGTCGAGGGTGGCGGTGCGCTGCCGGGGGCGCAGGTTGGGCTGGAGTACGGTGGCTCCAGTCAGGCTTTTGAGCGAGAGTTGCTCCAACGTTTCGGTGGCGGGCAATTCGACCGTGAGCGTCTGCTGCACCGGGTTTGGATACACCGACAGCGCGTCGGACCAAGCGGGTTCCAGACCCAGTACGACCAGAACATTGAACGAGCGTTCAGCGATGGTGGCTTCGTAAAACTGCGCGTTGCCATTCTGAAACGCCCGCACCGCTACCTTCCCCGTACCGTTGAAGACCAGAACGTTACCGGTGGTTAAACTCGCAGGGCCGCTTACCATCTGAAACCGCACTGGCAAACCCGACGACGCCGTGGCCCGCAGGGTCAGGTTTCCCTGGTCGGTATAGCGGTCGTTGATAACATCGAACGTGAGCGTCTGCGTTGTTTTGCTGGGCAGTGTCCGGGCCGTTTGGGAGTACCAGACCGGCCATTTGGCTCCCGTGTACAGCACTGTAGCAGCACCAACCGGCGTCAATTTGTCGGCAGCCAGCCCAATAGCCGCTACGTTCTCGCTACTGCCCGATTCGGGACTGAATACCAGCCGGTTGTCTAAGCGCGAATAACTCGGAAACCCCTGCGTATTGTTTTTATAGAC
>Ga0105045_10001087_pt1 | contig 21661 bp, 16 predicted proteins | sample MAT02_FD_78089 | JGI IMG/M metagenome (GOLD analysis project Ga0105045, IMG submission 78089) | Freshwater microbial communities from Lake Fryxell liftoff mats and glacier meltwater in Antarctica - MAT-02 (megahit assembly) | ecosystem: Environmental > Aquatic > Freshwater > Ice > Liftoff... | reverse complement strand
GTAACTTGGCACATTGACCCCCCCTTGGAAAGTGAGCAGCGAGGCCGTAAAAATGATTTTCCCCTGCCCTCTTTCCAGCATTTCCTTGCCAAACTCACGGGCTAAAATGAACTGCGAATTCAGGTTGATTTCCATGATCTCGTCCCAATATTCATCGGGGTGTTCGGCGGCAGGTTTTCGTAAAATGTTACCCGCGTTGTTCACCAAAATATCAACCGGGGGACAGTCGGCTTTTACCTTGCCAATGAAGTCGTACAAGTCGGGCCGATTTTTAAAATCACATTGATAGGCATAAAATTTTCGGCCCAATGAATTTACCGCTTTTTCTACCTCACTATCAGCAAGTTCCAGCGAAGCAGAAACACCGATGATGTCGGCGCCGGCTTCTGCCAAAGCAATGGCCATCGCCTTGCCGATGCCACGTTTGCAGCCAGTAACTAGGGCAACTTTGCCGTCCAATTCAAAAAAATGTAGAATGCTCATGGTTTTTATTCAATATTGTTGAACTTAATAAAAAAAAACGACTAAAATTACGCCAAAAATTGGCTTTTCAGCTGGTGTATTCAAATACTCACACTATTCAAAAGATGATGATTCAAGTTGTGGTCAGGGCATTAGAAATCTTGGAATACGTCAGCAAGCAATCTAATGAACCCGTTTCACTTAGCGAAATTTCTACCGCGGTAGGCTTGCACCAGCCAACCTGCGCCAATATTGTCAAGACCTTAGTTACCAAAAATTATTTGGAACATTTGGGACGCAAGCATGGCTACCGCTTGGGCGCAAATGCCTATCATTTGACAGGCAACCTTGCGTATAGCCAAAACCTCATTTTAGCGGCAAAAGATGTCATGGAAAACCTGACAAAAACCTTGAATGAAAGTAGTTTGCTCGGTATCTTGCGAAACCATAAACGTTATTTGTTGCATACCTCCCAAAGCGACCATGATTTATTGGTTCGTTCTCGCACAGAAACAGACATTTATCCTACTGCCACTGGTAGAATTCTTATGGCTTTCATGCCCATTAAAGACTTGGAAAACATCATTCAAGTAATTGGGTTGCCCCAGCCTCAGGTTTGGCAAGGTGCGCAGACCAAAGAAGATTTGCTACTGGCTTTAGACGAAATCCGTCGTAATGAAATGGCTTTCACACTTTCTGCCAAACATATTGTAGGCGTAAGTGTACCAATAAAAAAAGCGGACAAAGTACTTGCCAGTTTAAGTGTCTTTCTACCCGAAAGCCGCTATACTCCCCCCCATAAAGCGCAGATTATTCATGAATTAGTCAAAGCAAAAGAAAAAATAAACGAAAGATTAAGCCAAGAAGAATAGCTATTACCTACAATCGAGCAAATACTTCATACCCGCAGGATTTTTGTCAATTATTTCAAACACACTTTGTACCTCGGCCAAAGGAGAAACTTGGGTAATTAGTTTTTGGAGTGGAAGTTTTTCTGAATCAATGAGTTGTATCGCAGTTTCAAAATCTTCCGACTCATAGACCCTTGCCCCTATCATCTCGATTTCTCGCCAAAAAAATCTGAATAAATCTACTTGACGAGGCTCCGCATGAATCGCTACCATGACGATACGCCCCCGCACACGAGGCAAGTTGGTCATTGCTTTGACACCAGTTTGCACGCCTGAAACTTCGAAAACGACATCAGCCATTTCACTTTTCGTAAAAACCTCCACTGCTTTTTCCAAGTCTTCTTGGATAGGATTAATTACCTGAAAACCAAGTTCACGACAAAGTGCGATGCGACTTTCATTGAGTTCTGAAATGAGTACATTTGCCCCCTTTTCTCTGGCTACCAGCGCAATCAATATCCCAATGGGTCCGCCACCAATGACCACTATATTTTCGCCTGATTTTACCCTGCCAAGCCTTACATCATGACAGGCAACCGCCAGGGGCTCACACATTGCGCCCAAGTCAAGCGGCACGTTATCAGGAAGTTTATGTAAGGTGTAGGCAGGTACATTCCAAAAGGTTTGCATTCCACCAGCACTATCGATCCCAATGAATTTCAAGTTTTTGCCAATGTGCTGAAACCCGTTATCAGAGGGGTGTGCCTCGCCAATTTTTAAGGGACGAACGGTTACCCTGTCACCAATTTTGATATTTTGAACGTTCGTGCCGATTGCTTCCACCACGCCGCTTACTTCATGCCCAATCACTTGCGGCAGAGAAAGTCGATGCGCCATCGCGCCATGAAAAATATGCACGTCGGTTCCACACACGCCACAGTAAGCAACTTTGAGGCGCACCTCATCGGCAGAAGGTGTGAGAATGGGGGATTGATTGATTTGAAAGGATTGGTTACCTTGATAATATGCAGCGCTCATTGATTTTCAAATTTTCGTTCTAAGATTTGTAACATATTTCCTTCGCAATCAAACAGGTTTCTGACCCGTCCGCCCGCAATGGCTTTGATGGTTTCGCCGCCCCACACTATATTTTTTGAGTTCAAAAAAACAATAGCGTCTTCTATATTGCTTACCCGAATAGCCAAATGCGACCAGCCTGGTGTCCAAGTGGTACGGTCGTGCCTTAGTGTATCATCTTTCGGCATGATTTCTAAGAGTGTGCCATCAGGTGCTTTGAGCATCCAAACTGGTTTTGGGTGTCTAAAAAGCTTTTCATAACCCAAAACTTCACAGTACCAATTTGCCAATTTTTCAACGTCATCTGCGGCAAGTGCAGGGTGATCTATTCCTGTAAACAAGCTTTTCATCATTTGAGATTAAAATTTGATTCTTCTAACTTAGCAACTGATTTTGAATGTTTTATAGTTAGTTTCAAAGGGAATTCACTAACTATTTCTAAGCTAATCGCATTTAAAGGGTTTTGAACATGAATAATGCGATTCTCTTGTGCATTTGTATCGATAGTAAATTTGTAATCAGCTATCAACGCCAACTCATCAACGGCAATAATATGAATACCAAGTAGTTGTGTCTGTCCTTCGTTTGCGGTATGCCTAAAAAGTAAACCACTTCCTGTTTTGCCTTCGCCCTGCTGATTAGGTTCTGGGTGATAAGCATCATGGGCGTATGCGTAAGTGGGTCCGCTGATATCCAAGCCATTGACATTAAATAGTTTCATGCCCACTTGATGTCGACACACCGAAAGCAAATGGTTGTGTCTTTCCCAAACCGTTTTATCATCACGATTATTGACCAACCAGTTCCAAACGGTCTTAACGGGTTCTTTTGCCTGAATGCGGTCGATGATGAGCGTAATATTTGCGCCTACTTGTATCCATGCCCGCATAAACTCCTGAATTGGTTCGCCGTAAGAAGCCCCTACTTCAGAAACAACCAATGAAACATCGCCAAATCGCTCACAATGCAGCAACTTCCCGCCTCTATCTATTGGGGGCATGGGTTTTCCACTGGCAATTTTACGGCGGGGCAAAATGTTTTTTTGTTCTAATAGTTTTATTTTGGCCAGGTCTTCTTGTAATCCAAGTGCTTCATTTTCAATGAGAAATGTGCAAGTGTTATGGGTTTGGGTACTGCTTTCAATGCCATGAATGAGATTGCGGTAGCAGCTATGCCCTGCATCTATCAACAAGCGTTCTTGCTGAAACGCCAAAATGAAACTGTTAAGATCTCCCTGTAAATGCCCAGCGGTATAGCAACCATCATTATTGCCTGCTTGGATAGCTAAGATGCTGCTTCCCTGCCACTTATCTCTGACAAAAGTATTTCCATTGGAAAATGCGTGGGTCAATGGTAAATCCAAATCTTTTGGTGAAACAGGTGCGCTCGTGTGGGTGAGCAAGGGCAAAGTCAGAAACCCCCAGTCATTTCTCATCCCAAATGTTGCCAAGTCATGGGGGGCTTGTAGGGAATTTGCTTCGTAGTATTCTTGAAAAATCCAACGAGCCAACCTTGCGCTAATTGCCTCATTTGCTGGCGATAACCTACTGGAAATATGCAACAGCAAATCCCCTGATGGTCGGAAAATGGCAGCAGAATCATTGAAATTTGCTGCCCTGGCAATAGGAAAATCTCCCCAAGTGGACATCGGTTTTTGGTAAAACAAACTACTTGCGACCCAAAACATTCCTTTCCCGTAGCTTTGAATATCAATTTGTTGGGCATGTTCAGGATGCGTTCTCACCAAAGATTCATAAGCAAGCATGAGCGCATTTGCCAGGTAATTGCCGTATTGCAAAGACTCACCATACGAACCATCGGGCTGGAATGCTTGGGTAAGGATCTGTATTTCAGGTAAAAATTCTTTTATCAGGGCTTCGTTCTGTAAGGTTGAGGAAGCTACCAGAGCCCCTGAAGCCATGATGCCTCGCCAGTTTGCCAAGTGGTTGTTTTTGTGCAGCCAACGGCGGCACAGCACGATTCCCTTGTCATATAGATTGCGTTTAACTTCTGCTAATTCATCGTTTTGGAAAACCTCTTTTGCCAAATCCAATACAGCAGCGACTCCCCAGCAAAGGTGCGCTGTTTCCAGGTTGCCCACAAAAGGCTCGGAATGTTCTCTGAACCAAGGTCCCACCCAATCGTAGGCAGGACGACGAATAATCGCTAAAGTAAGGCTTCGCAACCATTCGGCTGAAGCTTCTGAAGGCTGTAGGGCATACTGCATCGCGCCATCGGAGAGGTATTCGGCTACGGGGTACCACCATTGGGTAGTCGCGCCACCAGTCAATATACCCAACGAGTTTGTCCTTTGTTTTACCCTAATTTCCAACGCCTTTCTAAATCGCTTGACTATTGGGTCGTTGGACGCGATAATTTGTTGTCTTTCTATTTCACTAAGAAAATTGGACATTTACATTTAGATTAGTGCCGGTGCAAGTTTTAAAAATACCCTCCATTTTTGACTACTTCGGTAGGTGTCATACCACTTTCTACCATTGCTTTGATGTCATCTTCTTTGTGAATGATTTTTTCGGCTTCCAACAACACCTCGTAGGCAATTTTTCTGGGAATTGCAATTACGCCATCGATATCGCCAAAAATCCAATCACCTGAATGAATGATGACTTCCCCGATCAGGATTGGCTTTTGAAAATAGTACATGCGAAATCGCCCCAGCATTCCCGTATTTGCCTTGTATTTATAAAAGATAGGAAAGCCTTGATTAAGAATGGATTGGGTATCTCTAATGCCATTGATGACCGCGCCCCTGCACCCTGCTCTCATTGCTGCCATGGTCATTACCTCGCCCCATTGAGAAGTAATGGTGTCGCCTGTGCAGTCCCAAACCACCACCGAGTCTTTGTGAAGTGCCTCTAACATCTGCGCTCTCATCTCAAACTCGCCGTCGGTGGTAATGTCGGGCGCACCTTTAACGGTGAACGCCTCTCCAGCAATTTTCATTTCTTCTCTTAGCGGCTGGTATTGAGTGGGCAAACTTGTGGCGTGCATTTGGTAATTAAAGCGAAGCACATCATTGACCGCACCTGTATAGAGTTTTAAATATCTTTCTCTCATTTCACCAATTGAAATGGGAAAAGGTTGGAGGTGTTTCTTTCCGTTTAGTTCCATATTGATAAGATTAAAAAATTACCCCATTAAAAATTTGATATTGTCAAAATTAATTTCTCTGATGAGGACCTCATCAGGCTGATTGAGGACGAAAATGATGGTGTTGGCGACCTGTTCTACTTTTAAAAACTTTTCCCGCGGCACTTGCCGATCGCCCCAATAATCGCTGTCGGTTGGTCCAGGATTAATGTCCGTTACCTTGATGCCCAGCTTGACAGCTTGGTCTGCCAAGCCACTGCTGAGTCCTCTTGCTCCAAATTTGGAAGCACAATAAATCGGCGCATTGGGATTGGTCCGTTGCCCAGCCATAGAGATGACAGTAGCGATATGCCCTTGCTTTTTTGCTTTCATAATTTTGAAAGCGGCCCGGTTACAAAGGAATACGCCCCGCATATTGGTAACCATCATTTTTTCGTAAACTTCCAGCTCGGTTTCGGCAAGGTCTGGCGAAGTCAAGCCAAGTCCTGCATTATTGAGCAAAATATCAACTGTACCAAACTGTTTGACACATTCGGCAAAGCCAGCACTTACTTCTGCTTCTTCGCTTACATCTCCTTTGAAAGAATAAAGATTTGGGTGCTGCACTTCTGAGGCGAGCTGGTGGGTGCGGCTAAAATCAAAAACTTTTGCGCCTAACTCCAATAATTGAACGGAGGTTGCCTTTCCAATTCCTTTTGATGCCCCAGTGATAAAACAAACTTTGTTTTGTAAGTAATTCATGTTGATTTGGTTATAAGCTAAAATATTAAAAACTATGTAAGTATTTAAGTAAGTAAAATATTTGATAATCAAATAATTATATAAATAGGTAATTTATTCACAAACTAACCAATTATTCATAATTAATTCATTTTCTATAAGTTACGAATAAATACAGTACCTAAGCAGTTGCAAAACTTTTATTTTTCATTTTCAATTTGCTCGGCTGTCAATGCCTTGTTTTTGGCTTGTTCATTGTTTTGTTTTTTATCTTTCCATAAACCAACACTTGCAATTAGCAAGCAAATGAAGCCTGCCGTTGTTGCCATTCGCCCACTTAGCTGACCAATCGAGGGAAAAGAAAGCACTAAAAATAAGAGTCCTGTAGCCCCAAAAGAAAAGATATAAAGCCGAAGCAAAGATTTTCTGATTTGTGGATCTCCTGCTTCACTCTTTTGGTTTGGGGCAATAACAGTATTGAGTTTTAGGAAAAATTCATTCACTTTAAAATGATAAGTGGAAGAGTTCTTTAACAAACCAGAAAGTATGAAAATGAACAAACAAAACACGATTTCAATGAGAGTAGCGATCTCCCACTTGATTTCAGGGTGGATATTGAGGAAAAGCCCGACTAACACGCCTCCCATCACGACTGCCCATGCGCCTAGGGGATTAGGCTTTCTTAGCAAGATGCCCAGAATCAATGGAATCGCCATTGGGATGGCAAAAAGTCCTGTAAATAGCTTATTTGCTTCAAATGCTCCCCCAAAATTGCCAACAAAGAGCGCACCTATCGTGACCAAAAAGCCGATGAGCGTCGTCATTGCCCGTCCAGTCCAAAGCAATTCTTGTGAATCTGCATTTTTGCGGAAAATGCGTTGATAAATATCTCTGGTCATTACGCTGGCAGTTACGTTGTACTCCGCGCTCAAAGTCGACATGGTTGCGGCGAACATTGCCGCCATCATCAAGCCCATGATGCCTTCGGGCAGTAGTTTGAGGCAGACACTCACGTACGCCATTTCTGGGTCTGCCAAGTCTGGAATAATCACTCTTGCAGCAATCGATGGAATTAAAAAGATAATGGGAAATATTAAAAATAGAACTGCCGAAAGCCAAGCCGTTTTGATGCTATCTTTCTCATTTTTAGCACTATAAAAACGCTGAATAAAAGCCCAATTGCTATTGTACTTGATGAGAAGCATGATGTAATACACTAGCAGGTACATGGGTGTGCCTTTTGCCCCATTGGTCAGAGTGAGGTTTTGAGGGATTTGTGCTTGGATATTGGAAAAGCCACCTGCTGCCTCCAAAGACAGCGGCACTAAAATCAGGGTTGCCAAAACCAGAATAATAAACTGCACCACATCGGTAACCACAACTGCCAATAAGCCGCCTGCAACGGTGTAAATAATCACCACGGTACCACACCCAACAATTGCTATTTCCAAGGGGATTGTTGTGGCCGCCGAAACAAATAAACCGATGGCATAGAGTTTTATCATTTCATCCAAAATCTTGAAAAGCACCCCACCCCATGAAAGTAACTGACGGACGGAGGAATTAAAACGAACTTCGAGAAACTCCACCGGGGTAAGGATACCTGCCCTGCGCCATCGCTTGGCGAAAACGGTGGCGGCAACAATACAAGGGGGAACCGTGCACCAAAGTAGGGTCAAAGCAATTAAGCCATCTTTATAGGCAATGCCTGCATAAGCGACAAAGATAAAGGTGCTAAACATGGTCATAAAGGTGCTTACTCCATTGGCGACCCAAGAAACCGAGTTCCCCCCTTTGAAGTAATCGCCAATGTTGCGCACATAGCGACCCAGCGACAGCCCAATAAAGGACATAATGAGCATGTAAAAGCCAATAGCGGTATAATCGAGTGTTTTCAAAGGTATTTATTAGTTACTTTACATTGAATAAACGACTTGTGTGCTTAGCACTTAGAAAAAATGGTAGTGCACAAAATAGGAACCCTATCAACCTGTTTTGCACACCACCGAAAAAATAAGACTTTAAAATTCATTAGCCCCCACGTCCCAATTGCGTGTACCCCTTGCCTTCCCATTCATATCTGTTGTAAAGAGGGGAGTAGAAGAATTTGGAAGCGTAATCACAACGCCTGTATTAATAGATGGGGAGTTTGGTTTTAACGAAAAATCATTCCGATCCATATCATTAAACAATGGGTCTAACAATATATCACTGTCGGTCAGATTGTTTCTATTGAAACTATTTGCATTATTATTGCTCACCTTGAAGTCAAAATATAAGTTGTTGCTTATCGCGTGAGGAGAAGCCAAATCATGCCAAATGGAAAATCTGGAATTAGCGACCTTGTTATAAAAAATATTGTTTTTAATCACCAAATTACTGTTTCCAGTATTCCTGCTATAGTTAGCTATTTCCCCCGCAAAACCGGTCTGGGCATTATTGTAAAACGTGTTATTGACTATATAAATATTGCTAAATTTGCCGTTTCCGATGTTTTGGAATGTTAAGCCCGAACTTCTACTGTTTACCACCAAATTATTGTAGAGGTATACATCACGCAAATGACCACCCAATTCCCCCGCAATGCTAAGTCCTCCAGTTTTTTCAAGTCTATTTCCGAAAACCCTGATGTTGTAGGCTTCTTTGCTTCCAGCATCTACATAAATGCCAAGCCTAAATAGATCATGTACATAATTATTGGATACTTCTCCGTTGTATGAGCCACCTTTGGGGTCAATGCCTTCGCCGCCTTGTCCAATAAAATCTGTATCCCACACTTCGTTGTTGCTAATTACAAAGTCATTTACGCCTGCGAGCGTGATACACTCCTGCGAGCCAATGCCACCCGGTATTTCTGGACCTGGCAGTTGGCAGGCTCTCCGAACGTTATTTCTAGTAATTCTTAATGTTGTGGTTGTTTTGACATAAATGCCAGAAGCAACGGTATTAAAAGTAAAACAGCTATCAAAGGTGATATTATTCGATTCTTCGGCATAGAAACCTGTCCAAAACCCATTTTGGGTTTTCAAACCCTTGACAATGATGTATTGGTTACCCTTCAATCCAAAAATGCCAGTGAATCGCACCCCTGCATTTTGACCATCTAAAACTGGCAATTCCCCAACCTTGTTTTTAAATATAGTAGGTTTGGCTGCTGTGCCGTTGCAGGAAATTGGCAAAACCACTTTTTCGGGATATGTTCCCCCACCAATAATGACCGTTGCCCCACTTGGCGCATTATTTGCCGCTTTTTGGATTGTTTTCCAAGGAGTGCTAGGATTGTTCGCTTGCTCTTTTGTTCGGGTATCATCACCATTTACAGCGACGAAAAAGGTGTTTGTGTCCAACTTAATGGATTCAGGTGCGGAGTCCTGCTTTGATTTACACCCTAGAAATGATAAAAGTAAAAGCGTTGGGATTATGTGAAAGATGGTCTTTTTCATAAGGTGACTAATTTGGGGTGGATAATTGTTTCTTTGTTTGCTATTGGAGATCAGAAGTGGTTTGAGTACTTGAAATATAGTTTTTCTATAAAGTAATTTATTTTGACCTGACAACTATTTCTCTGTCTGCAATTAAAATCGGAGCATCATACACAGGAATTGCTTTAAAAGTGTATTTATTGCCGTCTTTACTCCATTGGCTTGCGGGGATTTCATAAATTTTGCCGGTCAGCAAATCTATCCATACGGGTTTTTCAAACTTTCCATTTTCAATTGTAATGTCTATGGGTATAGTTTGGAATGAATTTGTTGGCATTTTACTGTCCAACCAAAGCGTGACAACTTGCCGTTTACTACTTTTATATTGGTATCCGAAAACAGCAATAGATTCGTTGCTATTGGTTTTATAGGTAAAATTTGGTACTAATCCGAGGTTGTTGTCAAAAATTGTTGCTAAGTTTTGTACAGCGTAATAAGCTACCTTTGGGCGAATAGCGATTTTGGAAGTGTCGGCTTGGATAAGCCCTTTGGTATTTAATACGCCATCTTTTCCCCAGTCATAATAAATATCAATGATGCTAAAAACCGAAGTTTCTATATCTCTGCCCAAATCGCCTAACAATCTGCGCAAATTATACTTCGCTTGTGTATATTCTGTCCAATAGTATTTATCTAGTGCAAAACTTGGAATATAACCCGAAGGCGCACCGTTTTCGCCTTGACGTAGCTTGATGGTTGAAGAATATTTCATTAGTTCTTTTTGCAAATTTGTCACACCGTTGTAGGAGTCTTCGGGGCGGAAGGCGTAGCTGTGATAAGAAATCCAATGAAACAAATTTAATTTTTCTTTTTCAGCAAGCACTTTTAGGAAACGCCCCAAATAAACAGTGTCAGTATGCGAAGCCATTGCCAAGCCCGCAATTTTGGCTTCGGGCTGTACTTTTTTGATAATTTCGGCAGTGCGAATGTTTAAGTCAGCAGTTGTTTCAGGCGTAATTTTTTGCATAGGGTGATCTGGCTCATTCCAAATTTCCCATTCTTTTACTTTGCCTTTGTAGCGATTGACGAGTGCTTCTACCCACCTGTCCCAAGCAGTATAGCCTTCTGGGGAAGTCATCATGCTGTTGAGCAGACCAGTAGCACCGCCACCCACGTAGATAGGGTTTCCATAAGAAGTTTCGAGCCAAGGTTCTAAACTATTGGCAACGGCATAATCAATCACCTCATCGAGCCATTTCCAGTCATATACCCCTTTTACTTTTTCTGTCTTTGCCCAGCCCGCTTGTAGTCTTATTTTCTTTACCCCAAGAGGGGACAAATAGGATTTATAAGCATCAAAATTGGTGTAGTCCCTGTCTAATGTTTCGCAACCAACTGTAATTCTTGATGATTCTATTTGTGTGGTGCTGCGAGGCTTTATCGTCCCAATGGACTTTAACTTGACCGCTAAGGGCGTTTTTACTCGGTCGTCCGAAATATCAATAAATTGGGCCAAGGTGGTTTGTGCAATTAGAAAGAAGGCAAAACCAAAGCAAAAACATTGTTTATTCATGATGCTAATTTGATACTATTTACAAAAGTAAATTATTTTAATTGTTACTAATTAAACTTTTATCAGCAATCAATATCGGTGCGTCGTACACAGGGATTGCTTTAAAAGTGTATTTATTGCCAATTTTGCTCCACTGGCTTGTAGGAATTTCGTAGATGTTTCCTGTGATAATGTCCACATAGACAGGTTGCTCAAAGTTTCCGTTTAAAACAGTAAAATTGATATTTTTGGCTTGATTGTCGTTAAGTGGGATATAGTCGTCTATCCAAATGGTAAATATTTGCTTTTTAGTAGTTTTATGTTCATAAGCATAGACTGAAAGGCTTCTATCAGTACCTTTATTATAAATTACATCGCCTGCAAACCTCTTTGTATTGATGTTGTGCATATCACGCAAGTTCTTGATTCGTTGGAGAGAATTATCGAAAATCGCGGTTACGTTTTGCATAGAATAATAAGCTATTTTAGGGCGAATGATTTTTTTTGTCGAGTCAGATTGAATAATCCCTTTAAAATTCAGCTTGTTAATTGGACCATTCGCAATCATGCCGTAGTTCATCTCAATAAGTCCGAAAATGCTACACTCTATATCGTGTCCTAAATTTCCTAACATTCTTCTTGTGTCCCATTTGGCTTGGGAAAGCTCTGTCCAGTCATAGTCGCCAAGCGCACCTCTCCCAAATCCAGAAGAGGAAGGCGCCCCATTTTCGCCCTGTCTCAGCTTCATGTTGGGGGCATATTTATCCAGCACCCTTCTCAATTCAGCCACCTTCCAATTGTTTGCATCCGGGTTATACACATAGTCATGGTAAGTCATATTGTCAAAGAGTTGCATTTTGCCTTTCTCAAAAACTATTTTGAGAAAATCATCTGCATATTGGAGATCGATATGCCCCATGGACAATCCCGAAATCCTTGCTTCTGGCTGGATTTTTTTGATGATTTCTGCCGTCCTGATGTTCAGGTCAGCCACCATTTCGGGGGTATTGATATCATTATCCCCAAAATTTGGCTCGTTCCAGACTTCCCAGTCTTTTACTTTGTCCCTGTACCTTTTTGCCAAAGCCTCTACCCATTTGTCCCACGCTGCCAGTGCCTCTTTGGAAGTTGGCAAACCTGCGCTTAGGTTGATTCCACCGCCACCTTCATAGATCGGATTGCCATAGGAAGCTTCCAGCCAAGGCTCAAAACCACGATTTGTGGCATCGTTAATAATCTTGTCCAACCATTCCCAGTCATATTTTCCTTTGACCTTTTCTGTTTTTGCCCAGCCCGCCTGCATGCGTAGGCGCTTGATGCCCAAAGGAGCAATGTATTCCTTGTATTGGTGATAATCCGCCATGTCCCGATCAAGTGTTTCACAACCTATAATCCAGTTTGACGAGGCGATTTCTGTAGCAAGGCGTGGCTTTACTGTGCCAGTCCTTTTCAAATCGACTCGCAAAGAAGTTCTTACCCGATCTTCTGAATAGTCAATTGATTGAGCAAAAGTGCCTTGCGAAAACAAAAAGAAAGTAAAAGCAAGGCTTAGAAAGTGCTGTTTCCCCGTGGTTTTCATGCTTAATATCCTGGATTTTGAGTTAGTGATTTATTCAAATCCATTTCCTGCTGTGGGAGTGGATAAAAACGGTGAAATGCTTGAGCTTTGATCCCTTTGCCGTTCAAAACAGGCAAAAAGCGGTCAGTGCGCAACAAATCAAACCAGCGGTGATTTTCAAAAGCCAATTCTACCCTTCGTTCTTGCTCCATTGCCAAGCGAAAATCGGCTTGGTTGAGTCCTGCTCTTTCCGCCAACCCAGCCCTGCTCCTGACTTGATTTAGGAAGGGGAGGGCAACGGCTGTCTGCCCAGTTTCATTGAGGGCTTCCCCATACATCAAGAGCACATCGGCATAACGCAACATGGGAAAATCTACATCCGAATCATTTGCCAATGCGCCCTGTTGCCTGAATTTGACTACATAAGCATCCGCAGTTTCTCTGCCTTGGGCGTTGATGTAAGTAGTCAATAGCGAAGCATTTCTTCGCAAATCGCCTGCTTCATAGGCATTTGCCAGATCGGCCGTCGGGCGGTTGAACCCACCACCACCACCACCACCTATCCCAAGCAAGGCTGTACCTGCATTAAAGGGTGCCCATTCCGACCACATATTACTCCCTTGTCCGATCTGACCAGCTAAAAACTGAACAGAGAAAATGGCTTCCCGATTTGCTGCAAAAGAAGTAGTACTGGCAAATACACTGGCATAACTTGGCATGAGGCCATGCGCCCTGGAATCTATGACTTCTTTTAACTTGTTGGCCGCGTTGTCGTTTTGTTTGAGGGTTAAGTAAACTTTCCCCAAAAGTGTTTTTGCTGCCCATCTGGATGCTCTGCCCGCTTCTGCGCTGGGAATAGTAGTGGGCAACTTCTCTTCCGCACTTTTCAAATCACCCACTATCAAGTTATATATTTCGGAAGTAGGACTGCGCACCAATGAGTTTGCGCCATAAGGGGAAGTGATTTCTTGGGTTACCAATTGCACATCACCAAAGAACCGCACCAAATTAAAGTAGAACATTGCCCGCATGAACCTAGCCTCACCTTCAAAACGGTCTTTGCTGGCTTGCGAAAAATTAGCGGTGAGAAGCCTGTCCAAAATGGCATTCGTACGAGCGATTCCTTGGTAATGAGATACCCAAGCATTTCTTACAACTGTATTGGCAATGGTCGGTAGGAAGTCTTCAATCTCAAAGGTCGATGCATTGACACTTTGACGGGTAACCCCAAGGTCGGTATTGTCGGAAACTATTTCGGCCATTACAAAAATAGAACCACTGCCTCCGCCATACAAGCCCCCGCTTTTAAGACTGTTATATACGCCAACGATGGCATTATTGAAGTCCGAGCTGGTTTTATAAAAATTTGCCTCGGTTCTTGCGGTTTGTGGTAATTCGTCTAAGAATTTTTCTCCGCAAGCGGTCATAAAAAAGACGCAACAAGTTAAAAGGATATGTTTTTTCATCTTCATTTCAATTTAAATTTTTGAAAATTTAGAAAGATAGGTTTACACCAAAAGTATAAGTGCGTGATTGTGGGTAAGTACCAAAATCTAAGCCTGCCGCCCTCAAATCATCACCCGAGTTGCTCACTTCTGGGTCATAACCATTGTATTTGGTAAAAGTGAAAGCATTGGTAACGGTGGCATACAAACGTACGCCGCCCAAGTTCAGCGGGCTAAGCAGTTTGCTGGGCAAATTGTAGCCCATTGAGATATTTCGGATTCGCAAAAAGGAGCCAGAAAATAAGTAGGAACTGCTAAATACATTGTTATTATTGCGGCTACCTCTAATGGTACGAGCATACACGCCATTTCCAGGTTGTGAAGGCGAAACATATCGTCCTTCATATACTTCTTTGAGGTTGTTTTGGACACCAGAGTTATTGATGCCGAATGTAGAATTATAGATTTGCTGACCTACCATGCCATTGGCCATGATGTCGAGGGTAAAACCCTTGTAAGAGAAGTTGTTGTTGAACCCAAAAAAGAAATCAGGGTGTGGACTACCAATCACTTCTCGGTCGTTGTCATCAATCCTGCCATCATTGTTAATGTCTGCCCACTTGAAATCGCCACCTTTGGCAAGGGGCTGTTTGCCATAGGCAGTAGCCTCTTCGTCGGTTTGGAAAACGCCAATTGTCCTTCTGCCAAAGAAACTGCCAATCGGATCGCCTACTTGGGTAATGGCATATACGGCTCGCCCACCAGAGGTGCTAAATATGCGCTCTGCGTCGGTACTCATTGCCAAGACCTTGTTTTTGTTGAAAGTGATGTTGAAATTAGTGGTCCATTTAAAAGCACTGGTCAAGTTGCGGGTGGTGATAGCAAACTCAAATCCTTTGTTTTGTACTTCTCCCAAGTTTACCAAAGCCGAAGTCAAGCCGGTGGCAGCGGGCGTTTGGATGCTAAAAAGCATGTCAGTATTTCTCTTGTCGTAGTAATCGGCAGTGATCAAAATGCGATTACCAAACAAACCGAAATCTATCCCCACGTCTACTTGTTTCATAGATTCCCAACCCAATGTGCTATTGGTAAATGTACTTCTTGCCAAACCAGGGGTTTGGGCATTTCCAATTACATAGTTCGTGTTTCCCAGAAATCCTACTGCGCGATAGTCACCAATTGCATTGTTTCCTGTGAGTCCGTAGCTGGCCCGGATTTTCAAATCCGAAACAAACTTTACATTTTTCATAAATGTTTCTTCTGACACCCGCCAACCCACAGAGGCAGAGGGAAATGTTCCCCAGCGATTATCCGCCCCAAAGCGAGATGAGCCATCTCGGCGTATAGTTGCAGTGATAAGATACTTGTCTTTGAAAGCATAGTTCACCCTTGCCAGGTATGAAATCATGGTATGGACAGTAATGCCTTCCCCGCCGTTATTGATAATACCCCCATTGACATTGGTAATGAGATTATCGGGAAAATTTACTGCTTGTGCATTTAGAGAATTGCTGAATGCTTTCTGCGTGGTGTAGCCTGCTACTGCTTCAACAGAGTGGTTATTAATACGTTTTTTGTACGTAAGAATATTTTCATTCAGCCAGTTAGTTGCTTCAGTGTTGCTCGCTTGGGCATTGGTGATAATAGTAGCGGGGTCAATGGTAGACGGTTGGAATCTTCTGGTCTTGGAATAATTTGCATCTGCCCCGACAGTAATTCTAAATTTTAGATCGTTAAGGATGGAGTATTCTGCATACGCATTTCCAAAAAAACGAAACTGTGTGTTGTCTATGGTGTTTTCATTGGCCAACTGCACAGGATGAGGATATGAAACATCTCCCTGACTTGGACGGTTAGCTATTGTGTAATTGCCATCAGCATCATAAACAGGTAGATACGGCTGTATTGACAATGCTGACTGCACGATAGCCCCCCCAAAGTGCCCAATAGCAGGTACATCTTGTTGCTTGGTGAAACTGGGCAGCATGGTGATGCCTACATTCAATTTTTTGGATAGTTTTCCGTCTAAGTTTACACGAAAAGTATAACGCTCCAAACCAGAACCGATGATAATACCCTTTTGGTTAAAATACCCGCCTGAAACAGAATATCTAATATTTTCATTGCCTCCTGAAGCGGAAAGTTGATAGTTTTGGATAGGTGCTGTGCGAAAAATTGCATCTTGCCAGTCTGTATTGGGGAGGTCTGCCAAGTTGCCACTAATCGCACTCGGGATTTGGTAAGCATTGGGACGGCTACTATTGGGTAAGTTTATATTCGAATTAGCCACATTTTCTATCAACCCATTGTTCCTTCCATCAATCACAAACTGGGCAAACTCTTGACTGTTCATCAATTCCAATCGCTTTGCCACTTGCTGAAAACCAGTGTAGGCATCTAACTCTATGCGGGTTTTACCAGCTTTGCCCCGCTTGGTGGTCACAATAATCACCCCATTTGACCCACGAGAGCCATAAATAGCAGTAGAGGATGCATCTTTGAGGACATCTATGCTCTCAATGTCATTGGGATTGATGGTATTAAGTGGATTCCCAATGCCTGAATTGGTAACTGGATAGCCGTCAATAACGAAGAGTGGCTCATTGCCCCCAGAAATAGACCCAATACCACGAATCAATATGTTCGTATTGCCGCCTGGGGCACCATTGCTTTGCGAAATCTGCAAACCTGCTACTTGCCCTTGGAGTGCTTGGTCTAAGCCTGAAACAGGGATTTTTACCAAGTCCGCAGCGTTGACCGAAGCGATTGATCCGGTAAGGTCTTTCTTTTCTTGGGTGCCATAGCCTACCACGACTACTTCTCCCAATGTTTTTACATCTGGTTCCATAACCACATCAACAGCGGTCTGACTGCCCACAATTACTTCTTTGGTGAGGTAACCGACAAAAGAAAATAACACGACGGGATTGCTAGTGGAGCATCGTAGTTTATAAGCCCCATTTACATCGGTAATCGTGCCGTTACTGGTTCCTTTTTCTAGGACGGTAACGCCAACTAGCACTTCCCCTCTCTCATCAGTAATCTTGCCTTGTACGCTGCCAGATTGGGCGACGGCAGAGAAACAACACCAGCACAGGGCAAATAAGCTTAAAATGCTGTATATGAGTAATTTGTAGTTTTTTTTCATGGTTTTCATTTTCCGTTTATTTAAATTTATTCAATTATGTTGAATTGTTGTTTTACAATGCAATAATAAAATGTTTTTTTGGTTTTTCAAAATTTTTGGCGAGATATTTTTTGTTTTGTTGAATGAAGAATTGAGTGATAGGAATTTCATCATGGCGATGATTGGCCAAAGTTGCTTGAGGAATAGCCGATTTAAGGATTCTGTTATTTTTACTTATCTAAATATTGGTTTTTTAGCCTTAAAATCTGTTTTGCTATTTTTTTTGTCAAAATCAAGTGGCCATTGTTAAGTAGGAGAAAATGGGCGACAGCTTCAGTCAATTATGAACCAATTAGCGCGGCGATCCAGCCCAACCTCGGAGTTGGAAGCGATCCGTTCGCGCGGGAAGTTGGGAGATGCTTTGTGGGTAGATATCGGAACTCAAAAACCGAGTTGTCTCCCAAAATCAGTTTGCAAAAACCATTATGTTTTTAGGAGACGCTCAAATACAAAATTGGCGAACTGGGTAAAGGCAAAAAACCCAATTCCCAATTCCCAATTATCGGTACTACCCACTATCGGCGGCTCAAGGTTTGGCTTGTCGGCCAACTGTCAACGGGGAAATGGCAGGCGATTTTATTTGCCGGGGACTGGTGAATCGACCGCCAGATTGTGCCTGTACCAAGCCAGGGCCTTGGCCAGCCCCGTGCGGATGTCGTGCGTGGGGGCATAGTGCAGCAGGCGGGCGGCCTTGCCCGTGTCGGCCAGCGAATACTTGATGTCGCCGGGCCGCTCCGGGCCGTGCACGGGGGCCAAGATGGCAAGGCGGGGGTCGTGGTCGGCCAGTAGTTCGCCCAGCAGTTGGCAGAGATCATTCAGGCTGATCCGTTCCCCGAGGGCAATATTATACACTTGGCCAATCGCCGCCGGGTCGGTCACCAGGGCGGCCAATTGGTTGGCTTGGATCACATTTTGGATATAGGTGAAATCGCGGGCCTGGGCGCCATCACCAAAAATCACGGGAGCTTGGCCCCGCAGCAGGTTTTTGACAAAACGCGGGATCACGGCGGCATATTCTCCTTCGGGATTTTGCTTTTCCCCAAACACGTTGAAATAGCGCAGGCCAATGCAGGCCAATCCGTGCAGTTGGCCATATACTTGGGCATACAACTCGTTGGTGGCCTTGGACACAGCGTAGGGCGAGAGCAGGTTGCCAGTGAGGTGCTCCACTTTGGGCGAGCCGGGGTAGTCCCCATACACCGACGAGCTGGAGGCATAGACGAACCGTTTGACCTTCGCGCCCTTGGCGGCATCGAGCATGTTGAGAAAGCCCGATACATTTACTTCATTGGTGGTGTGCGGGTCTTTGATCGAGCGGGGCACTGAGCCAAGTGCGGCTTGGTGGAGCACATAATCCACCCCATCGGCGGCTTTTTGGCAATCGGCCAGCCGCCGGATATCCCCCTCAATGAGCGTAAACCGGGCATTGGGCAAACAATCCGCCAAGTTTTCGCGCCGCCCGGTGGCGAAATTGTCCAGACAGACTACCTCGTTGTTTTGCGCGAGCAAGGCTTCACAGAGGTTGGCCCCGATGAAACCTGCCCCCCCCGTGACCAGCACCCGCGAATTTTCAATGCGCCGGGACACCATTACAGCCGGCCATGAACAAGTGAACGCTCCAAGAAGGCTTTGATGTCATAAACGGCGGTGTTGGGCTTGCAGTGGGCGGCAATGTCCAGATCCTTGAACTGGCGGTGCGACACGGCCAAGACAATGGCATCGTATTGGTTGGCAGGAGTGGCCAGCAGATCTAGGCCGTACTCATGGCGTACTTCATCGGCCGAAGCCCAAGGGTCATAGACACTCACGTTGGCCCCGAAATCGCGCAGTTCGTTGATCACATCGATCACCCGTGAATTGCGGATGTCGGGGCAATCTTCCTTGAAAGTAATGCCCAGCACCAAGATATTGGCCCCTTTGATGTTATGGTTGCGCTGGATCATGAGCTTGACCACTTTATTGGCCACATAAATGCCCATGTTGTCATTGATGCGCCGCCCGGCCAAGATCACTTGGGAGTGATAGCCCAAACTTTCGGCTTTATAGGTCAAATAATAAGGATCCACGCCGATACAATGCCCCCCGACCAAGCCGGGCGCAAAGGGCAGGAAATTCCATTTGGTGCGCGCCGCCGTGAGCACTTCGGTGGTGTCAATGCCCATCCGGTCGAAGATCAGGGCAAGTTCATTGACAAAAGCAATATTGAGGTCGCGCTGGGCATTTTCGATCACTTTGGAGGCCTCGGCCACTTTGATGGAAGAGGCCAAATGGGTGCCAGCATCGATAATGGTGGAGTACAGCTCGTTCACGAACCGGGCAGTTTCGGGCGTGCTGCCACTGACCACTTTCTTGATCTTGCGGATGGTATGTTCTTTGTCGCCGGGGTTGATGCGCTCGGGCGAATAACCGGCAAAAAAATCTTGGTTGAATTTCAGGCCGCTGAATTTTTCCAGTATGGGCACGCAATCCTCTTCGGTGCAACCAGGATAGACCGTTGATTCATACACGACGATGTCGCCAACTTTGAGCACTTTGCCCACGGTTTCGCTGGCTTTGATCAACGGGGTCAGATCAGGTTTTTTGTGATCATCCACTGGGGTGGGCACGGTGACGATGTACACATTGGCCTCCCGGAGATCCTCGATATTGGTGGTAAATTTCAGTTGGGTAGCCGCTGCCAAATGCTCCGGGGTTACCTCCAGGGTGCTGTCGTGGCCCTGTCGGAGTTCTTCGATCCGCTGGGCTTTGATGTCAAATCCGATGACGGCATGTACTTTACTAAATTCCACGGCCAGTGGCATTCCCACGTAGCCCAGCCCAATGACGGCAATTTTTGTCATACTATTGAGAGAAGTCCGGTTAAAAAATTCGCGTGAAGTTACGTCATCTGGCCAACAATCAAAATTGAGCAGGGCCGACTCCGACAATCAATGGGCCGTGCAGGCTATTTCGTAAGTCAAATGCCGGTAAATTTGTCCGCCAAACCCCATTTTCCAGTCGTGCAGTCCTTGGTTGAGCTGCCGCCCACCGTTGTAGGTGGAAATGCCGAAGCTGAACCAGCGGCAGGCCGGCGCATACTGATCCAGCAGTTGGGCAAACAGCCAGTCCAGCGCCCCCAATTCTTTGCCCAAGGGCGACGCGGCGATGTATTGGGCGTGGGCCACGGCGTGCCCGGCTTGACCGGTGGTGAAAACAACCGCCCCGGCCACGGTTTGCCCTTGGTGCAGTGCCACGTGCAAGCGGATGCGCTGCGGGAAGCGGTTGGCCAATTCGGCCATTTCCCCGTGGGTGTGCACTGGTGTCACTTGGTGCCGCGCCCACAAGTTGGGGGCGAGGAGGTGTTCCCAAAAACCCAAAAAGTCAAGGCTTGTTTCGGTGGAAACCCCAGCTTGGGCCGCTTTTTTGACGCTTCGCCGCCGCCGCTGCTGTAAATGGATCGGCTGGGCCAGATCCACCACGGTGTTCACGTCTTGGCGAACCAGCGCCGCGCCCACCTGCCCCAACATTGCCGCCTCGCCGTTTTCTTGATCAACGGCCCAATAGAAACTGGGCAGGGATTTATAGTGCACTTTATTGAATCCGCCATGTTGATAATAGGCCAGGATCAGGCGCAAAATGGTCAAACGATCCGGCGGGGCCAACTGTGGAGCCACCACCAGCCCGCCGTAGCTCAGGCCTTGGTGCGACCAGGTTTCAGTCCCCGATTCATTGGCCGGGAACACCGCCACTACTTCCCCCTCCGCATAGGCCAGCAGGGAGTGATCGGTGAAGCGGTGGGCGTGGTAGCCCATGAAATCGCGATGGAACAAGAACGTGGCATTTTCGGCTTGGGCAATGAACGCGTTCCAGGCTGGGGCCAAGCCAGCATCGTAGCGGCAGAGGCGCATGGCTAGCGAAGTTGGAAAAGGGGTTCCAATGCCTTTTGCCCACCGATGATCTGGGCGGCCAGCTCGCCCAGCGCTGGGCCGTGCTTATAGCCGTGGCCCGAGCCGCCGCCCAATAACCAACAATTGTCGGCTTCGGGGTGGGTGTCGAGGATAAAATTGCCATCGGGGGAGTTTTCGTAGGGGCACACCCGGTTCTCCACCAGCGGCGCATCCGCCAGGGCAGGGAACCGGTGGGCAATAAAAGCCCGCGCTTTGGCATATACTTCGGGGTTGATCACCCGCTGGCCCGAGGTGGGGTCAAAATGCTCACCGCGCTGATCCACCCCGATCTTGAAACCCCGGTGGGCATTGCCCGGGATGCCGTAGTAGAAATCGTGGCCGTCCAGATC